>Ga0181612_168598_pt1 | contig 11581 bp, 8 predicted proteins | sample HoacroProtozoa21_FD_119630 | JGI IMG/M metagenome (GOLD analysis project Ga0181612, IMG submission 119630) | Hoatzin crop microbial communities from Cojedes, Venezuel. Combined Assembly of Gp0051906, Gp0051904, Gp0051908
AAATATACCCAGTGACAAAGAATTTATTTTTATTTGAATATGTTGTCAAAGTGCAGCTCAGTTAGGCAATCGGTTCTCAGTGAACTGATATTGAAAGTGTAATTTTAGATACATTTCCCAGATATAAATCTCAACAGAGCTGATTTTTACCCCACCTTTGCCTTAAGTAAAAATCTTCTTGTGAATTGCTCCTAGAGAATAAATGTGGTTTGCACAGGTCTTAGAGGACAAAGTTGTAGAAGGGAATGATTAGTGTTGTATGCATTTTTTTGCATAGTTAAAGAGTGAAAAGTGAAAAGATTATCCAACCTGCAAGCTGAAACATTTTTCTCAAGAGAAAGAGGCATTTAATTCCACGGGAAATTAAGGATTCAAGAAAGGTTGATTTCCTCCTTGTTATTGTAGCTAAAGCTGTGTTTTGAGCAAAGACTAGAATGTGAAGTGCATGGATAAATGCGTACCATTTTTCTTAGGATGTCATAAAACAAAGATTTAGGGATGTTCACTTGTTTAGATAAGTCCAGACAGTGTTTTGATATTTTTAATAGAAATTATACATCATGCTGGGTAACTCTTGAAACAGATAATAGAATTATCTGAGTACACAAATCTATGAACTTTTATGTCTTCTGTTTTCTTTATCTTTCCATCTCTTCAATATTTAATTCTGAATATTTGTCTGTTTGTTTGTACATCAAGGTTATTACCAAACAGCTTACTAATTTCAAGGGAACATGCTTCACTGATATTAGTAGTCTGAGGACCAGAGAGTAAATTATAATGTTTCAGTTTTAAAAATCTTAGGACTGAGCACAATGATTAATCCCAGACAACGTGGTTAGACATCAAAAGCTTTGTACTGAAAATATACTGCATTTTTTTCTCTCTCTGACTTCTTCAGCCAAAATGTCTCAGGACTGACAACACAAAAGGCTTCTTCTAGCTGGTGAACGGCCCTGCTGGAAAGGGCACTACTGGCACCTCCCATGCTGTGTATTGGGAGTGATGGTGAATTTTCCAGGCTGCTCACCCCAAGGTCCCCATGGAAGCCATGAGAGAAAGCAGCCTTCTCTAAGGATCATTCTCCTTTGCTTTCTTGCTCACACACGTAAGGTCCAAAGGCAAGAAAAGGGAGGAGCTTTGGCTCCACCACCCAAGCATGCATTAGTATAGCTGTTCTATAGGGTGAGCCCCATGGAGTAGAGTAGCTCTGCTACCGATCTACACTGGGGATAGAAACCTATGCTCTGTTTGATCCTGGAGCTGTACAGCTGTAATACTGACTATAATTCAGGAGAGACTATGATAGTGCAATTTACATTAAATGCTCTAACAGTAGCCATTCTAGACTATGTAAAGCTGCCAGTAATTTTATAGATTCTAATCTTTTAAAAAAGAGGCCAACATGTAGCATTGTTTCTCCGTCATTCAGTGCCTCATTAACAAGATTTTCTTCCAAAAAACCACTGCTGGCAATATCGTAAATACATTTACTCTGATTCATCTGTGAGCCCTGGGATATTTTTTCATGTTTATGGATATGACTTTATGTATTTGCTTATGAATATGTCTCTTAGATATATGCTGGTAACATTTTTATATGAATCATTAAATATATTTTAGCAGGGCTTACAAGAAGTTTATTTGTTTCCATATAGAAACAAGGTATGTTGTTTGTTTTGCAAAATGTTACTATTACTTACTGAGAATCTGCTGTGGCCATACTGATAAGATGGGGATACAGGTTTCAAAGACAATTTTAATTGTTTTAAATGGGTTGTGTCATCTGGTATATACCAACAAATGTCATTAGCAAGTAAGAAACCAAGGCAAATAAATCAGGTATAAATCTAAATCATTGGTTTTGTTGTAAGGAGAATTGCATTATCTTCTCTGAGAAACTCGGTAGAATTTCTTCTTTAAGAAGTTAGTCCTCCTGCGGGGTGTGATACCGGCTGCAGGAGCGATACCAGCATGGCTCCAGCACCATTCAGCAGTGGCTGGAGAGACGCTCACCTCTGCTCCAACCAAACAAGCTTGGCTCCGACCTAAATACATAACTTTGGATAACATTCAGGATGCCTCCTCAATACAGTGGGGGGAGGAAGAAAGGAAAAAAAAACACTTTATTTAAATAAGTCTACGTTTTTTCTTTCTTCTTACCAGGTTGGCTATAAATGTCTGTCTTGCCTAATCTTTCAATCAGTCAATCTCAGTCAGGGAAGTCAGGGCACTTAAGAGCTGCTGCGGTTCCGAGTAATTACCTGAACAAAAGACCGTCTGGGATTGGACTAACTACTGGCTTATTTGTATTCAGCAGCGTTTTCGGATCATGAAAGGAGAAACCTGGAAAGTGCAAGGGAGGAGATGTGAAAAACGAGACAAATGAAAAGGGAAAAGATATACTGTAAATGTACAATAAGAAAAAAAGATAGATATGTATTTTTGTTGTTTAATCAAAGCAAAAATTTCTGTAAGAATACAGAAGTCGCAGAAAACAAATAATTAAGCAGGCTCCTCTGCTTCAGCATTCAATTTCTGCTAAAACAGAGAAATATGGAGACAATGGACATTTGAACTACAAATAACCAAACACTCATTTTGGGCTATGTGAAGCCCCGCGTTAGCTCTTCTTTCAAATCATGATGGAAATTTATCTTTGGTATCTCACATAACTCTTCTGATCAACAAGACATTTAATAAACTGTGGAATTTCCTTTTTTCTTTTCACTGAACCAGTCTGAAAAGTCTCTGATTCACCCTGATGTGAGGTGGAAAATATTATAAGATAAAGTCAGAAAATTTTGTGGGATTAGAAAATTGTTTGCCACCCAACTCTAGTTGAAGCTGAACCCTGAGCCAAACTCTGCGTTCACACATACTGAGTTTAGTGCTCCACTCAGGAAAACTCCACTGGGCAGTGACCTGGTTTTAAATGTTTTGGTAGAGATTGTAAAGACAAAGATTTTTACCAATATTCTCAGGTGGAAATATTTTCACTCTATTATATGGGAACAGATGATTCCATACAGTAATGAACTTCTTTAGGGAGACATTTTATTCAGAGATTCAAAAAATTTACCACTAGATCACCTAATCTGAAAACTTACATAAGCCATAGAAGCTGTCCTACTTATTCTGAGCTTTAGCTTCATCGCATTCCTGCATTTTAATTTGGTTTGAATCATTTTTTATTACTTCCAGAACTACACTCCCAGCTTCTAAATTTGTTAGTGGTCTTATGATTGGCAACCTCTTGATCGCAGCCTCAGCCTATAGGCCAACTACTGATTGAAGATGGAGTCAGAGCTCATACTCCTTCACTAGCTAGCAGGTGGTCTTCCCAGAAGAAGATGTGCAATGGGCGTCTCAGAAGATTCAATCACACACATGTGAATTACCTGCTTTTTTAACTTCTCTGTGTAACACCTTTGCTAAAGCTAACATTGCACTAAAAAGCAAGAGCTCTTGTTACTTCCACATAGCTTTGGCCTGGCTTTCTGTTCTAGGGATTAGGACCCTCATATGGTGCCAGTCTCCACCTCTCTTGGTCTTGTAACTCTTTGATGATGCTGCCTAGACAGATTTTAACTCTACAGAAGTCCAAGTGTCCAAAAAGCAGTTGAGTTCAAAAGAAGTGAGGCAATGTGCAGAATAGGAGGTTATCAGCCCAGTGAGTAATATAAAACCTGCCTGCAGTTCGAATGACCATCAAAGGAGCAGTGCACTTATGCACTCCATGACAGAGGTTTTACACATGTATGTGTAAAATGCATGTATGTGTAAAATACATAAATTGCGCAACATGCAAAGAGGTCAAAATTCCTTAAGATAGACAAAGCCAAGCTCCTGGTAATAAAAAAGCAGTACGTCACAACTATAACAAAAAACAGCCATAAGAAAAGGAAGAGCAATGATGGTGACGCACAGCCCCTCTCATAGTACCCAGTATAGAGTAAAGCAGAAAGGATGTTGGCAGCTTCCTAAAAACTCTGACAGCAACCTTTGGAGAAAAAGCAACTGGATGAGTATGAACCACAGTATGGGCAGTACCTATTAATAGCTGCAAAACAGGAACGTTCCTAGAAATCACCTGTGGTACTTAGGAGAGCACCATGCTAAAGACCTTTCCTTTGCTGATTGTTCTTTATATTTCTGTAGCTATAGCAATGAGTAACTTCATCGGAAATTCTCAAAAATCCTTATATGATTTAAAATCTTTCAACATTATCTCCATCTGTGGGGCCTAGAGATTGTATTACATTGTATTATTTTAGTGCCCAAACCAAGAGATTACCAGGCCTAAACGCTGGGAGAAATTGCTGCCCATAACACAAGCATGGTCAGTGGTTCCTACAGAGCCTGAACATACAGAGTGGGGTGGAGGCTGCATGCTTTTCTCATGTTATAGCTAAAGTGTATATGTCTATAAAATGAATAAACACTTGCTGAAAGCTAAAAAGGTTTCTGCTGGCTTTGGAGTTACTTTGATACTGTTCTGAAAACCTCCTTAACTGAGGAGGCCACAAATGGGCCAGAACTGCCTATAACTCTGAGCTGACATGTATGCCCATCAGCACAGAGGGTGATTAGATATCTCCTTATAATAGTCTGACACTTTCTAATGCAGTTTGAGATTCTTCTTTTCACAGTAACATGCACATTACTTTTCCTGTCTTCATTTAATTTCTCCCAAAAGTTAAGGCTAGGAAGTGTTTATGCAGATCCACTGTTACCTTGAGCTTGGGTTTGCATTTCAAAAACAACTCTGATTTACTAGGAAGAAGTGATATAGAACATGAAGTAGAAAAATCATTCCTTTTATTACAGCAGGTGAATATCTCAAGAGGCAGGACAAACGTAGGACAGACTACTGCAGTTCTTCAATCATAGGAAAACAGAGAGGGACCTGTATTCTGAATGACAGATAGAATACCAAGTGCAGGCACATGATGTGCTGTGTTCCATGCTGTGAACAAATTACAGTATTCAGGATTTGGAGGATTCTAGCACAGGCTGAGACTGTAAAGGAAGGAGAACCTTCAAAACCAGCAAACTGGGAAAAAAAAAAAATGTACCAGCTTTCTCTTGATTTGTCCTGTAAAAGCTGAGAGATAACAGTTTCCTTAGAGTCAGACAGTGAAATCATTGGAAATGTAAGCATAATCTTCCATCCCCACCCTACCCCAGAGAATTAGGGATCTGTATCAGTTGTGGTATATTCCAGGGTGAAAATATGTCAGTCAGGAAATCTGTAGCTTTAAAGAACTGTGCTATATTCACCCCTGCTGGCACAGAGGGTTGCAAATAATTTGAATAGTTGCTGCAGAGAGCAGATGGCAGAAATACTCTATTAGAAGAGTTCCAAATACAGCTTAATTCAGCAAAGGGAGTGTCAAAAGTAGAGAAAAAGTTCAAAGAAAATCTAGCATTGTCATCATCAAATTAGTATTATTAATAAATAGTAATAATAACGATGATGATACAACTGAATGGGAAATGAATGGGGAAAAAAGGATGCCAAAACTGCTATTTTGGGCTATTGCACTCTAATGTTTGCCACCAGAAAAGATGAGTCTGGTTTGCGTCACCATCATTACTGAGAGTACCACTACAGCTAGATACCATCAGTCTGGTGCCACATTATATTATTTCTGGCTGTGGCCAGAGCATTGAATCAAAGGAATCTCCCGAGTTTCCAACTCTTTTCTGGTTTTGCACATCATTATTGGATGCTCGGGTGCCTCTCAAGGATGAGAAATATGCAGCTCCCTGCAGTGCAGTAACCTCCTCATTCAACGCCTTGCCCCAGGGCAGACCCATGAAACTCAGGGTTGAACTGAGTTGCTCATCTTTACACTCTTTTTCTTCCAGTAGTACAACTGGAAGACAGCATGCCCTGCAATGCCTGGAAATCCTAGACAGATCAGAACAGCAGAAATGGGTCACAGTCAGTGCTACAAAATAATAAATCACCAAAGCTGCAGTTCTCAGGTGAAACTTTGCTGTCGTAAAACCAGGGATCTGAAATTGAACAAACCTTGCTGGATGCCCTTCCTCAACACTGTTGCGAAAGTTCATCAATTAAGTTTGCCAGATTAACCAAGTATGGTAAGAGAGCAGAAGAACCCACTTCTGAGGACACCACAAACACATTTTGATACAGGTGATAAAAATACACTGCATGATGAAGAGTAAATTGGTTAAATTCTTTATAGACTACTAATAATTAATTTGAACTTTCTGCTGCTCTAAAAACAAATGTGAAAAACAGATCTACATAGCTTAGTCAATTCATTAATCACCTCATACGATCCTGAAAAAAAGCATAAATCAAATGTGGCAAAGGAAGTTGACAGTGGCTAAAATATGTGACATTTTGCAAAAGCAAAAGTCATCAGAAAAGGTTCTGTACAAAGAAATAAAGGGAAAGACCTAAAATGATACAAAACCCACAAGTTTTGAAGGTTGCCTCAAATTCTGGGTTCACCATCCTACGTATGATATTATGTAAAACTCTATTTAAATTAACTTACTACAATTTACATTGCAGACTTCTTTTAAATACTTCAAAGGCAATAAGGTGAATAATGGGCGTACATACATTTGGAGGAAAATAAAAATCAATAAATCAGAAATGTTGCTAACTACATCAGAAAACATTTGAACCTTCTACTTACATCTGCAAAATTTAAGTCACACTCATATCTTTTCACGCAGACATGCAAATTTCAGCATCTGTAGTAGCAAACCTGCCTTATATGCGTTTGTTTCTCTTTGGTAGCCTTTTCATTTGTGTGCACAAATGGTAGTGCATCATTTTTAGAAACTTTGCACTACAAGAGCCATGCATATCCATTACCACAGTGCATACTCACTACCATCCCTTGCCTTACTAAGGCTTCTGAGATCCACAGACAAAAAACATCAGAAAACAATACAGGCTAAAAAAATGCAAGGTTTTTCTGTATTTCCTTAAGCACTGAAGAAAGCTTAAAGAATATCAAGCACTTCAAATACTGCAGCCTGCTTCACTGGAAATATTTCTAATCAAATCAAACACGGACAGAACAAAATCACAGGAAGAGTAATGAAGTCTATGCTCAAGATCACTAGATTTCAGTGAGTGGTCTGCTAGAGTTTCTCTAGTTTCTCTTTTGTAAATGTCACCATTAGCTGCAAAAGTATCTCAATTAGCAAAAAAAAATTGTGTGAAAAAATTGACGGTGACTGTTTAAAGCTGAAAGTACTCACATCTTACAAAGAAAGTGCATTGCAGAATATTCTTACTGTACTGAAAACATAAGTCTAAGCCCCAAGACTTCAGAAGAGAACTTCCGAATATGAAATATTGTGGTAACAAGACTGGAAAACATGGTTGGTGCTTGAGCGTGTAGTGAAACAGCTGGGACTATCTGGCAGCAAAGTGCCCACCAGAAAGAGCTGGAAGGATACCACAAGGAAAGAAACCCTTTGGTGCACCTACAGAAACAGAAGCTATAACTTGGCTTGCGGGTATTTTACTGCATTCCCCTTACACCAATGACTTCTATGCATAGCATAAACAAAGGGAGAAAAGATGGCAAACAGAAAAATGGAGGGAATAAGATCCTAAACGCCCTTTCCCGACCCAGCCCAGAGACCGAATGGCAAACACACGGCAATCCCAACGATGATTCCAGCGCTTCTTTCCACCAGGACTCGGATTTATTATTGGCTCTAGCAAAAGCAGCAGCTGCGCTAGTCGGAAGCAGAAGGCGGCATTTTGCCACACATTTGTGAAGCAAGCTGATTTTGACTCTGCGCTCTCTTCGCATCCCTCCGCCGCGCTGTCTCCTTGCTGTGCATTGCCACCTGCAGGACAGCCAGCCACGGCCAACCACGCTGCTGCTTCTCCAAAAAAAGCCTCAAAACACCGCTCTCCTCGCAGCCTTTAGCAACCATCTGTTTTCACAAAGCAGTTAAAATCAAGAAGCCAAGTGCCCATACGTTTCTGTGACCTCAGACGTCTACGTGCGCTGCTGGGCAGTGCCAGCGCTGCTGCCTCCCAGCCTAAACGCCACAGAGGGCGAATGTTTATGGTTAATGCAACTTCTCTGCCTGACGTTGCTGCAGTTGGTAAGTCCCAGGCAAAGCTAGGTAAATAAACCATTTCAGAAATTGAAATTCTCACTTTCATTTAATGACTGTGAAAGGGGAGAGAGGAGGAGGAGATATCTGTATTTAAAGATAGATATAGGGAATACAGGATTTAAAGGAAATACTGTATTAGCTGGCTTTCAAAAAGTCTAATTCCCCAGGATGACTCAACTAACTCTGCCAACCAGCTTCATGTCACCTGGAGACACCAGATACCTTTTAAGGGCTTGCTGAAGAAAGGGGGAAGCAGAATCAGCGAATACAAAAATATACTTTGTGATATACCATGTAGAATCCTGGTCCTGTTGATCACCAAGGCACAGCTTTCACTCATCCATGTGACTATCCTGTTGTGTCCACAGCCTGCATATAACTAGTATGTGAGATTTTTTCCTAATTGAGGCTTTGTAAATGCCAAGGGCAAAAACAAATGCAGCTCTGACAGTTTCAAGCTGCACACGGGGTGAAAGCGCTGCCTTCTGAGGACATGCTGGATAGAAACAACAGCAGTTTCCTTGTTACAAGGAGGATCTACCTGCAGACATTCTCCAGAGAATTGCTGCTTTCAGCTAACTGTTATTAACTGCTGGAAACAGAAGGAGGTTTCATACAATCCATTCAAACAATGAGGAAGTTAAGCTTCAAGGGATAGACATGAGATGGAGTCTCAGCTGAGCTGAGTAAGTCATGAACACGGTACAACAGGGAACTGTCTCACCTTCCTAGGGACCAGAGCACTGCCAGGGTTCGAGAGGACGGCAGGGTCTGTCTGGAGGCAGAGCTGTCTGGTGTGCTCTGCTCGTACAGCAGCTCACACAGTTGGGCCCTGATCTTGACAAAAGCCCAAAGGTACCTCACATCCACCACCATCATCAACATCTATTGGCCAAAAAAAATCAGCAAAAGAGGACCAGGAAGCTATAAACTGCACTGGAACCACTTGTGCAATGCTGTGTAAGAAAGGCAAATGCAAATCTGGGATGTATAGGTGTGGGTGCAAGTTCATCAGACACAGAGGTGACAATTTAGGAAATTAAGTTCAGCAGAAATCAACAAGACTCATAAACACAATATAAGAGAAGAGACTGTACAGCAGTGAGGCTGGCTTAGTTCCAAACAGAGAAGAGGCATAATGAGACTATGCAAAATATTGTCATAAACGTGGCAGTGATTAATTGTTTTCTGTGTACCTTCTGTATACTAGAAATGGGCAACACTGGTAAAAAAAATTATGCAAGGTGTAGGGAAAATCTGTCTGTTTATAAGGAGAGTTAAGTCCTGAAGCAGACAGGGAAGCTAAGAAATCCATGTGTTCAGAGGTTTTTAAAGAACAGATGAAGCATTATTTGGACTCTTGCCATTTGGACTTGTTCCTATAGTCTCAGCTCAAGAGATTCAATGATATCACAGATTTATCTTGCTTACTTCTTATCAGTATCTCTTTAGTCATGGGTAGATTAAAAAACCATGACCATAATGCAACTAGAAATGGAATACAAAAGAACACATATGTATTATTTCTTTTTCTCATTTCATGAAGCCAAAGCTAGTTCCAGGACTTCCAGATTGACTCATGATTTTTAACACTAAGAGACTAATCACAGTGGAATCAAGACAAACTATAAAAATCAACAGCAAGAAATACTCTGCAGTTGTTTTTAATAGGCAAACTTACATGAAACCAAGACATAGGTACTATTAAGTAAGTGTAATATTTTTACACCTGTATATTTTGAAGTATTTTATAAAACTGAGCACTAATGTACTTTTATAAATTCTCAAGGACATCTAAAGAACTATATACCATTTAATACAATCATATAGCTTGAAATAGACAATTTTATAGAAATTTTATATGATTTACTCACAAGATTAAACACTAGGGGCCAGTGAAGGGACCGAAAATATCAACCACAATTCCTTCTGAATTGTGTACAACAGCCCACAGATGTCTTCTGCTTTTGACACCTTAAATTTCACATGATTATAGAAAACAGAGGTCCCATGTGCTTAAATCATGAAATATTTGGAAAGCTCAAACAGTGGGTTTCAGGCTATAGGAAAGGTACTACAAACTTACAGAATCATAGAATGGCACTATCTGCATATGAACTACTACATTGTATAAGAGATGTCATAATTAATGTCCAGAAACAGGGAAGGAACACTAAAGGTGGTGATTCAACAGGTAACTCTAGCAAAAGATTAGCAAGTGACTTATGTATGAAGTCTGTATCAAAAATACCTACTCTGGACATTTTACCTTCCATGCAAATTTTGCATTCTGATACATCTGCCAGTCAAGGTTCTGACTCAAACTAGCCCTTCTTTTTGCTTTGAAAGTAGGAATTCATTTCTACTGACTCTAGTGATCTGCAAGTCAGGTGTAAAGTCTATTCAAGTCATTTAAGCTGCCTGTAGAGACAATGAAAACAGATAGGCATTTGCAGACACAAGTTCATCTCATCTTAATTTCTTACATTATGATTAATTTTAATATTATACCAAGATGAGCCATGTCCTGGAGAGGCCCACCAGTCTCCTCAGGTTATAGAAGCACCACAGTGACGGAGGTTCCAGTTCCAGCTCATCGTTGCTTCTACAAAGGCAGCTGGTTGAAATGCCAAATATTTTCTGTATTAGCTTCCTGGACCTGAGCAATGGCATGGGGCATTTAGATGTCCTGACAGGCAATTGCTTTCCCTTCAGGAACACCACAGTCTCTTAATTGCTATCATATAGACCTGGATATTCAGAAAATGAAAGATGCATTTCTAATTTGCAAACTGCATACTTAGGGTCTTATGTGCTGATGGCTATTTAAGTACCTTTAGTGCCACTTGAGACACACTAGAGTATCTGACAAGTCCCTGCAGAGCTGGTATTTATTTCACAAGACCTCTGTGAGAACCATTCCCTTCTGGAGGCTGCTAAAGAGATCCCCTTGGATAGCACAGATGGCACTAGATGTCCATGCATGAGTAAATGAATCAAGCCAAGGACGCTAAATTTGAACTTCAGCCCTCTCGACTTCTCCACCAGTCTAGAAATGTTCACAACATAGAAGGAGATACTGACACAAATAGTTCTGAACCTTCTTCTGTGCCTTATTGATTGCACCCTCAGCATGTTTGCAGATGACATCAAGCTGAGCAATGTGCTCAACATGCCTGAGGGATGGGATGCCATTCAGAGGCAGCTGGACAAGCTCGAGAAACGGGCTTGTGTGAAACTCATCAGGTTCTACAAGGCCAAGTGCAAGGTTCTGCAGCTGGGTCGGGGCAATACCCACTATCAGTACAGGCTGGGGGATGAAGGGATTGAAAGAAGCCCTGCCGAGAAGGACTTGGGGGTACTGGTGGACGAAAAGCTGGACATGAGCCACCAATGTGTGCTCACTGCCCAGAAGGCCAACCGTATCCTGGGCTGCATCAAAAGCAGC
>Ga0181612_146754_pt1 | contig 11580 bp, 9 predicted proteins | sample HoacroProtozoa21_FD_119630 | JGI IMG/M metagenome (GOLD analysis project Ga0181612, IMG submission 119630) | Hoatzin crop microbial communities from Cojedes, Venezuel. Combined Assembly of Gp0051906, Gp0051904, Gp0051908
AAAAAGATACATTTGGAAAAAAGATACATTTGGAAAAAAGATACATTTGGAAAAAAGATACATTTGGAAAAAAGATACATTTGGAAAAAATTATGTCTGTTCTAGAACAATGTGATAGAAATACTTCACAGAATTGAGTTACTTGGACTTTTAACTGTTACTTCTGCCATCACTAAGGCCTGATACAGGCAGATAATAATTAACTTGTGTCTCTAATTTGTCTGATCAATTGCTCCATGCAGATCTACGACAACCCTCAGTATAAATTTCAAGCTCTGTTATATAATTAAGAAAAACCTTTTGCAGCAGCGTGAGTATAAAGAGGAATTTTTTTTTCTTTCAAAGACTCAAACCCCATGTTTGTGTGGCTTACCACTTAGGTATTTGTGGCATTCTTCACGGGTCTGCAAGAAGAAGGCTTCTCACCTCACGCTCTGGCAAAATCCAGACTCGGAAAATTTTGTTAGCAGAACTTGATGCAAAATCTAATGATCTATTTCTTGCTTTCTGCTATAATTATTTTTTAGCATCACCAGTATGCTTTTAAAAGTCGTTCTCTGCACGGCTAGAAATATTGGGTAAGGTTTTCAAAAGCATCCAGCCCTCGTTTCGTTCCGCTCGTATCCACTTGAAAGAGTTTTGGTTGTTGTATTCACTCCTTTGCTAGCAGAAGGCCAATGCTCTCCGGGGGTGGGGGCCTGGAAGATGGGAGGTGGATCATCAGGACTAAAGCTATGATAAACATCTGAAAGTGAGCTTTCTGGTTTACCAATTCTCTGTCTTATCCATAACAATCTTTGTCTTCCGTCTCAGTGTTCTTAAAATTAATTCTCAATTTTTATACTTTTTTGGGAGCTGCAAGCAAAAAACCTTTCAGTTCAAAAACTGTTCAATGGAAGTGGGTATTTTCAGCCTTGCCACCTTTGTTGGAAAGGCAGGCCTGGCTTAGTCACCTACAAAGGAACACAACCATGGAGAGGCAGTAACTCAGTGACCAGAACACAACTGCTATGCATTCTTAGCAAGCTGCCGCTGAAATCATGGCTGGGATCCTCTGGATATGCCCCGGGGAACTGCAAAAAGTTCCACTTTCTCTGGGAATCTGGCTATCTTCTCAGGGATATGGACATAGAAAGTGCACTAAGGTGTGAAAATTCTGGCCTTGCAACCAGCTAAACATTATGTCAGCACATATATTACTCTCATAACACAGGCTGCGTCCTTTCCAGCTCTTGAAACAGGACATGTTGCTCTAGTTACTTCATTTATGTTTTCTTCGCCGTCCCGCAGACAGCACGGTGAGGAGAGAGGGTGGCCAGAGCCAAGCTGGTGGAGTTCCTAAGGACCCAAGGCCCCATTTTGCTTGGTCTAAATCAGCCCAGTTCCTTGCCAATCAAGCGCTGGTGAGGCGAGCTAGGGAGGAGATGACGGAAATGTGCAAAGTCAGCAGGCGGTGTGACAGCGGGTGCTGTCTTACCAACACCTGGATCTAGCAGTGTGCTTTAAAGGTTGCTTTAGCTGTCTCGTAACTGAAGAAACAAAATCCTATCAAGTCCCCAGTGGTTTACACTAATCTGCATATTATTTTGTCCTGTTTGTGAGGCTTAGCTGAGCATTATGTGTAGTTGGAAAAGTATTTCGCATCGCCATATTAAAACTAATGTTTGATCTAAGACTTCCAGCACCATTACCTTTGAGAACTATGTCCCTCACCTCTTTATGCCTGCCGTAGCCCCTCAGACAGGGAAAACATCAAAACTGAAGTTGAGTTTCATGGGATTTTGTAAAAAAAGCAATAACTCTTGCCTAAAACACCTCCAGAAGCTATTGAAATCAACAGTTTTGTCAAAAAGGAGATGGCCCCTTAATTTAGCTGATTATGTTTAACTGAAAAAAGTTTGTTTTGTTTTGTTTTTAAATTTATGTTCTTACAGCAGGTCCTAACAATTGGCAGAGATTTTTACTCTGGCTTCTGTTGGCTTTTTCTCTTATTCAAAAGGTGCATTCATTTAAAAGATCCTAGGCTGAAATTCACTTTTCTGTTTTTGTAAGGTATTTCATAAAAAAGTAATTTAATTTAAGAGAGAGATTTTTCTATTGTAGCTTCACTAAGTTTCATTTTTGGGTTCGGATGACCATAAAAGATTTTCTTATGTTTAATTTTCTCTGGAATTTTTCATATCCTTGCAGTAATTTCATTGCATCAATAAATATCACTACAATGGAGGGGAATCCTAGAAGTTTGCAAACCGCTTGTTTAGAAGTGTGGTTCTGCTGCAACAGGCAGTAATAGAGGAGCTCTAAGTATGTGGGGTTTTGAAAAGAAAATTCCATGATTCCCATAGCAGCTAAATTATTTTTTTCCTATGAAGTACCTCAGTCACCTAGTAGTAAGCAGATGATGCATAGAGCTAAAACCGTCATGTGGCAAACATAGTGCATCCCGGGCAGCCGTTAGAAGCCACTTGTGAACAAATTCAGCTTCTTAGGCCTGGTCCAGATCCTTAGGCTTGTACAGTTTGAGGTTAATTAAATACTCCGTGTACGAGAACATTCGGACAGAATGGCATCATATCTGTTTGCGTGCGCGTGCCCTTGGCTGGAGAGAGTTCAGCAAGCGCCTCGCTCCTCCCTTGACAGCGCGTTCCGGGAAGCAGAGCCCTTGGGGGGTCGATCTGTCTGCCTGCCTGCAGGTTTTTTGGGGGAAATGTCTCTGGTCTCTGGGTGAAGCGCGTGTGGCAGCTGCGCTGCAAGTGCAAAATCGCCTCGGAGCATCTTCACGTGCCCCAGAGCCGCTGCCTCGAGTGAGCGCCCGGCAGCTGTGAAGCCATCCCGCCTGTTTGGACGGGCCTGCAGCCAGCGGGGAGCAGCCCCCCAAACTCAGCGTTCAAGGCTTCTGCCTCTCTCCTTGTGTTTGACGTAGTTTGTGGTCAGATGTAACCTGACAGCAACAGCTTGACGAGCTGGTAATACACTTCACTTGCAAAATGCATGTGCTAAGGCTGCAAACACTTTTATTTAAGCTGTGTCATGTTCATGCATAGCAGGAGGATTTTTTTTTTCCTTCTGTGGATCTACTATAGGAAATCTGAGGAGATCTTGAGTTTTTATCTTGTAAAGTATGACTGATATTTTTACAGCCTCTGAGAAAAAGTTTGACTTTCTCCAGTCACGCTAATTTATCTGGACAGTCGTTCAGATACCAAGCACAGGCTGAAAGAGATTCTCCTACGATTTGCTCCCTGAAGCATGTGTGCCCCAGTTTCTAGCCATTAGGGTGTTTCATAAGCTTCTATTATTTACCGTATTGGTGAAAAAGACGAGATAAAAAAGGAAATAAGTTTTTTTGGGTCTCACATAGTCCAAGAAGGACATTAAGATAGTAGTTGGTGTTGTAAAAATAAGTTCTTGGTCATTAAGAAAGTCCTGCAGTAGCTTCTAGGGATGGTCCAAGAGAAACTGGAGGAGTTTCCGCTGCTGATGTAACATCAGCGCAAGCCCAGTGACGCCGTGTCAGGGTGTCACGCTGGACTGCCTGGCGGCTGTCAACCTGCTCATCTGACCAGGCTGTCCTTCCTCTCTGCCAAGCTGAGCAGGACTATATCTTCTCCTGAGTCAAATCCTGGTGCATGTAGACATTTTCACTCTTTTTACTCGAGTAAAAATGTCTGAGCGGTGACAAAGGAGATGCGAGGATCCCCGTGTCCGCTCTGCACCCGGCGCGTGGCCGTAGGAGGTGGGTGTTCAACCAGAGTCACGCGCCACTGGCTTCGCCAGGCTCCTCCCGAAGAGCCTCTGTGGGTTTCCACAGGGACGCGTCTCCGCGGAGTGAGTTAGTAGTAGGAGGCGAGGAACCGCGACGCAGCCCGCGTTGTTCTCATTCAAAATAGAGGAAAGCGTAAGCAGTTAATCGAATCTGAGCCCGCATTAACCCCATCTTTCCTTCCATTTTGATGAATCCGTCTGGAGGACTCGCGCCAAAGAATGCTATGGTTATTGCTATATGCATATATGCACTTAATCAGCCTTTCCTGCTTTGGAGCCGCTAAAACGGTATGTCTGCAATGGGTTGTCTCCGCCTACATAAAAGCATGAGCCTTGCTTTCCAGGAACCTTTCCAAGAAAATTTGAGGGCTGAACGCACTGCAGTGCCTTCTCTTCTCTCTGTATTTTTCTATGCGGGAAAGAAGGAATAGTTGAGAGTTAAAATTTTCAAGCTATACATATGCTTGCTTGAATGCTATCCCCACAACTTATTTAATAAGTGAAATAATGTTATTTTATACAGCCTGAGGTTCTCTTCTAACAGCCTTTCTTAAATCTGCGCATTACTTAATGAAATCTATCACATAATGACCCACAGTTTTACTCCCACCCTCTGGTTTATCTGCCGTTTTTTCTGGGAGACAGCATTTTAGTCTGTTCCTACCCTACATCGTATTCGTTGTTGTGGCACTAAACCTTCACAATCGTTCATCTGATTCCATTAATTGCTTTACGGGATATACATTGTACAGACAGAACTATCTTTTTTTGAATGTCAAGTCAGATTTCGGAAACATTCTTGTTGTTACATTTGTCCCTGGAAAACCCTGGACAGAAAACTACCTTTATTAAAACTGCATTCATTACCAAATCCACAGAAACAGAGTCTTTGAATGAATAGCAGTTTGTCAAGCAACGTGTCATAAAAGGCAGTAACTAAAGGAAACCAAAGTAAAACATTCGCTTTCATTATTGAACATTTTTAGCTTTATTATTATAATAGAATTACAGTCTGACATAAAATAAAGAGCTCTTGCTAAACTCTGTAAAGCAATACATGCTTCTGCCATAAACAACCTCTATTAGATTTAGGTTTTATTGCCACATCACTGCACTGAGGTGCAATAAACATTCAATGTCATCTTTTTAAAATTATCCCAGGAGTAAACAGCAACTGTCCTCTATAAGAGTGTATCATTATTTTCAAGGAAGACTTACTATTATTACATGGTTTAGCAAAGCATTGTAAAAAAGCTACATAGAGAATACCTTGTCTTGGATCAACTGTGCAATCGAGTTTATACAGTATAGTGCTGTTGGCATAGACTAACTAAGAGGTGATATAATGCAGTCCTTGCATAGCAAAAAGCAGACTAGTTAAGAAATAGTCACATCTAATGTGCAAAATGCAGACCAAAAGGTAGCTATGAACTGCTGGAAAGATAAAATGCCCTCAATGAACACACTAACGCCAAAAATAACAAGATAAACAAATACACAGAAGTTAAAGAGCCATAGTTTATTTTTTTCTATACATATATCTACACATGATACCAGAAGATGAAACATCCCCTTTTAAGAAGCTCCAATCAGATAACTTATCAAGTTTAGACAGGACTAAATGTTAGACAATGAAGCATTATTTAAAAAAAAAAAAACCAACCCAAACTTCTCTAAATAAAACATTAACTATTTCCTTTTGTAGCTAGAGAACACCAGCTTTTTGATTTATCGAGAAAGAGTTTAGAAAACATTGCCTACGAAATTTGACTCTCAGTAGCTGTTTCTCTGGAGGCTCACGTAGCATTGTTTTAAAATTATTCGATACCACGTATTACGGTTTTTTAACTGATGCTTGCAAATATCCACCATTCTTCCCATCTCTTGGAAAAATATTTATCTGAAATTTTATTTCTAAGAACCAGCAGTAATGGTACTGACTAGAATTTGTTTAAAGGGAGCACAATACTTCCAAAATGGACGTCTTGTATTTAAAGCCCTTACATATTGTTCCTACAAATATATTGCTACAGTAAAAATGAAATGTAGTAAGTTTACTCAGTAAAATCTATTTTCCTGTACATTCTTTTCTGTATGACTTTTTTGTATTTAATGCTACATATATTACATCACTTATTGTAACAGTTATGTATCGGCAAATATAGCAGTAATATACAGATGAACTTCTGTCTTAACAAATATGTCACCATTTTTACCTACCAAATGTAATCCCATACTTTAGTATTTATGCATGACCTGAGCAGACGAGTCATTAATCTAATAGTATACATTGGATGACATTGTCGAATTGCGAGCTACTGTACACTTAACCACTTTACAAATGGAATTCATTCCAAGCACTTTCTGCGTATCTATTTTTTTAGGCTTTCCAGTACCACTGTTTTGTTTTTTTATTCAGGCTCTAAATATGTTTTACTGAGCATTTAACAACATATTAAGAGCTAAGAGGTGAATCCTACACAATGTTTTAAGAACACAACTTTAAAAAAGTAAAAAAATGTACAATCTCATGCTGAATATTTACATATATTATTTAAATACTATATTTTTTCTTTCTGCTATCCATAAATCTCAGTCTAAAGCTTCTTTTTAACGTATCATTTTATAAAAGAATACATTCAACATATCTAGGGCTTGCAAAAATTGTTGGTTTGTTGGTTTTATTTTTTTTTAACTCTCCAAAACGTAGTGATGAGTAAAAGCTATCTGTAAAAGCCTCCTGGAATTGTTTAGATTAGGCAGGTGACAGAGGGAACTGGGGATCGGGCTGGATTGTGCGACCGGTTTTCAATCCAGTCTGGTGAGAGCTGACTGCGCAGAGCAGGGCTGCAGGGAGACAGCAGCTGAAAGCCTTTGTTACCATTAGCTCTCACGTGCCGTACAGTGGCAAACCCTACCTAGAGTGAGGAGGTTTCTTTCTTCTTGAAAGACCATTTCATATTGTAAGTCAGGTGGTTTGGAATATAGATGAGAAAAGGGATTAGGAAAATACCATATCTCACGGGATTCAGCAAAGGGAAAGCTTTACAACCTTGAAAAGACTATAAACAGTGGGTGAATAAATGCTATGGTATAGTATGTGCACCAGGGACGTCATCCAAGAATATTTTCCCACTCCCCACAATGCTCTGAATAAAAATATCTTTTTCACATACATATACAATACCTTTCAGGGACATTCAGTACTAAGCTATCTACAAATGGTTTCCTTTTTTTTTTATTATTATTCTACAACTCTTTCTTTCCCGTTTTCAGAATCACTTTTCCAAACTATAGTTTATATTGTTCTCTCCCCCACACAAAGTTTTTTTTAAATATACAGATATGTTTTACCTTTTGTTAAATAAAGAAACCTTTATTTTCTCGAAGACAGAGGCAATGCAGCAAATGGGAATTACTGTATGTGAAAACGGGAAGCAACTCCCAGAGCAAAAGACGAAACAGAACTATACGAACAAATGAGGTTATTGGTGTGGAGTTGGAGCTTTTAACTGGGGCTCCCGGTTTAAATAGGTAGCCCAATAGACTAAGTTAAAGATGCCAAAAAGCAACGGGAAGGCTATTCTTGATAGTCGATCAATTTTACTGACGCTGTTAAAAGTTTTCTTGGGTTCTGCAGGTTTTGTTTCTGGCTTAACTTCTTTGGGCTCAATCGTTGCACTTTTGGCAATGGTTGCCAGCCCAGGGTCCCTTGCAATATTAGGGGTGTAGCTCGTAGCTGCAGCTGTGTAGGTGTTATTTTTCTTAATGAGAGGATCCTTCACTTTCTTTGGCTGAAGAAAGAAGAAAGTGTTTTATTCTTACCGTCTTCTCAAAAGACAAAATTATGATACAGCATCATAAAATTTTGCAATTAATTGAATTAATACCACAAATTGTAATAAGCTGTTAGAAAGAAGTTAGTGTCTGGATACAACTCATGCAAAAAATTTAGGTGAAAACAAAGACAAAATCATCTGTGTTACTTGTATTAATTAAACCAAATTAGATGATGGATAAACAAAACTACCTTTAATCAACAGTGACAAACCACTCATAATTCAATGTCCCCTTCATCAACTGCATTTCATGACCAGGACAAAAACTTTAAGACCCTGAATTTCTTGATGTAGCTTTCCAATATTAGGACAAATAACTAAAGGTTTACACCAAAAGCAGATGCATTATGGAACAGAGATGTTGTTCTTGTTTGAATGTCACAATTGGATCATGATGGCTGAAATGTCACTCCACAAGGGCTTGAACAGCCGTATGATTGTCGCATCCACCTATCTATACCGCTAACGCAAGGATGTATTGAAAAATCTCCTAGTGGGGATGAACTTCTTGATCAGAAAGACTATCTAGATTTTTCCCCTGCTAGTATTCTACTTCTGGGATCTACTCGTAGGAAAAAATTTTGATTTGGACATCTGGGGTTACCAGCTGGGATTCAGCTGTCCCTGTGCGGACAGCCCAGACCTTTCGTCCAGCCACTGCAGAAGGAGGAACGCAGCAGAGGGATGTAGTGGGTCGTTAAGGAGGTGTAAAGACAAGCACCACTTTGCACCAAGTTCGTCTGGTCATGAGGAAAAAAAACAGACAACAAAAACATCTCAGGAGCTTAGAAACTCTTTAGGGCAGCATCTGCCACAAAAAAAGAATAGGCAAATGCTATCCTCTCTGTCCTCTCAGCAGGGAAAAACAAAAAGATATGGCTAAAGAGAAAATAGCAGAGCGTGCTCTGTCCCGTCATTGCACAGGACAGCAAATACAAGTCTCTTTTCAAGGAGCAGCTGTCCCGCAGAGGCAATGCTGTTTAAAGCAGTCACGGGACTTCTAATGACAGACCAGCCAGAGACTGGTGGCCCTGCAGACCGCCCTGGGGGGTTCTGGCAGAAGGTCCTTGCTCAAGAGGCGAGCGTTTCGGGGAGCGGCTGGGTGCTGCGGGCCTGTTCCCTGCTCAGGCAGATCCTCCAGCCAGCAGCAGCCAACCCAGCAGGCCAAGGACCGCTCCACTGGGGCCTTGGAGGAGACCCTCCCCGGGGACTTAAACGTCATCAGAATCCAACCCACAGAAAGTCACGACTCCAGTCAGGGTCTGAACATCTCATGTCAAATTCAACTTTATGAAAAAGTATATTACTTTACAACAGCTGATTAGAGCTCTGGATGTTCTTTACAATGAGGGTGGTGAAACACTGGAACGGGTTGCCCGGGGAGGTAGTGGAGGCCCCATCCCTGGAAACATTCAAGACCAGGTTGGACAGGGCTCTGAGCAACCTGATCTCGTTAGCGGTGTCCCTGATTGCTGCAGGGGGGCTGGACTAGATGACCTCTGGAGGTCCCTTCCGACCCAAAACTTTCTATGATTCTATGTTGGGGAGCAGCGATGCTCTCTTCGCCGCTCGTTTGCCTGGCTTGCCTTTCCTTACGCCAGGCACTGGGACACCTTGGCTGCCCCATAGCGAGCCGCACCTGAAGAGCCTTTCTTGAGGGTTGTGTTGGAGTACGGTGTTCGTGTCGGTGTGTGTTTTTCTGAAAATGTAATGTTCTTTGAAACAGATGAAATGGCTGATTATAGTAACTATGTTACAGGATATGTTATATTAACACGGCAATATTTGACATTTAAGGGGTTTGTTCTATTAATACAGCCTATTTTTTTACAACAGATATGATGAAGACAGAAGCTCAACACCGAATCAAACAAGTCATATCGATGAAAGCATCATCAGGAGCTGGAAACTCCACATTCACCAGCAGTTGTGCAGCTCGTTACTGTAAGTTTGTTTTGTTACTTCACTCATCTGTTCTACAATACTGTTGTATTAGTTGTTGGTGTGTAAATCTCCTAATTTTATTTCTGCTTTCTCACTGACTTATGCAACTAAAATAGCAAAAAAAAAAAAAAAAAAAATTTACATATAGGCATAGACTTCTGAATGAAACGCATATATTCGCGTACCAGCGAGTAACATCTGCTCTTCCAAATATTTATTCTGCTGAATCTCTAGTCTGTGAATGTTTATAATAACCAATTAGGCAAGCAAGTTAAAACTCTTTCACGATCTCTCGCAAAAAAAAAACCCCAAACCAAATGAGCTTCCTCACAGAAGCAGCTGACATGATGGCTCATAGGAAATGGGAAATTTTCTCCCCCAAACGCCCTCGACGGTTTCTCGATGCAGCTGTGGTCTGCAGCCCAGCCTGGCCCCGGACCAGAGGGAGTTGGGGAGGCACCGCTCAGGACTGCACGCTCCCACCAACACAACTGTCAGTTCTCCCCCCAAAGCAAAGCAATTTCTCATATAGACTGAGAAGTACAAATAATATTTCTTTTTTTAAAAAAATAGGCAGTGACAGGAGGCAAAAGAAAGGAAAGAAAAAGTCCTGCGGTGGCCGTGGTCACAGAGCAGTCCTCCTGACGGTCGTGTTGGGGAGCAACACACTTTGGCAACTGCCAGATAGTAGCCACTAGATTTTTTTTTTCTACTTTTATACTGAGGCATCCGCATTTTCTCTGGCTTGAACACTAGAAAATTGATTACTTTCCCTTAAAAACAACACGTTTGTCCTCTTTCTGCTCATTTGTACAAGTCAAAATCTCAGTAAATTTTTTTTAATGATTAATAACATAAAATACCATTCAGTATGTCAGAAGTAGTATTTAGGTGCTCTGTGTCTACGTAATTATTGTTTATGTATAGAAACGCTGTGCGCGTACACATGAGGAACTTCTTTTGGAATAATTACTATTCTAAATAATGAGGCTTTCTGATGGGCTAAACCCCCCTCCCCCATATAGCGACCAAGCACGACGCAGTGTCACCTGCCGGGATAGACAGGAAAGCGGCGTTACCTTTTCCGGAACGACGCTCTTGCCGTCCCACGCGTAGCCCCTCTTCGTGAAGTAATTCACTGTGGCAAACTCGATGAGCGCGGAGAAGACGAAGGCGTAGCAGACCGCTATAAACCAGTCCATCGCAGTGGCGTAGGCCACCTTGGGCAGAGAATTCCTGGCGCTGATGCTCAGGGTAGTCATGGTCAGGACAGTTGTCACTCCTGCAAAGCAAACACTTTTAGCGTCTTTAGGTCAGGGGCTCTGTTTGGTGCTTCATCTCCCAGCTATTAAAACAGAGGGGAAAGCCTTGTCTTCACTGCTAATTCTTAGAAACTTCCCCGCTTCAGTTCGGTTGCTAACTGAGGAGATCTGATTTCAAGTTCTGTGGATCAGATTTCAAGTTCTGTGGCAGCTGCAGGATCTCCAGAACATCTTTTATACCTTTATTCCTTGACGTTGTCGTAGTGGAATGATATTTTTTAAGTTGGAATGCAAATAATCTTTTGTGTTGTGGACGGGACACTACCTGACGCGTCTTGGTGTTTGGCGAATCATTGTTGCTGTTCCTGATTCATGCCCTGCAAATTGTCCTACAGATGTAGCAATTTAACACTTTTAGTTCTGTCTTGCAGCAGTTCTCAGATACTTAGATAGAAAACTATAAAACCTGTTTGCATTCCGTTTATTTGGTATCTGATCCTTCAAATGTATACCCAAATGCACTCAGCTTTAGGTGACGGTACATGTATTTGAGTTGATGGGTTTACAGATTGCTGTCCCTTTATTCACTGATGCCCTGAAAATGGCAAATTTATGTAATAACTATGCTAGCGTAATTTGCATTTCTGATACCGCAGCTTCTCACTGCTGCTGAACCTCTGCCCTTCCCCGGCCGCAGAGAGCAAGCAGGGCCTGAAAGAAACACCCTGCAGACGCAGGCTGGGCATCTGCATCAGCTCACGGCTCCACAG
>Ga0181612_164207_pt1 | contig 11580 bp, 5 predicted proteins | sample HoacroProtozoa21_FD_119630 | JGI IMG/M metagenome (GOLD analysis project Ga0181612, IMG submission 119630) | Hoatzin crop microbial communities from Cojedes, Venezuel. Combined Assembly of Gp0051906, Gp0051904, Gp0051908
CCCCCTCATCTTTACCCATAAGCATTCAACCTTGTCATCACAGTCATCGAGCTCTATGCAGTCGAAGCAGTCCCTAACATACAACGCTACCCCATCGCCTCTTGTTCCTCGCCTATCCCTTCTGAAGACCTTATAGCCATCCATCGCAGCACTCCAGTCATGAGAATCATCCCACCATGTTTCTGTGATGGCAAGCAAGTCATAGCTGTCCTGCTGCACAATGGCTTCCAGCTCCTCCAGTTTGTTGCCCATGCTGTGTGCATTGGTGTAGATGCACTTGAGCTAAGACTATCGATCTCACCCCCAACCCTGGCATGCCACACCTGGGCTCATCTCTAGTGACCCTTGTTATATCCCCTCCCCTCTTTGAACCTAGTTTAAAGCCCTCTTGATGAGCCCCGCCAGCTCGTGGGCAAGAATCATTTTTCCCCTGTGAGACATCTGGACTCCATCTGTCGCCAGCAGGCCCAGTGCTGTTATGTTACACATATTTTAGAAGGTAATGGATACCAATGACATTATCCACTAAAAAATTATATTACATTGTCTAGAGTAAAAATGAGTGGGAAAAATCATTACAAAAGAAAAGTACGATGGATAATTGATGGAAAAAGCTCATTCCGCAAGCTACAAGTATTCTTCCTGTTTTACTTTATTATCACAAGTGCATATATGAAGGTTTTCAACTTCTATCTATCATGGTCAGGATTTCTGCAAAGGTACAAATTTTCAACTAACTAATTACAATGAAGCCAAAATTATGACATACCCATCAGCCTTTTGCAGATCTTCATGTAGAGATTTTGTACTATAGAAATAAAATTTAAAAAAAAAAAATGTTACTACATCCGAATCTAGAAACTTAACATTGAATGTATCAGGTTTTAAAGATAGAACTGGTGGGCAGATTCTCATCATAATACTTACTGATTTCATACAGCATGCACAGCCATTTACATGTTGTATTTTAACATAGCTACCAGGAAAACCTACTGTCACCATGTCACAAGAGGAAGTCTCAGACACGGTTCTAAATCAAACATAGTTCTCAGCATCATTACAGGTTTTTGCAATTTACGCTTCATTTTCATTTAGAGATATTTTAAAAACTGAGACTAATGTCAACCTAAATAAAATATACTATAACCTAAAATTAAAGAAAATAGTAAATTAATTGAAGTTAATATGTTAGATCATCATGATGAGCCCAGAGTGCAGCTAAACTCTCCAAATAGTAGCCAGGTAGACAAAATTTCAGGCAGTATTGTTGCCCAAAGAATCTAACAGTTAACCCTTCAAAGTTTCATTTTCAGTTATGCAGTAAAAAATAAAAAGTCTTCCATTTAACCCTTAAGATAAAAATAAATTAGTTTGAAAAGGGCCAGAGTCCAGGAAATTCAGTTAATCTGAAACTCAGGACAGTTCTACCTGGGTGCTCTCAGGAGAGGTAAAGTGCTCAACTCCTGGGCACCCACTTTTGAAAACGCTGACAAAGTTTGTAACTGCACCTGTAGTACAGATATCAATCTAAAGCCTATTGGGCAATTTGAAGAAAAGCCTCTGACATTTGCTAAAAGATTGAAAAAAAGTTGAGAAAAGAGATTGAAAACAGAGGGGAGAAACAGGATTGTTTTTAAAAGCAAGTAAAACCCAAAGAACATTCAGGTAAAATTGGTAGAATTTTCAACAACTCCTATTTTCAGTCAACTAACACATCTAGATGACTACAGCCTTGATGCCATACAGCATATCTGCCACTGAAATTTCATGTCCAGATTGATTTGTATCCAGTCATTATTTATTAGATATCATTACCATTTCTACTCGATAACTTGTACACACAAAGGCTGGTGGGAGAGATGGTGTTTCAAGTGTATAACGGCTAGGAAGTTAATATTCAATAAATAGAATAAAAAAGAAAGTATAATGATTTTCAGCCATACAGGTGTCAGTAACTCCATTGTTATCTTGATATGCAGAGCTGTCCTCAGAAAATTACATCAAATTGTGCCCTTGGTTAAAGTCACACAACTGCCCTGAACTATATTATTCAATTAACATGAGTGCAGAATTGGGCCCCAACATAAAGGTTTACTTTTTTTTCTGAAAGGACAAGTCTCTGACAGGGTGGGTACAAAACAAGAAAGGAAGTGATTTCAATGTGACACTATTTGTAGCTACCCAGGGAAAGTATGAATCAAGGACAGTTTTAGATACATCTCTGTTGTAAATCCAAGATAGCGCATCTGATCTAGTGCCACATCTTGTACAGGAAAAAGCTACTCTGTACAAAAGAGCCTTAATATATCTAGGCATGTCTTCTCGCAAACACTCCTCACTGTGAAAAAGAACCTCAGGACACACCTTAATTTTCTTTTTCTTTTTTTTTTTAAATAGTAGTTTCTCCAAGCAAACACAAAACAAGAATATTATACTTAAAGGCCACAATTATACTTTAAGCTCATAAGCACTACAGCAATTTTAAAACCGTAAGACATCCAGTGTGACAAATTAAATATGAAAATATTAAGGAGTTATATTTCTAAGATGTAACCTTACTTGTCCATCTCATTAGGTATTAAATTTGTGAGTGGCTTCAATGTCATCACAATTTCCATTAGAATCTATATAAATCCCTTATATTGTAAAAGCATGTTTACTTTAGAGCTGAATTACTAACAAGCTTTTTCAAGGAATTCAGTTTCTGTCTGCAAGCAGATAGCAAATCGCTCAATACATTTTAAGCTTAAAATATTAAAACACTTTTTTTCAAGGAATTGATTGCAAATATTCTGAATATAATCTGTTGTTCCTGGGCAGGGAAAAGTACAATTATCAAGGGATTTCATTACACAAACATTGAAGTATACCCATTGGTGGCATTCATACATTTAAAAAATTAATTTGTTCAGATGTCCTTCTACTTAAGTATCAAGCACTATCATTATTGGTTTTGATGAAATTTGGTATTGTGCTACTAAATTTGAGTGTGCAAACATCTGCAGAGTGAGCACAAAAGAAACATTAGCAAGTTCTAATGAAACTTACATCAGAATTACTGTATGTGCAGGTTCTTTCTGGTGTTGTATTCTTACCCCATTCACCCAGATCTAGTTGTGAGAGTATGTGTCCATACTCATCCGCATGCATAACAAAGTGAGCAGCTGTTCCAAACATTGAGTAAGCACATGCTAATACATCTACTGCTCTTCGCAGTGCCTGTGCTGATAAGTTCACTCTTGCTGGAGCTTTTAGTTGCTTACAACAGATTGTTTTCACCTCTGCTTCAATGCTCTTTCCACCCTGTAGGAGAGACATAGGTGAAACCTATTGCTGGCTTTAATCTCTTTTTAAAAAAGTGAGAGTGAAATCCTGACTGCCCTGACTTAACGAAAGAACCTGAATGACTGTTATTTTATACAGGGCAGGAACACACACCTCTAGCTTTGTTGCAGTCTGCATTTTCATTGCCATATTATTACATCACTTGAAAATGTTAATAACTGGGGGGGCATGGGGTGGGTGGGGGTGTGTTAAATGGAAAACAGCAGGAAGTGCAATGGAAAACTATTCAATGAGAAATACACATAATAACTTCTCTGAATTTCACATGAGCATAGTATTAAAATTGCATTCTATTCCTATTACTTCAGGAATTATAGAATGATCCCTCTGAGCAAATATGCTTAATCAGAGTCTGTCAATATAACTTTATACCAGTTGCCACTGTATGTTTTTCACTGTGGTTTCAAATACACGTATGTGTCACAGTCCCATGCAATCTACATGTGTAAAAAAATTTCTCTCCTTACCTGGTTTTTGCTCTGTGTAGATACCAAGCAGAGAACAGTTCCAGCTTCTCTGATATGACCACCCAATCTCTGAGCAAACAAGGTACATTAGCATCTTTTTTAATACTACTTTTCACTGTGAGCAAGATTTTCAAATGCCTTAAGGAGCATAATGCAGCTGTACAAACATGTACAAACATGGCTGTGTCGGGAATCTCCAATGACAAAGATAACCAAGAAAAATGCAGTTTCTTTGATCAGCTTCTGCTCATAAAAAATAACTGTAACTGGCTTAGGATACCCCTCCAAAATTTCAAACTTTCTTCCCATACACTGATTCCCACATGCTTTTTCTTAATGAGATGTAGAAAAGAATTAGCCTTTGGGAATGGTGAAAATTCTGTCATCTTTAGTACCAGTACCATTATCACATTGAATATGACTCTATGACTAATCTTCCATTTTCATTAGAATATATCTGTGCATAAAAACCACATGCATTCAGATTAAAATTACATATACATTAACAGATGATCCAAGTTAACTACTGCTACGTGAAAGAAAAATCCACCCATTGCAAGATACCCAAACAGAGATTTCTGGAAGGAACCACTCTAATCACAAAATCATACTATTTCGCATTTCAAGTTTCCTGTCATGGGATATCATTTGGGAGGATATTTTAAATTCGGCAAGTTTCAGCTTTGATATAAATATGCAAATAATAGACCCAGCATTTTGTCACTGTCTGCAGTTTCAGAGTCCTTCCAGCTTAGACAGGTGAACTGCCCTGAAATACAATCTCCCTCTGCCACACTGATGGATTTTTGTCAGCTTTCACCTCCAAAAGCATCTTTGTCATTTCCAGTCAAGTTTCAATTTCATTTCTCATCTTGATGTACTATGGAAACAACATTTTGGGGCGGGTGGGAGTGGGTGTGTGGTATGATGAAGACCAAGCTAACAGTGCTTCTTTTGCCAGTTGGCGATTCTTCGGCATTGTTTGTTGTTCTAAATAAACATATAGCACTTCCCAAATATCAACTTGAAATACAAGATAAAAGCCTCCTCAGAATATTTATACTGAAGCTATTGATACAGTCAGTGAATCCATTTTGTAATAGGAGAGTCACAAATACTTAGCTACACTCTCATCTTGTTTATCAAAAAAGCACCAATGCTGCATACAGAGGAATAAAAAGAGACATATATGAAATAAAGAGGCTTTAAAGGAAACAGTGAGATCTAGGCAACAGCGGTGAAAACTGAAATACTCAAAACCACCACTCAGTCCTCATGTACCTCCAGCAGGTACCTGAACTTCATACAAGGCTAACTCTTCAATGTGAAATTTCAGTACATGCCACAATTCGGCAGAATATTCCCAGTCTGGGCAGGGTGGTGCATACCTTTACGTGAATCAATCTCAACCATACTCTGGCGTGACAGAATTGTGTCTTTCTTACTGCATCAACCCACAGGTAATCTAGAGCACCTGGTTACTTCACAGATGATTATTAGAAAAGGTGGTCAGAAAAGTAACGGGCCAGTACCTTCCCTGTTAAAAAATAGAAAGCAGTTGAGTGGGTGGAGCATTTTTGCAGGGTGTGAGAAACTCAAGTTCAGTTCCCTCTTCTGTATGCAGGTTTTGGAGCCTAGGACTCCCAGCCCCAAGGAAGTACTCTACCAGGCTCCCTGGCAGTCTACATCACAGGCAGTGGCAACTCACTCAGTAGGAGTGGCTGCATTCTGCATGCTGTCATACAGTATCAGGTCAGAAACTCCCCAGCATCAAAGGAGGAATTTCTAGTTTCCTTGTTTCAATAAATTCACCATTACTTTCTATAAAGCATAAAGTATGCTTTCAGATCTTCTCCTGCATTTTTTACTGAACAGCAAATGTGAGTTTCTATGTGTTGTTCCGGCTTTCTGAATCTTCTGAAGAACAAGCACCTACTTTCAATGTTGTGAACCTTGTGGACTACTGCAAAGCTCAGTGTTACCAAAAATAAGCCTAAATTAATGCAAATGAAACTGTACACCGGCAATGTTCCACTTGTATAGAAACAGTGGGGCTCTGTCAGGAAAAAATCCCAGATAAATCCTAGGCTCGCAGTAGGAGCAATTAGTATGGACATGATGATAGTGGTAAGGGACACAGCTTGTAGAACTGGAATTAGCTTGGATGTTTTTCTATTATCCTCACCTGTAAAATGTCAGAGCTATAGCAGGAGAAAGCTGAAAAAATAACCCCTACTCAAGATGCAGAATTTTTATTCTTCCTCCGCCATATAGGCCAAAAATAGCTGGAGAGGCCCTTGCCCTGCCAGCTGTGGAATTGCTCCCTGACCTTAGGGATCAGCCCGTCTTCCTTGCACCCTGCCAAACATTCCTCAGTCCCCAGGCCTCGCTCTCTTCCCACTGCCATCCTGACACACCAGGTTGCTTTCCCTTCTGACAGGTTGCTTTCCTTTCTATTCAGCTGCAAATAATCTGTCTGCCACTTTCAAACCCGACCCATAGCCACTATAGCTAGTGGTGCCTGTAGTCAGCTTCATTCATTAATCCCTTTCTGGAGCATACAGGGTTTGCATTAAATTACAGTGATGCTTAATATTGACATCAGAAAAGTGCTACTTGTTTAGCTGGTATGTATTCCAAGGAGTTTAAGGTGGTACTTCTCTATAATCAGTACAGTCCCTGAAATTATAGCATACACACTGTAAACTACTCAGAAAATATGTTTTCCCACTATTAACCTTAATCCTCAGAAAAGACGACTGTTAATGTAGCTTGTAAATTACTAACATGTAAAATTCCACATGAAAGTTGTTGCAATGGGACAAATAAATAAAGGGCTGCTTATTCTTCTGTTCTTCAATCTGCCTGGCAAGCATTCTCTGTATCCTATAGAGCAAATCACAAGCGATGTGACTTTGGAGACTCATAGAGAGAGGTAGGAATTATAGAAAACAGGCAGTGGCATCCATCACTAAAATCACAAAACTTCATGAATATGTAATGAAGTTCATGGTCGCTTTTGCTTATTCACAGCCTGCAAGTTAGTAGCTGGATACACTATATTTGTAGGAGAATCAGAAACAAAGTAGTAAATAATTGTAATTTTCATTAAAAAATTATTTTCCCAAATAAAAACTAAATACAATAAGCACTAAAAAATTTAAGTTTCTACTGATTAATTGAGTCTCACTCTCCTAAGATCTCAGTGGAGTAGTTGAATTATTTGCGTAATTAAATTCTGATACCCATATTTTTTAAGGATTTGTAACTTGAACTTGATTGGAAAGCAAAACTCTGTTTTATGAGGATTGAAAAGTGAAAAAAGAAAATAATCTTAGAGAATTGCATCAGCTGAGTTACAAGACTTGCACAAAGGAAAGTTAAATATAGCCTCTACTTTGTGGACGCAGAAGTTGAACCAGAAGATAGGGAAGCCTCTCGTCTACAATTCCAGAGCATGGGCAACTTGCATCTTTTGCAATTATGCCAAATCCTGTAAATGTGCTCAGTTTCACTGGCAGATGGTACATTAAATGAAGATACTACCATCCCAATTTAGACAGCAAAAAATCAAAGGTGTGCAGAACTGACACCTTGAAACACTACTGCAAATGTGCTAATGAAGGTTTCTTGCTGAGTCAGTGGCAGAACTGTATGGAAAGACCTTATGCTACAATGACACTCGGGAAGCTAATAGGGAGTAGATAATTCTGTGGTAGGCAGTTCTTACACAATCCGTTCTTTGTAGTTTATGACTTAGAAAAGAAACAAACTGTACATGGTGCTAGAGTATATTCATAGACACTGCAATTGTCATTTTCTTTTGTTCCTTCCCAAAATGTATTTTAACCTGTCATTTTTTCTTGCAGACACATACATATAAGCTTATATTGAGCACAGTCTTTTACCAAGAACTACTCAAGCAGTGCTTGTAGCCCTGAAACTTTAGGCAGAGTTACATTATGTTCACGTAATACATGGCAAACATTACTTTTAATGTGACAGAAAGTGCATATGCTGCATAAAATGAGCCAACTAAGTGCATATTCACAAGACCAAGCAACAGATGGTAAAACCAGATTGTCCTCTTCCTTCCCATTTCAATAGCATCTAATATAGTAGGGCTTTGACTCCAAGCAAGGTATTTAAGAGTGAATGGAATACAAACTAAGTAATTGATTACACAAACACAAGCTAAATGCTAAATTTCATGAAGGACATTACAGAACACTATACAAAAATAAACCAAAAAATATCCAAGTGAAATATTAAGCTGAATGTATTTTTCCATTGTTTCTCATTTTAATAAAAGCCAGTAAACATCTTGAGCCAAAACCAAATAACAGAACAAACAAAACCTCTGCACACATAGATTGTACTGGAGAAGAACAATTTATAGCACAATAAGTAGATATAACCCTCAGGTAAAATTAGTCCATCAGGCTTTAAAACTTGCTATTGAAATCTCAAGAGTTTGTAGTAAAACAGGTGATTTACGACCTCTGCTTTGAGACAGATGCTAAAAACTGATTTGTTCAGCACAAGTCTCATGGTAAAAAAAAAAATCAATTATGGATTTCAGTGAATGAAGCAGTTTGGTAAAGATTCATGAGCTTTATATGTAGTGATCTAAATATCAAAGTTGTGCGAAAGAGGATCCACTCTCTTAACTATCCTTCATACATTGAATGGTGTCATTTGATACTTTGGTGTTTTTAATATTCTGGAAAAGAGTAGTTACTTCAAAAGATTGTACTTCTGGGAACAATGCCATATAAATCAGCACAGCCCACTGCTTTGTCATCCTGGGACAGACTGCACCAAGTTCTCATGTTGCATGTTAGACCTCCATGTGTCTACGCTGCTTCAGACTCTGCCTTCCTTATACCACCACCAGGGTTTTTTTGCCTTAGTAATATGCAAAACACGGAGCTTCCCAATAGCAATGAGTGCAATAACACAGGCAATGCAATTTTGAATTACCCCCATCTTTAGGTACCATGCTGCTCCAGGGCCAAACTAACCCATGAGCATTCCCTTGTGTTGTCATTAACAGGGAAACCTCTGTGTGCACAAAGGTTTGCAGGCATACAACACAGTGTCCTGGTCTGCAGGACCTTCTTATGTAAACTGTTCCCATTTGAAATGTGAATTTTTTTTGTTCCAATAGGGGCATTTCTATGAAAAAGTACTTAAAAGAAAAACTTGGAATCTAAGACTATAAATGCGGTATAATTGCTTTTAGATATTCGGTGATCTCCAGGGTACTGCGGAAGATAAGAATGGCTCAGACTATGTAGTTAGTTTTTATTTTTGCTGGCTCACAGACCTAGTGCCACACAGAGCGAAAGCCCGTTTCTACTCTGCTTACACATACAGCCAGTAAGCAGGTTTTGTCTCCAGCACCTTTCAGTTCCAACTGCCAGGCAAAATATTCAGGCAATGAGGCTGCACAGATGAAGTGAGAACTTTGCATGAAGACCGTGGAGTCAAGGGCCATAACATGAACTTAATCACCTTTCAGAGTGATTGAAGACAGAAAGTAAAACAGATTTTTAACCATCTGACTGATTTCCCTATTTTTAAAATGAATACATTTGCCTGAAAGACATTAAAATATACAGCAGGTCTCCAGATCTATATAAATTATTCATACATTATTATTCATGGATACACTACAGTCAGCACATTATTTACACAGAAAAATCTTTGAGTTTTTTCCCACATCTGAACCTTCTAGGCAAACTTCAGTTAATCTTGTCTGCAAAACAGAGACAAGGTTTACCTTATTACTGCAAAGGAATTTCTCTGTAAAGATGTTTCAGGCCATCTTTCCTCTAACACACAAATGTTTATACGCTGTGATGTATCTTTCATGTAAATATTTAGAGATTCATCCCAGGTACAAATGAAGGAAAGATATCTCAAAAATGCCTTTTGTAACTAAGATTTGGGATGAGAAAGATGTAGAAAAGAAGAAAAAGCAAAGATATCTCTAAAGTGTCAAAATAGCCTGTAAGTATTCACTCTTTTCTAGGTCTTTATCCCCTACAGTACTGTTTCATACAAGATAACTGATGACTACTATAATTGCTCGCTGAAGCCACCCCTTTTATTCAGGCCTTTGTTCTCCCATTTTGAGTACCTTAGACAAGCTTGACTGGCAGTCTAAGAAGAAGGTCATGTTCATTAGGTTCTGCCATTTGTAACATTTCCTATAAAAGTACTTGAGTTGCAACTGGTGTCACCCTTTCACCACATTACCTTGGCAAAGAATCCCCTCAGAACAGATTTCTTCTATGAGGATGCTCTTAGTCTACACTTTCTTCTGTTTTGTTTTTTTTCTACTTACAAAATGCAAAGCTCCATGCAGATTTCACTGGATACAAAATTTTCTGCCTAAACTCAGAATGACATTTTTACACACTGAATAGGCTGATAAAATAAACCAGACACTGACCCATCATAATTTTTTTAAATTAGTCACTATCTTTGAACTACAAATTAAAAAAAAAAAGTAAAAAGCATTTTGCTCATCCAAACTAGAAGTAATCTTTAAAAAATGATGGTGTTATTGTTTCATCCATTCACTTCTTATCTGTGGGCAGAACAGCTCAAGAAGCAAATCAGAATCTTGAGGTTTCTGTGTTACAAAAATGCTGTGTGACTATGTCATTATACTTCACCCTAGAAATACACTTGCAGAACAATCACACTGTTGTCATTGCTTTTCACAGAGGCTCACAGGTTATTAAAAAAGAGAATCATATTCATGAGTGAAGCTGTTTGGGAGCATCTTTAACTGCCTATAAAATGCAATATTAAAAAATCTGCCTTTTTTTTCTAACTAGTACCACAATTATGACCTTGGGCCACTTACAGTGTCTCTGTTTCCATATTATATTGTCCCTGAAAGAACTCTAAAGTCATAGAAACATAAAAAATGAGTAACTGCTGTAATATCAGTAGATTTGCTGCTGCTGCTCTGGGTATGCACCTAACTAAGCTTTAAGATGGAAATCGATGGTTCTAGATTTTAATCCAAATATATATCTGAAATTCAGCATTGTATTCCCCAGAATAGGAATTATAGTATTCTATTCCATGATGGACAAATAGCTTTTGGGGGTTTATGAAATCAGATGTTATTAAAATACATTCATTTACCAACTCGCACAGTTTCCATACTGAGAGGCCAATGGCACAACCAGTATATTGTGTCCCTCAGCTGGAGTGGTTTTCACAACCATAATTATCATATCTCTAATTATCTGGTTTGTATCTCCATTTATAGTCAGACTTGGCGGGTACAGTTCCCATCCTACTGGAGCTCATTTACCCCAACATGCATAAGCAGGATCAAGCATATAATCTTTCATTTTTATGCCAGTTGAAGCACATCTGTTCTCAACAATGCTAGGTTCATGAAATTTAGTAGGAAATTAACAAACAACCCACTGATCATGACTAAGCAAGGAATTTTGCAAGGAAGAACGATCACAGTCGCCTGCAAATATGTTTGTGGCCCAAGGAATAGAACTACTAAACATAAATGTACTTGATACTGTACATAAGAGGGTAAACGTGTGTAAAACTGCCCTTGAAGTTGCTCTGTTGCAATGATTTTCCAGGCAATAACACAAGGAGTCCAGCAAGTTATATCAACAAAGACAACAACTTTTACAGAATCACAGAATCACAGAATGGTAGGGGTTGGAAGGGACCTCTGTGGGTAATCTACTCCAACACCCCTGCCAAAGCAGGGTCA
>Ga0181612_172466_pt1 | contig 11580 bp, 7 predicted proteins | sample HoacroProtozoa21_FD_119630 | JGI IMG/M metagenome (GOLD analysis project Ga0181612, IMG submission 119630) | Hoatzin crop microbial communities from Cojedes, Venezuel. Combined Assembly of Gp0051906, Gp0051904, Gp0051908
CCCGCTGCCATGAGCAGGGACACCTTCCACCAGACCAGGTTGCTCAGAGCTCCATCCAGCCTGGCCTTGAACACTGCCAGGGAGGGGGCAGCCACACCTTCCCTGGGCAACCTGTGCCAGTGCCTCACCATCCTCATGGTGAAGAATTTCTTCCTAATATCTGATCTAAATCTGCCCTTTTTTAGTTTACAGCCATTCCCACTTGTCCTATCACTACACACTCTTGTGAAAAGCCCCCCTCCATCCTTCCTTTAGGCCCCTTCAGGTACTGACAGGCTGCTATAAGGTCACACAGCAGCCTTTATAAGCTACTGAATGCACATTGATTCCATTCTGTAATTTTGTCTCCTGAGTACCTCAAATTTACAGTCTTATCAGGTTAAAAAAGAAAAAAACTACTTGCTCTTTGATGCTGGGAAAAAACACACCCACTTTTGGACTCTATCTGAATAATCCATGTTTCTTCATGGGCAAGTTCTGGGATTTGTGGGAAGCATGGAGGGCTGCAAATGTTTCACAGGTCAGAAATTAAGTTTATCTAGTAAGACTGAAGTGGTTTAGAATACTTTGCCAGTGAAGATTTGATTCCATTCTCTCAACCACTTTAATAATGAGTGAAATGAGCCCCCAGTGTACCTTGTCACTGACCTATCAGGCAAGTTTAATAAGCTTTCCTCTTAAATATTATATTGCACAGGGCCTCAAGACATCTTTTCCTATTTATAACCTGCATCAGTCTGAGCTAACCCTTTCACACTTTGTCTGTGTTCCTATTTCAGTCCCATTCTTCCCTTCCTAGAGCCACAAGGTTGGAAGCTGGAACTCATAAGCACTGCCTTCCCTAGTGAGCTCAGCGTGAGCTTTACTTATACCACTGCTTTCCAACCGCATTAAAAAAAAAAATTATATCTCTTCAATACTTGCAATTCCCAGACCTAACACTTCACTTTACTAAATCAGAACAGATTGCTCTACTTTTTACACCCTAGTAATTGTCCATTCATAAATCCTACTCCTGCTCAGCCTCATCCTTCCGTTACCCAGCAGCTCCACTGGCACCAACAAGATTCAATTCAAAGTTGTTCCCAGTAGGGCAATAAGCAGTATGCAAGCTTTTGCCCTTGACAGGCATCAGTGATAACAGTAGGTGCTAAGGTGCTGACCTACATCTATCTCACAAACACATGAGTTAAAGTCTTGAATGCCAGCCTTTCAGCCCCAGTCTGTTCACAGGTATCAGAATATCACATACTTGGAATTAGAGCTAGCATTGTTTCTTTTATTCTAGTGTCATTAGGTGTGGGAGCCAGGGAAACTGTGCTGCACAAGTGAAAAAGCCAACAGTGTCTGGGCTAACCAGTCATTAACTATACCTGGCTGTAGAGAAGAACAAGGGCAAAGGAAGATCATGCATCTGAAGATCTACATTACAAATCTGGACTAGGAATGAAGAGAGGTGTGAGAGGTGAACAGGGACTGGTGCTGGAGACGTCACACGTACATCTTCCAGCAGTGCCCGAGTGGGTTCAGAGGGCAGCAGAATATGGTTCCCTGGAGCTCTGAAAGAGCTAAGGAAATTAGCATGGTCATGGTTTTCCACAGAGGCTTTCTCTAGCTGCCTTCATGGTGGTACAGAGGCACACTGCCTTTTAAACTGTAGCCTTACTATCTGCTTATCTAATTCTTTTTATGCTTATCAGTCAGAAATGCCCAAGGTCCAGTGTCCTTGAGTAAGAACTGCTTAAAGATTAACTGCATTTTGTTCCCTTTGTACCATCAAACATGAGGGGCTATGCTTTGGGGCCTACATTTTGACTTTTGCTTAGACTAAACAATTCTTTGTCCTGTGGAAGTTACAACCGAAACAGGAAAGAAACATCATGCTAAGCCATGGCTTGAAATTGTTGACAAGCCCTCTTCGTGGTGCTCACTGCCAGCTACACTTCAGAAGCATCAAGTCACTGCAAACATGCAGAATGCAAGCTCTGCCTATGAAACAGATGCTCGGGGAAGGACAGGACTTTATTTGGCATGACCCAATGCTTCTGTGCCTCTGATCTATAGCCTGCAGAGAGCAAAAGATACAGAAAGGGTAGACTCTTTGCAACCCCTTGCCCCCATTCTAAATGCAAGTACCCTGCTCTCCAAAGGATGAGCTTTTCCTTTTTTAAAATAATTGTTTAGCAGCTATTTAAAAGTTTGATTAGTTTGTAACGCTCTTCCCTTTCTTTGTCCTCCCTTGAGAAAATGGTCCCTTTCATTTGGTTTCATCAGCTTTCAGAGAAAACCTCTAAAGAGGTATCACGACCTCCACGTTTGTGCTGGCTTCTTCAAATCTGTTTAACTTATTCTAGGTTATGTGAAGACAACTCCATTTTAGTAAAAAGACAACTTCGTTTTGGACTGTATTTATCTAAATGAAAAATTTATTATTCCGATTCTTTTAAAAGAAAACATTTTTCCCTGAGTTATTTACTAACTCCTACGAAAACTGTTAAATACTGCACATTCGAAAAGCCAAGGTCCCTATCCCATTCTCAGTGTGCCACTAGAATTTTTATCTAAGTTGTTGAGACTCCAGAAGAGAATAAAGTCTGATTGGGAAAGTCAAGCTCTTTTTTCCAAAGCTGAGAGAAGATAATAAAGAGACAATATCTGCTTCGGGGAAAAAGGTTTGGAGCAAGTGTCACCCATTTGATCTGCATGCTGCCTACTTTGTCCGCCTCTCCTTTAAAAGGCTAATAGAAATAATTTCTTTAGAGACTACACACAGTGATAAGTGCAACAGAGTTACAGACCTCTAGTGAACGTGCTTATCAGGCACTTTCAAAGGGCATGGAAATGAACTCCTTCAGACTTCATCAGCAATTGGGAACAATTCAAATACTTTAGCCCTGCAAGCATTAGATTTGTACATCCATGGCAAAAGGAAGGGTTACAGAAACATATTTTATACTTCCTTTCATACAGTCTCAATAAGGAGTGCAACTTGCTTTTTATCTCTCTTTGCTGCATGTCAGAGGATTTTCTGAAAAAAAATTGTTGAAAACCCAACTTCTTGAGCAATTTATTTGTCCACCTGACTGGTGCTAAATTATCACTTTCTATTTCAATTAATGATATTTAAGGGAAAATGACATAAATAACTTATGAAGATGAATTTATCAAAAGTTCTGAAGACTAGGATCACATTTGCTATAGAAAAGGCTCATCACAGGATAAAGCAGGTGAGCAGAACTCTCTCATAAACTGAACTTGACAGGTATTGCCACCAGTGGAGTTGAGCGTACAGCTGTAGGCTCCCATGAGCTAGCACTACACGAGTTATTCCGAGTAGAGACATGCAGTGCAGCAACATTTAGATTAGATTCTTACTTTAACTCACTCCACCTCCAAACAAATTTTGCAGCTCCTGTGTACTTAGGTGAATGTACCCAGCAGAAGCATCTCTCTCATGGCTGTTGGCAAGATGTTTTCCTTTCCTGGGTTATATTCTTTTTCTCTGGCTCACTGTTGCCTTTTGTTCGCAATTGCTTAGCCCAGTTTCTGTGGCACTAGTCAATTCTATCACTTATTCCTCCAGTGGCCTATGTTAAGATGATTGTGTACAAGCAGTGGCATTCCAGACAAGCTGACTGTAATTATCTGGCTAATTTATTTTTCCAGGCATTTTCTACAGTTTTACCTCAGCATTTATAATCATTGTTTCATATTTGTATCCAGAGATAAAGAGTCCATGAAAAACTAAAGCGTCTGATGCTCCCATAAATGATCTTAAATTGTGAATCCTTACCAGAGAAACTACTGTATTTGCTATGGCACTGAATCTCACAAGACATATTACCCCTAGAAAGCATTACACTATGTTCATTTGAACTACAGGTCATGCTGAACTAAAGAAAAATGAGTCGAGATGATCAGTGGGAAAGTGGTAGAGACCAGTATTCTGTCCACTATACGAAGGACTCTTCTGCTGAAGACTGCTGTATTTATGCACTTTCTCACCAGTGAATGTTACCATTCCTAAGTAAAGCAGCTTAGCAGCAAGCTCCAGGCATCGATTTCTAGTTGTTGGAAGAGAGAAGGAGAGAGCAGAGTGAAAAAAAGGGAAGTACGAAGAGAGTTTGTTTTTCAAAAATCAACAAGGTACAACAGGGTGATCAAACCACACAGAAACAGTCATGCTGCTGTCAGCCCTGCAGTTGCTCCTTTTGGTACCTCATACTCTCAATCATCCCCTTCGCTTATTCTCCAAAAGATGTAATACTGCTTACCCCTTGTATTTACTTTTCAAGCTTTATTTGCCTTAAACGAGTCTTGGAAAAATGATCTTGGGATCAAAAGAATAATTAGTATAGGACTCACAAAGCAGATTTATGATTTCTTAACCACTGATTGTACCTCCTCAGCTTCACTGCCAACATGTCACTAGTCCAAGAATTTGGCTTTTATCCTGCAGTATCTATCAGGACACTCCTTAAGGGCTCTATGAAGAAGAGTGATGTTTTGCATTTCAAAGTGTTAAAGGAGAACAAGCAAAAATGATAGACATGGCTGTTAAACACAGTCTCCATCATTCATTAGCACAATGTTCTGGTAGGAGCCCTCTCCATGCATTTTTCCCCATGCAAATGCTTGCAATGCTGTGGTCTTCCCCAGGCCTCAATGAAACTAGAAAACCCAGCATGCAGAAGCCATAGCCACACACCTCAGCTGCAAACCTAAGTCTCCCTCCATTTAAATTCAGTCCTAGCCAGTAAACTTGGCCCCACTTTAGACGCTAAAACAAGACTTCAAGGGCTTAACCTGAAGGCGCCTGCATTTATAAGGTTCTCACTGCCTCTCTTTGTATGAAATAAAACTGTCAGTCTTTTACCTCTCAGTTAATTGAAATGGGGTAGGCTATGCACAAGGTATTCTGCTGAGGCAGAGTCAGCCATGCACTAACCACCACAGGGAGCAGTGCAAGTCTGGGAAATAATGTTTTAATCAGTCAGTGCTAATTGGTCAACACAGACCTTGCTGAGTCCAGTATTTCCACAGCTGTTTGCAATATTACTTGCAACACAGCAACCTTGTAATCAATGTTACTGCTTTCAGCACTAGCTCACATACTGACACAGGACTTTTCTGAGAGAAAACACTGTCCACCAGTACAACATATCACATTCTCCCTTTGGGAAGCTACAGAGCTTTGGATATTCTTTTTTTAAAACTATTAGAAGATCACAGCGCATCAGTAGACAAGAACTGTGTGCAATGCCTCTGAATGGAAACAGTGCTGCTTGACAGATGTAGTTGTAGAAACAGCTCACAGACTAGCTCTTTCTTAATCTTTGCTATCCAGTTCTCCACAAATGAGTTACACCTGCTCCTGAAGTAGCATGTTTCAGAAGTGCTGGTTTATTGCGGGGGCCTGATTACAGCTTACTGAAACTAATGGAAAAGTTTCCACTGACAGCTTCTTTTTGCTGGGTCAGATTCAAGTGTTTCAGCAATAAACCTGCTCATTCATATGGCCTACTGTCTAATTTTGGAAGACTGCTTTTGAGACAAGCCATAATCAGCCAACCTCAGTATTTCAGAGTATCCATCAAGTAAAACTTGTAGTTAATGCCTTTACAAAAAGCCCTTTGTGCCATTTGGTTCTTACAATGTGAAAATTGGTTATTTCCTGTCAATGAAAAACGGAAGAGAAAAAGATCTTATAAGCCTATAATCAAAATCCAAAGTACATCCCTGAGGGAGAGTTGCAAAAGAGACAGCTTCTCAAGCAACAAAGAACTCATTCAGAAGGTAAGCAGCTACAGAGAATCAATGCAAGGGCTGAACAATTCTCTTGACATTTTTCCTTTTCTGACTGGCTCTCATAAATGAGTTTTTTAGCTTCTTGGAGTGCTTTACTTCACAAAAGATTTAGAAGTGTCTGGATCCAACATTGTAGTCAGTCCCCAGATGATAACATGCCTGCTCATCCCAAGAAGAGTTGTACAGAAAGTAAATTAAAGAAATGCAAGATCATATCAAATCAACTCAGTCTCAAATATCAATGCCTCATGTCATAAAGGTACACAATGATAAAAACACTCCCTATAGCCAATTGAAAAAGCAGCAACTTGGCAAGCAATCAAGAAAACTGCAGCCCTGGTTTATAGGTCTGCTTGAGCTGCCTCAGCAGAAGAATGACGCTCCCAAGCACGTAAATGCATGCATAAATCCCATGGTTTCTAACTGGATGCACACTTTGCTTACGTGTTTTATGTCACAAGGGTGTCAGGGAGGTGAACAAGACTGTGTAGGGGTTCCAACTTTATAGAAGATTAATCTGAATTAGACCAAATTCATCAGTTGGTAGCCTCAAACGTGACATTATTGGTTTTACTTGTACCAATTTCTGTTTCTCTGCTGACAACTCCTAGTCACAGAACTAGAGATGTCAGAGCTGATGTAGGAACTTTCCTTCTCAGACCATGAATTAATGAAATTTACTGTTTCTGGGAAAATGATGCTGCTGCACCACCACTTACGTTTGACAATTGATGAGGACACGTCCACCCACAGAAAGCACATCTACCAGTTCTCCCCCAGTTCTACATGGGCAGTGTGACGAAATTCCAATAAAAAATTGCCAGCTTCCCTGAAAAATAGCATGATGGAAATGGAGTTTAATCCCAGAAGGTGATACTTTTTCTGATTACTAGTGGAACACAGGCACATAATTTTATGTAGTTGCTGCTTTAGTGGTAAAGTGACTTGTTTTCACTTAAATGTAAAGTGAAACTGTCCAGATGGGCTGCAGGGTCTCAAAGGCTTGAAGAAAGAGGAGGAAATCACCTATTACTTGGCAACTTACTCTAATCAGTAACTATACTCATCTTTTTAAAAAGTGCATACACACAATTTTACATTTATTTGAATTTCTTCAGCTCTTGGGCTTTTCACATTCACTTGAAGTGAGCAAAACTCATCCAAAAGCTAGAAAGAAATTTAAGTTTTTGGTATCCACTCTTGGGAAATCATAATAGTGAAACACCTGGGAAGTGAAAGTGGTCTTGTTCACTTTTTATAGTCACCAGCAGTTCGTAAACTCATCTGGGACTGCAAGCAACACATTTGCTTAGTAAGGCTCCCTAAAGTACTTTTGCCATGCTGGAGCCCTTCCAGGGCAAGTGTCAGCACAAGCATACTAGACAGTGTCACACCGGTATTGACTTCAAACTAATTTCACTTCTTCCCACCTCAGTCAACAACACTGGATGGGCACTCATCACAGCAAGGAATTCTGGCTTGCACAGCCAGCTCCAGTCCTGTCCATCTCTTTAATGTAGATTAGGAATATTATTTTACCCAGGGCTGAGCTGCTGCTGCTCCTCCGCTCCTCCCTTCTCCTGTTTGTACTTTATCATGGCTGAAGTTTTTTGTCTTGCTATGAATGAGTCTCCTCTGCTTTTACAAGAAGCTCTCATTATAAAAGGTTGTGGTTTTTCTCTCCTCCTTCAGGCATCTTCATTACAGGGTACTTTAAAAAAAATAGTAAAAAAAACATAGTGCAGTGTGCCAGTCAATAGTGAAATTATGAGAAGTGCAATCTACTCTCCCCACCCTAATGAGCTGATGAGTAAATAACTGTCAGGCCATTGCACTGAGCTATCGATTAGTGCTTTCCATAGAGCTGATATGCTGCATAGCCACCTGCTGCTAAACAGAAAAGATCAATATAGGAAATTTATGAAAACAAGAATGAAAGATTTCAGGTTTTTTAGATGCTTTCGCTCGTGCCTGAGGCAGCATGTCTTCATTGCCAGATCAATCCTCCTTGTTAGATCACACCTCCCACCCTGTTCCTGCCTTTCACCTTGAAAAGGTTAAACATATTCTGTAAACACGTAGTACCCTGGGACAGAAAAGGCTGATCAGTGAAAAGTGTAGTTTACAGCAGATATTAAAGCAGCTGGCTGAGATAACTTTAGCTGCCATGAGAGAAATTTCCTGAAAGATTTACACTTTAACCTTGCTTGCCCCTATGCAACACAGCCATCCAATTACACTTACCAGCTTCCTATTCTACCGAAAGCCAAAGCTTGAAGTGTTTTACTTCCAAAAGCTTTGGAGGGGCTCCTCCACTGAGTGACATGCTGTGTCACTCCTCCTTCATTTTCCACACCGTCATCCTTCATATAGTACCAAACTTTCAGGGTAAGGCTCTTATCTCCTGCTGCACATTTTTTTGTCACCTTTATTTTCAAGTCTTAGCTGAAAAATTCTCTCCCCTTCCAGGCCCTCAAAGTATTACATTTTCTGTCCTCTGATCCTATTATTTATTAGGATGGTCCAATTTTCTCAAGACTTACAGCTTTTGCCTTTGTCTTCACCTCTCCTTGTTGAAGCTAGGTACAGACACAGATATCAACCTTGAATGCCAATTTTGAAGTTTCCTTTTTATCTTTTTATAAAATCACTTTTATTTTGAACGATTGTATTTTTTTTTTAAAGTCCATTTACAGTCATTGAAATGAGAATAAAACTTTTTTTAATGAAAAAGAATTTCATTTGACATATCTTATCTTTTAAAATATTCCAGGGCATGAACAATTGCAAAGATCTTATTTCATTCAGTGATCCAAAAAAAATTCAGATTCAAGGAAGTTCTTACGAAATATTGAATCCTGTTGTACTCTAAAAATACAGAGACTTGAATGTCATGTGATTCTTGTCTGATGAATTCACAAGCAGCTTTATCTGAAACTTGAAGTAGATAGTACATATCTCCAGGTAAATAGCTGGCGACTTGAGTCCCTATAAGATACCGTGTCTAAATCAACAACATACGGAAGCACGCTGTTCTCCTTCCTACAGAGCTGAGATTCTGTAAACATAAACCATAAGCTTTGTCTTACATTTATGCACTCTCACAGAGAAATCCTGAAATAAACACACTATCATGTTTCTATGGACCAGTATTATCAATACAGAATCACAGAATGGTAGGGGTTGGAAGGGACCTCTGTGGGTCACCTAGTCCAACCCTCCTGCCAAAGCAGAGTCACCTACAGCAGGCATATCTAAATATTAAATTGACCACAAATAAAAATAAGTTTTCCATCAGAAAATAGGGTCTGTAGCATTTTTTAAAGGTGTAAAAATTTAAATAGGATTTTTCAAATGGGAAATAACCAAGATGATGTTTGGGTTTTGTCAAGCAAATGAAACGGTAGTTTTGAAACATGGAAAACTTTTGCTTGCACAGAGAACCCTGACGCACAACACGTTTTCCAAAAATTGCTTACAAAGTTTTCAAAATCGACACAAGTTTGCATCTTGACCTGTGATAGAAAAGAAGTTTCAGAACATCAGATTTTTCTGCAGGACTAGAACTACATTTGGTGATTTGTTGTAAGAATTCTGTGAGGCATATACTGAGCTTCACCTCTAGTGTCCTGTTTTTTCAGAATTCGTTCTATGCTGTGGATATTTGGCTTCATCAAACACATCCCAGAAGGATGTCAATGCAACAGTTATTTTAAGTAATGTCAACCTTTTCTTGCTGAAACTCAATAATTAAATACAAAAAGGGGAAGTGGATTAGACAAGACATTCTATCCCTTCCTTTTACACTGCCTCAAATCATTTTATCACAGGGAAGATATTTTCAGCAGATAGGTACTTGTCTCCATTGAAAAGCAGCAGAGGAAATTTTAAGAATGATCAAGGGGACACACTGAGGTCTTCATGTTAAACAAACAAGAAAACTTGATATACAATTCAGAAAACAGGGAATAAAAAGAAAGCTTAGACAAGATAAAAGAGATAACACACAGAGGATAAGCTATCAAACAGAAGACCTTGAAGCAAACCATGTTTTGTTCATTTCAGAAAGAACATAAGATTCCACACAGGAAGATGGAAGAAGATTATTATTTTCTCCTCTGACAGATTAATGTTTGTAGCTTTTTAAAATTTATTTTTATACAGTTGTACTATATTCAATTCCCTTCTTCAGTCTGCACTCCCAGCCTATAGATCTCAAGCCCCAGAAGCCAGTGTGCAGCTGAAGTTACTCAGTTAGGAGATACCGTGAGCTATGAAATTAAAAAAAAAGATGAAAATAAGAAACTGGAAAGTGCAAGGTATCTTTAAAATGAACAATGGACAACACAGCAGAATGCACTGAAAGCCATTTCCTAGAGCCAGTATCTAGACAGTTAAACTTGATATAAATAACTGGGTTGTAAAAAAAAAAAGGTATTCTTAAGAAACAATTTACTGCAGTCTAGACCCTCAACCAATCATTTGAGCCATAGGTCAAAAAGCAGGAAATATTATGTCTTTAAATGCTAGTAATGTTCAGCACTTGTTATAAGCACTCATTTTTAAGATTTTGGTGCATGAATTAAGTGGATAGATCTAATCCTGTAGCACATGATCTCTACATCTTCCAATTGAGGGGAAACACACCCATGTTTTCTCAGCGAACACAAAAAATATATATGATCACAGAAAATGGGAGGGACCGCAAAAAATGTCAGCCTCTCCTTCGATATGCCAAGAAGTAAAATCAAAACAGCTAAAAAGCAGCTGGTGACCATCCAGGACCTCGCTCAGCATTAGAATCTCACCAGGATTTTCTTCATGTTTCTTTGTGAGGGTCACCTTCCACACAAGGCAAATCTCAGTGAGCGCCTGTGAAAATGATAATCAATAATGCTAGAAAGAAAGATGAAAGAACTGATACAGTTCTCTTCCCGCCACCTTGGGACATGGTGTTAATAGACAAGGAAGAGCTATGATAAGTCTATAACCACAAAAGGATAATCCCCCTAACAGAACACCAGCAGACAGAATATTAATCAATGAAAAGCTTTTCTGGTGCTCCTGGAAGTGATTTGTATTACACTACTCATGTCTAGGGTACGAAAGTTTTACTGTCATAAATCTGAAGGTGCCATGTGTTTTCCTGCAGTTTGGATCCAAGACAGGTTAGCTTTTGCCTGAGCACCCATGCATAGTGTCATCATAACGACATTTACAAAAATTGGATATGCAGGGGAGAACCGAAGAGACTCCTCCATATTTGAAACTTCAGCTGGCATACATCAGTCCTATAGCTTGTGGTGGTAGCCAATATCAACCAGAGATACAAGAAGGTAGATGCAAAAAAATTTCAAAAACCTACATGCAGACACTTTGTCTGACAGCATATAATTAGGCTGAGAAATTCATGGGCCACTGGATGCTCATTAAGGCTGAAACCTTCAATCAAAGTTGAAGAGGGAGTGGACATCAGACAGTCATATAATAGGTGCAGATGACTCCAACGCTTCAAAGGGTCACTAAATCTCCACTTCCTGGTCTTAAGCCATTTTTTGTGAGATTAGATATTAGCACAAAGGCTTTAAGGCAGGGAGAAGGCAGCCCGGGTTATTCCTCCTCCTAGCATGTGAAGGAATTTTCTTCTGGAGTACTTTATTACAGGTCAGGATACCGGTCTGACAGTCAGGTTGCTAGCAGGATGTACTAACTAGATGGAGGCACAATACAGAAATGTCCACATCCACAAATAGTTCCCACAGATTCTTGTTA
>Ga0181612_175611_pt1 | contig 11580 bp, 5 predicted proteins | sample HoacroProtozoa21_FD_119630 | JGI IMG/M metagenome (GOLD analysis project Ga0181612, IMG submission 119630) | Hoatzin crop microbial communities from Cojedes, Venezuel. Combined Assembly of Gp0051906, Gp0051904, Gp0051908
CCTGGCTGCGGGGAGGCGGCCGGGCTGCCGTGGGGGGCCCCCCGTGGAGGTCGGGCCCCCCCCCGTGGAGGGGCTGCGGGCTGTGGGGAGGGGAACGGCGGGTCGCCGCAGGCAGGCCTGCGTTGAAGCTCCGTAAGGCCCTGTCGTGAGGGCAGAGCCTGTTTTATTCGTCCTTTGTGGTGAGAGGGGTGGGAAAACGAGCAGGTCGGGTATCCTGCATTCGTTATTTCCCGGCGTGATCGGTCTGCAGGTAATTAAAGTCGAAGAAGCGATGCTGTAGAGATGAAATGTGTTCAAGGAAGGGAAGTACTCGTGTGCTGCTCAGTTGGGGCTCTGTATTTCTACAAGGCGTTGATATTTACAGGTTTGGTGGGTTAGCTCTTGGAAAAAAATTGAATATAGTTAATTCTCAGTGTGGAGAGTGTCATTTTTCTGTGAGAAAGGTTGATTTTCCTCTCTGTCTTTTAAAATAGTAGGTAATGCCCATATCTCAGTACCTCTATGAGGGGAAAGATGGCAAGCCTCAATGCCACATTCATTTGATATAATAGCGATCAGAAATAAAACAACGAGACTTAAAGAAGAAGCTAGTATTGAAAGTCATCAAGAACACGTATTCCATTTGGCTTTTGGGAACAAGAGCGTTGCTGAAGATGTTTAATTTTTAATACATTCTTCGTCTCTTTTTCTACCTTAAATTCTGTGAGTGGAGTGTCAAAATACTGATAGTTGATCTTCAGTAGCGTGCTTGATACTGGGGGAAAAATGCTATTACAGTACAGTTGGAAGATAATGCACATGACATCAGAGATAGGAAAGCAGAGGACAAAGGTAAAAAAGAGGGAGAAGGGGAAAAAAGTCTGGTACCTACCAGTTCTTCAGTTGTAGTGTATTGGTGCGTAGCTGACCATCATAATTGTCCTGTGAAAAGATTTGAGGTGATGTGTTCTGTTTTAGGATTCTCAACTAAATTTTTCATTAGGATAGGCCTTTTTTTCTTTAGTAGCCGAATGAAATGTCTTCCTTTTTCAGATGGTGTTACAGCTTACTTGAAGCCGAAATGGATGAAAAAGAACTGAAAAGGGAGGCACTGTCCTCTAATTGCAGAATCTTTTTCTCTTTTCCTTTGAAATACTGTTTACAGAGACTTTTCTACAGACTGTTAGTCACTCTAGAATTTAAAGATACTGTTTTTCCCTTTCTTCTTGAGCAGTGTTAACTTCGTGGCTTTCAGTTCCCGTTATTTTTATTCATACATTCTTATGAGTTATCACAAGCATAAGCCTTAATTGCTTATTTTACAGCTAGCTATAATATTTTCTAGAGTAGCTTTCATCCATGCAATTCTAGAACTTACAAATGAGAGTAAGGAAGATGATCAGCTGCCCCAAATCCATAAACTTAATTTTCCTCTGTGTGCTTGACTGCTAGCCAAGGCCTTGGCTTCTGCTCAATCAGAAATGAAGTGTTTTATACCCATTTCACACTCTTGTGTTCCTGTGCACCGAGTTGAGGGAATTATCTTGCCAAACACGGTGATGTTAAGTAGAAGTAATTGAGCAAGGGTTTTTTTTATGTTCTCTTTGATGTAATCCTTCTGCTCCTTTTTCAGATATGCTCCTCTCCCTGTAAAGTTGGTACTCTGAGGGACCTTCACTTACATACACTTCTGCATTTATGAGAAGAGTAAATAGTAGCTTTTGTTGTGTTTTGAATAAATAGGGTTGCTAGGGAGTAATTTAACAAAAGGAGATCTCACGATCTCTTACTGCAGAGTACTATTGTCTTTCTGGAGCCCTTTCCCCAGCATGTTTTATTCAGTATAGTTCTGCATCGTGTGTTGCGTGCCCCTCCAAAGACATCACTGTGAATGTCACGTAGTCGGGAGTGTATTAAACTGATCATTTAAAGTCTGGTGGTGTTTTGGAATTTGTAAATCTGCTTTTGTTGAGATATTTTAAATAATCACTTATATTAACTGAAGCACTTCTTGGCATTTCAGGTTCAGTTTGGCACAGGGAGGTGTGAGGGCATGTCTTTAATTTCTTCTTTCTGCTCTGAGCTTGTTCTTTGAACGCTCTTCTTTCTTGGGAGGATACAGCCCCAACCCTTTAGTTACGATGATTCAAGCTAGTTTGGGTACTCTCAGAATCACATACTTGAGTTGTGTGTTTGCTTTGACAATTGACAGTTCTGGGCACTATTTACAAGATTATGAAAGTGTGAGAGTGTACGTTTCTCCCTCCTTACGTTGAAACGATGGCCTTAAAAATGATCCTCATTCATTCCAAGAACAGCCAAAATTACTAACTTGTAATGTGCCAGATATGAACTATTCAAAACCAGCAATTTATCTTTGGTAAATAGCACCCTGTAGGTTTCTAAAGGACAATTTTATCATGTGCTGGCATTGTCTTCACTTGGATAGCATAACCTCTTTATGACAATCATCTTTATAACATACCTGCAAGCCACTAGTATATGGTTTTGGTTATATAAATAATAATTAACAAAATACTTGTCTTCTAATGTTTATTTGTCTTCCAAAAGTGTTAGTACTAGTGTTGCTAGGAGATGTCTTGCCACTTGCAGTTATCTATGTTGTGTTTTTCTACGTGGCTGTACATTGCTAGGAGGGTATCTCAGTCTTAAGCTGTAGTCCTTCGTGAGAGGAGCCTCAGAAGAAAAGCACTGTATCCCTTGTCTTTTGGTAGGCTAATTACTATATTGAAGATGTTTCATTGTTTTGGTTTTCAAGTGTATCGATGATACGAGTGATTTGGGGAAAATTTCCTCGAATTTGATCTTTTTCTTGAAATTTGCAAGGCTTAAATATGTTGAGGGGAGGGAGAGGGATCTGTCTGTCTGTCCTCTCTTTGAGCTGAGAAGTGCAGAAATTCTCCTGTTGCATCTTACACTGTCCAAGCAGTCTTGGAACCATAAGCAGGCAGGAGAAAATGATGCATCCCTTTCTTCCCCTCCTTCCTTCCCCTAGATAAACCCGCCAGTGCAGGGAAAGAAGCAATCTTTTCTGCCACTTTTATACATTATACCTAAGGGAAAAGTTCTTGAACCCATCTCCTCTCAGTTTTTGTAAAGCTTTCATAGGACGTAATCTCAAGAGAAACATAGCAGGGGACTATCAGAATGGCTTGCAGCCTCAGATTTTTGCTGGTAAGTGTTGTAACGAGAGGCAAATTCATGGCAATAACTGTACAGGCAGAAACGAATGACTGCACAGGAAGCTACCAAATAGAAATCTAGCAAGCACTTGTAGGCAGAAGTACAAAATGGCTTAGATTAGAGGCTTGCAGTTAGTGCAGTCATCATAAAAAAGATTATGTTGTTTGGGTGAAAATAATGCCAGTACATGATACACCTGAATCTTAGAAATACACAAGGTGTTATCTCTAAAGGATAAATTGCTCTGTCTTTGAATAGCTCAGTGCTCTGAATAGCTCAACTTTCTTATCTAAAACTGAAATTTGCAACCTCGCTTGGGTGCCTTTCCCCTGAAAGGAAATGATGCATATGTAAGTTCCTGGAAAGCAAGTAACACTGATGGTTTTGCTGTTAAACTGTTCGTGACTGTGCAGTCATCCTAGCCAGATTCTGGTCCTCGTTACTTTAAACTTGTGCAAGTTAAAAGAATACAATCTGTGGTAACTCTTGTTATATCTTGTTTGCTAATGGCTGGTTTTTTTCCCCATAAACTATAGTTTCAGCAATGAAGCATCCTGCAAAAAACGAGAGGATTATTTGGAATGGCCTGAATATTTTATGGCAGTAGCTTTTTTGTCAGCACAAAGAAGCAAGGATCCAAGTTCTCAGGTAAGAAGGCAACGTAGAAGAATAACATAACCTAATCTATATTGCACATTGCATCAGATGCACATGTAGCACTTTCAGGGATTTCTTATTAAAAGTTATTTCGGTATATAGCTATTCAATTTTTAATGTGGTCAGCACCTTTTGTTACAGAAATTTTCTTGTTGGGCCTGACCTCTTGTGTATAATTCTGTGTGTACATTTGCAACTTGGAGTTTTGTAAATCTTATTCTCATCTGGAGGTTAAAATAACACATGCATTTTCTCTCCTTCTTGCAGTAAATGTAGTTACTGTTAGAGGAGGATAAAACTACTGAAAGTTTTAGATTGTAATTTTTTAAGACGCAGCATTTTACAAGTGCCTTTTCCTCACCTGTAAGAGTATAAAAATTCCCTTTTGTTTGTTCTTGGGTTGACTGGAGTTTTCTGCTAGTCTGGTTCCTCCCTCAGGTTCCCCTTCAGCCTCTGCTTCACGCTCCGTCCCCATTCTTTGCTTCTTTCATGTGCTTCTGTTGAATATTGGTTTGAGGCGATTGATACATCTCTTGAAACTGCTGTTCTGCAGGGCCCAGTTGTCCTGTTAGTCTTCCTTTGTGTGAAAAAATTCAGGAAGCAAATCCCAGCAAAGCCATGGAGTAAAGGCGTGTCAGCGTTCTCCTCGGTTACTCACTGGCTTCTGTACATTATGGCTCTTAATTCTCTGAAGATTATTCATTTAAGGCTAAATTTTTGTTACCCAAAAGCTGGTTGATAAACACAGTGTGAATTAAAATTGATCAGAATAAATCTAAAATATGGACAGAAAACATAAAAACAGGACACTTTGTCATTTTATAAGAAGGGTCCCTGTGCAGACTTGGATTGAAGCAATAAAGGGTGGGAGATAAACGGTTTGGTATTTTGGCAAACTTTTGCCTAAACAAGCCACAAAGGTTTGCGAGCCTGTCTGCCTAGGTGAACACTACTGCATTTCTGTTCTATCTTCCATGCCTTTTCTTTTGCTGCTCCTGGAAAAGCTAGCTTGGGGAGTTGAACTGACAGAAAACTTATGTTTAGTAGGGTTAGTTCAGTGCCGGTTCTGCTCCCTGAACTAGGTTCGCTTCACAGTTGGGAAAGGAACAGTGCTAGTAGGCTGGGATGGGGACTGCATGACCAGAGGGCTAGCAGGGTTGCCTCTGCCCTGATTTATTTTAAAGCTCCTCCAGTTAGGTACAACTGTAGCCTTGATCACTAGGTGATGTGACTTAATGTAAAGTGAAGTTTGTATCTCTTAAAATGAAAATTGTTGGACTGACTTTTCAGATCTCGTCTTTCTTGTTGATCGTTTTGCATGCTGTTGGTACTGTATAAATCTGATTTCATTCAGGTTGGTGCCTGCATTGTAAATTCAGAAAACAAGATTGTTGGAATTGGATACAATGGGATGCCTAATGGCTGCAGCGATGATGTACTACCCTGGACAAGAACAGCAGCACATAGACTAGACACAAAATATCCTTATGGTAAGGCTTCTTGTGGTTAATGGGTCAGACTCGTGATGTCTGTATAGGTGAAAGTTCAGCTGGTAAAATATCAATCAGTTTTTCTTCCAGTCACCCGATTTTGTTAATGTGCTGCCCATATGCGGTACAGCAGGATAAAAATCATAGCTCTGAAAATAAATGAAAACAGTCTTTATGAAGGACCGACTTCCTGATGAAGTATGTTCATAAATGCTTAGCTGTTTTGGATTGTGTAGTGAAAACTTGTAAATATAACACAGCTCATTAGCACACAGTTGCAGTGTATGCAGATGATTGCTGCTTCTGTGTGTTCGTCTCCACAGAAATTAGAGGGCACGTATATGTGAAGTAAATAATTGGGTCTAAAATATAGGTATTAAAATTGTAAACTCCAGTGGTTGTGGGAAATGCCAGTGTTCAGGTGTTGATGGCATAGGCAATACATATTATGAAGGAGCTGAATTTTGTTTGTCTTGAAGTATGTGATTGTGTTCTGTTGTTCCATGCCATTTTTGCTTCATCTGGTGTGCAGTGGATGTACCTTGCTGTAGGTGAGGTGACTTTCAGTGTTTATTTCAGCCTCTGATTTGCTAAACAGGCAAAAGGAATGAAGAGCAAGGATGGTTCCATGGTGAATGTGGCTGAGTGCTGCTTTGGATCCTGCCTCTGTCTTTGCAGCAGGCGTAGTTCGGCCTTTTGCAAGCCTGCTTGGAAGGGTGCTCTGTGCATCTCGGGGCACCGATCAACAGGGCTGTACAGTCACTCCTCTGGGCCAGGCATGGCTTGCAGGAACTGTGGAGACAGCTTGCTGGGATGCTTCAGGCTTCATACCATGAGTGCTGTCTGCTGGGTGTGGAAATGGAGCAGAGAGCTGCCTTGTGACCTGCTATAGCTGATGGTGGGGAGGAACCATGGTTAGGACTGATAAGGAGGCAGGGGGGAGTTTATGCTCTCTCAAATCGCCCTTCATCTTGCTGCTTCCATGTCAGCTCCCACCGCTCCTCTGTGGGGCGAGACCAATGCAACAGAAGCTGTAGGCACAGGAAAATTGGGTGTTGGGAGCTCCTTCATCCTGTGCTGCATCTCAGCCGGTCCTGGGCTCAGGAGTGGCAGGGGAAGAATCATGAAACTGAACGAAAGCCCTGAGAAATTCTCCCTTCCCCCTGCATGGGTGGGGGGAAATGAGCGCCAGAGTCCAGCTTTTGCAAAGAGATTATTGACTCTTTTCCAGTATATTTATCTCTGCCTACTATTTCTATTTTTTACTTGTAACTTCTAACAATTGGTCTGATACAGAAATTAGACTTGCATGAGTTTTGATGTTCCCTCTGTTCACTCGGAGCTCTCTCTAAAAACCAGCATTACATTTTCTGGTTTCCCATAGCATTGAAGTGGAAGATGATACGCAGTGGTTCAGCACATAATTCATCAGTTTCGTATTTGAGTTGTTAAAACCCCGGTACTTTGTCCTTGTTCACTTCACCAATTTATTATAAAACCTCTAATGTTAACTCATAAGTCTGAGACAGTTTCATGTTATTTTTCATAAGAGATGCATTCCTGATACTAGAGCCAGCTCCTGCCAAATTTTAAGTCTGCTCTAAAACACAGATGCACTGGTTTTACATATGATGGTACCATAATGGTACAACTTGATATGATTGCTCTTTATTTATAGGATGAGGAAACAAGTGTTAGCCCATTGATTAAATATAAAGTACTGAAAACAGAATATTGATTCTGGTTGAATCTCTGTGGTGCCGTAAGGTCTCAGTTCTGAACAAAGATCGGTGTGGGTGGTCTCTGGGACATGAGCGCCTTCCAGGTGCTTCCAATCTAAGCTGACCAATTTAAACTAAAAATGCTGTATGAATGTGTGAGGAATCTTTGTACAAGATGACCTGAGAATTTTTTTTTTAATTTAACTCTGACTCCAAGAGATGGGGAGTAAAGTAAAAATTGCTGATATGTGGTGCTAAAAAATGCACTAACCAATCTAAGAGCCTGGAGAGACGAGTTCATTTCTAGGAGTTGGTCTAGCTACTGCCCTCCCCCCCAAGAATCTTCCTCTTCACCTCATTAAAAAAATCACAACTTTGTAACATAAAGTGTCTGCTGTGATGAATAAACGACCTATTTTGTAATTCACAGATCATTTAAACTCTAGCAGTTTCTTATTAATCTTGATAGCACAGATGACAGACCGGACAAGTATATATATAAAAAAATGTGCTTTAAAAAATTCTGGTAGATGCAAAGAGACACATGGAATTGCTGCTAAAATCTCATTAAACTGTCATGTTTTCATTTCTGCTTTTGCTAATCATCACAGCATTTGTGTAAATTGAACTTTTTGTCCTCGCTTTTTTCTGACTAGCTTGTTCAGAGAGGGTACAATCTTACTGTGTGCTCCGTTAGCTTATCATGGGAATGCTGGCACCTTCATCACTAGAGCTGCAATGCAGCTTATTAGGTAAAGCTGATGGTAATTGTGCGTGTACCACCACACTAGCTTGGAAGATACCTTCCAGAGCTACTTCATGCATCTGCAGTGCTAGAGAAGAGGGCTGAGGGTGGACCTGAATGCTGACCTCCTGGTTTTATGTACTGTTGTAGGTTAGGCATAAACATTAGCTCACTTCCCATCTGTTTTGGACCACTTTTGACTAGCGTTCTCCAGAACAAAGCCTGAGTATTGCTCTGCGAATGGCTTGCTCAAAGGCTGCTCTGGAGGGCAGGGTGGAAAAAAGGCTGCGAGAAAACTCTCATCCTGTATAGGCTTGTAATGCCAAGCCTGCTGAGATGCTATGCTTAACCCGTCTCCCTCCCTCAGGCCGTACTGAGGGATATGCAATGCATACTCTGTTCCGTGCTGTGAAAATACCGCTCTGGTGGGCTACAAAAAAGTCATCTCACTTCTTTATGCACTTTGAACTGAGACATACAAAGTAAGTATGTGGTGCCGTGGGACTCCTGAGACGTGATGGAGCCTGGAGGAAACCCAGGGCTGAGCGCTGTGTAGTGCTGATGGAGCCCCGAGTAAGATGAACCTGAGCCAGCCTGTGCCAGTTGGCCTCAGGGCCAAGGGTCAGTCCCTGGCCCTGCCCGTGTTTAGCAGCACAGACATCGCAGGGGATTGGACCCAGAGGATATCTTCGCAGAAGTGTGTTCGATGATCATATAATAAATTTATTGAGCTCCAGCAGAACAGATGGATGCATTGACCCCACAGCTCTGATCAGATTCCCTGTTTCATGGCTAGAAAGCTTCCAGTTTCCACCCTAAATTTATTTCTGGTTAGTTTATACATTCCTCTGTGTGCCAGCATTGTTCTTTTAGCTTTTCTTGTTCACTGTGATTAACCCTTCCTCCTTTGCTGCCTTCCCCTGTACACTTGCAGATAACAATAACCTTCTGAACTTTTGTTGTAAGGCTAAACAAGTCCTGTCACTCTTAAATTTTACACTTGATGGCTTGAAATTCTCCAGTGTCTCAGTTATCTATGTCTGCTGCAATATACTGTGCATACCTAACCTGCACCCTCAAGTGTGGGTTCTGCTCAGCTCGGTGTTTGGGAAAGCGTCGTGCTTGGTTAAAAAATTAGTACTACTTGCCCATATCTAAGTGTAGCCTGAGCTGCTACTGAAAGAAAGCATCAAAATGTGGTAGGTAGTGCTCACTTTACCGTAGAGGATGGAAATGTTTGCAAGGCATTTGGATATTACAGGAATAGTGATGTGGATCACCTCTATGCATTCCTTATGAGAGCCTTGAAGCAGATTAAAATTTTTTTCCTTCTAGTTTTGGTGTATATTTGAACAGCTTAGTGGTATAGCCTTGTTATGTCAGAAAGTATTGGGTGTTTTGCAGAATGCCATCCTTCACAGCACAGAATTGGGCTTTCGTTGTTATGCTGGAACTGGCTCTTTCCAGGCTGCCAGTCAGTGACAGGAGCGGGGGTGTTTCTGCGCACATGAGAGGAACAGAAGGCCAGTTTTTAATACCTACTTTACTAAGATGTTATTAAAAGCTCTTCCTGAAGCATTGTGTTCAGTACCGTGTGCAGAAGCCGCTTAATAATTAGTCAGAATTCTGCCTTTCACAGTCAAAAGTGAGTGCCCTCTGTTTCTGTTAGATGAATCCGAGGATTTGATGATGCTCAGCTTCCTCTCACCGATCATTTAAAATACTACATTTTTCTCCTATTAACGCAAGTCTTCCCACTAATGCTGGTTGCTGTGCTCCTGTTATGCCCTCTGTCTCTGCTATAATCTAAGAACATCCATTTGACAACCAGTCTCTAATTAAGAGAGTTTTAAATTAAAATGACTGGCAAATTTAGAAACCTCTGAGCAATAGAGAAAATATTGAGTAAATATGCTTACAAATATTTATACAGGTTCAGATATGATAAAATATGTGCTGTGGCAAAAAGTATGCTCTAATTGAACAGTACCTGCTGTGTAAAATGAAACAAACTGCTATCAACATTTCCTCGTGTTAGGATTATGAGCTTTTCGTCAGTTTTTCGAGAGACGAATACTCGAAGATATTCAGGCAAATGTTACTTTTGTAGAAGCTGTTATTTTGACAGCATAAAACTTGATAAGGCACTATGAAGAGGTGTGATGCTCTCTCTCCAATTGGCAGTGCAAAACTGAGGCTTCAGCTGGAAAGGGGATCTATAGGAGACAGCCTCCACCTACAGCCACTCACTCTCTTGTCCTGCATGGATTCATGGATTTCTGTCCAATTCTGGTGTCATACATCAAATCTCTAGAGAGTTTGGAGATTTGGAAACACCAATAATAACTTCTCTCATTCTGCTTGTGCACTAAGAAACGCCTCTGTGTTCTGCTGGGAGTAGAACAAACTTGGAGCAATGTGGGAGGAACTGGGAAATGGGGTGGATTAGCTAATGCTTCTCAGGTTTTGAGAGGGGCTTCTTTGCTCTGCCCCCAGCAGATTTTGTGATGTTCATAAATGGGCTGAGTGGTTCCCATCTTCACTTACCAGTTCTCTTTCACGGAAGAAAGCGGTGGGGCTGGGACTCTTCCCATTTTTTGACTGCAGTCTGAAGGATGCCAGGATGCCAGTGAAGTCTGGTGGTGTTATCCTTGTCTCCCTTCCCTGACCACAGCAACTGCTCTTCCTCCAGCACACAGACTGAGAAAGAGAGCAGCAGGGATGGCTGAGGGCGGTGTCAGCCCAGCTTATGCAGTGACCAGCAGCCATCCCTACACACTTTCGTCAAGGTTGAAAAAAGATTGATGACATTCTATAAATTCTAGATCCATCAACCACTGTCCTCAGTGGCTGTCACTCCAGACCCTGTTTCTTTCAATAATATTTTCGTCCCTCCCGTGATCCTTGCTACATCCAGAGTCAGGGGTCTAGCGAGTAAAGGATAGCTGGTAGGTGGAGCTTGGACAAAGATGGCATGTGCAAGGGATGAACATGGAAAGGTGAAGATTTTACCAAAAGACTGAGAAGTGGCCCAAATTACAGAACTCCCTGTATCCATTTCTGTGCCAGGTTAATGTTGAAGAACGCCATGCTGTTACCATGTGTCTGTACTGGGAACCTGTAATATTTGTCAAGTTGGTTAACATGGCAGTACAAAAGCTTATCGTGGCAATCTATATGCATTGAAATGCAGCGCTATATTTAGTGCATAATTTTTCCAAATTCCTAGTCTGGGTCAGTAATTAATCACATCGAAAGGTCATTGCTCCCAGCCCCTCCTTTGATTGCATCTTGAAAGGTGATGTGTTATGGTGGTCACTACTCCAAGCTCTTTGTCAAGCATGTAAGCCTTTAAACAGCATTAAGAAATGCTTTGACTAGTCCTGTGGTTCTTATAAAATCAGTAGTCGGAACACCTTTAGTAGGTGGGAAGAGTACTTCTCACTCTGCAGCCCACTAGGAGCGTGTTCCTGTTAAGTGGTTAATCCTGGAAAGTGACTATTAATAAGGTTTCTTATTTACAGGTAGGCTTAAGGAGGAGTGCTACCTCATATACGCAATACAAAGCAGCATGCAGTGAGAAAAGACAGAAGTGCTAGCAATTAATACTACCAGTAACGAAGCAGTCATTCATCCTCCTTCCCGGCCCCCCCCCCCCCCCCCGGCCCAGGACGCGGGGGGGGGGACGGGCCGGGGAAAAAAAAATTCGTTTTCGTGGTTTTTTTTTCCATCCACAAAACATTTCTCTATAACTCTTCTAACACTATTCCTACAAGAGCAAAAC
>Ga0181612_109257_pt1 | contig 11578 bp, 10 predicted proteins | sample HoacroProtozoa21_FD_119630 | JGI IMG/M metagenome (GOLD analysis project Ga0181612, IMG submission 119630) | Hoatzin crop microbial communities from Cojedes, Venezuel. Combined Assembly of Gp0051906, Gp0051904, Gp0051908
TACCTTTGAATTTTCTGTATTTACCTTTGAATTTACATGCATAATTCGAGTTCACTTCATTACTGAAATAAAAAAAAAAAAAAAATACAAGTCTACCAGGATTGAAAGTATTTATTGCAAAGGTTAAAAACACTTGTTCCTACCTCCACTTTTGTTCGGTAGAGAATGAGACGCTTTAGGCTGCCCACTTTGGCTATGTGGTTGAAAGCCTGAGGTGGTATTTTATCACATGACGAGAGATTTAATTCCTGAAGATTTGGACACATTTCAGTAATGACCTCCAAACATGTTTCATTGAGGAAATGGCCACACGACAACTCAAGACGTACTAGTTCAGAGCCACAAACTTTCAAGAACCTGTAAAAACATATTTTAAGTGAAAAATAAAGTACTTTTACACGTGAATCTGAACACTGTGAGAACCTTAAGCATGCAAACCAGGAAACAGTTCCTTTCAAAGCCTACAGACCACAGCTCTTATGTCACCTCAGTTAACTAAGGGAAAATGTGAACAGGTTATCGTAAATTAATCATAACCAATCTGAAGCAGTTATTTCTGAATCAAATCTGTACAAATCCAGAAGAGACCAAACTAATTAGGTGTTGAGTTAGAGAGCAATATTCAAAACTCAATGGTAGTCCGAGAGTCAAGACTGTTTCAACATTAACTTCACACTGTACACAACCTAGATATTATACAATGTTTTGTACAAAGGAATATTTGACTACATGCATTTGAAGAAGCACGGAAGGCTAAATATGCTATACATGGCATAAGGAGGCTAACGTCACTAGAGCAGGCTTAAAAAGCAATTCTACCTTGAAAACGAATTGCAAAAGAATCATTGGGGGCAAGAACAGTACAGACAGTACAGCTTTTTATTAAATTAACATTAGTCTTGAAAGCTCTTTTTTGGTTTAGAAAGTTGGAGCATGCTTCCTTCTTGCCATTTACTCTGAAACAATGGAGCAAAGTACAACACAGATAACATCTGAAATGCTTTTAAACAGTCCCCAAAGCCAATTCTGACAATAGCGTGCAAGCTTCCACCACTAATTACGTATTTCTTTTTATCTCAGAAAAATCTGCAAATGTAAAAATGAGGTTAAACAAATACTTTTAAATGGATTCAGGAGAAGGATTTGAAGACTTTTAGAAAAACATCTCATCCCTTTCATTAACAAGTCAGTCAAAATCAACACTTTGTAGCTGTTCCAGAACACAGAGATTCCGAAGGACTATTTCACATGACTTTCACTGCAATTATAAAAATCTAAGGTATTAGAAAACAAAATATCCAAAATTTAGAAACTTCGATGGTCTCTGCATGAATTACACTTTCTGTCAGAGATCGTGTGTCAGAAATTCAAGCTCCATTATATCTAATCCAAACTTTATAATTAAAAACATACAAGCTTATGGACCTTTTTATTGCAAAGATAACCTTCACACTGTGAATCAATTGCTAGGCTTGTAAGTTTGATATTTAATAGGAAAAAAACCCCACATATTTGCAATTATTTTGTTATACTTTATTTTAATAGTTTCTCCAGTAGGAAAAAACGAAGTTCTTAACTTATTGATTGCAATGAGTTCCCCTTGTTACCTCCTAGAATAATGGAGCTACTTGTGAGAGAGCACGAATTGGTTTCTCGTAATAAATATTCTGATCTGCTCTGTTACCAGTTCTGTCCTACAAAAATCTTCACGCAGACAAAGCAGCTTTAGGTTCTGACACTTTACCCACTAAGTTAAGTATTACTTCTTGGGTTTAACTGATACAATAGAAATGCCAGAGAGACATGAGGCTTCTGCTTGCACAAGAACTCCTACTGCAATGACTAAACCAGTATTAGCCTTCCCAAGACTTCGCTCCTGCTGAAACCCAGGGTGAAAGAGCTGCTAGTCTTAAAAGCAGACACTTTCAGGGAGGCATTCCTCACTGACACTAACAGTAGCACAGGACTTGAAATCCGTCTTTCAAGATCCAAGTTTTCAAACCTTCTCCTTTTCTTGTTTTTTCATTACCCACTCAAGTCACACTTGCCACTCAGCATCCCCCTTCTTTATCCCTTTCATCTCGCACATTACACAGCCTCAGTTTGATTACGCAGACCCTACGCAATACGGAGGGGAAAGGAGATTCCAGGGTGGCATCTCCATCCCTGGAGGTTTCCAAGAGTCACCTGAAACCTTGACTGACCTGATCTAGCGTTGGGGACACTGCCACTTCAAGTGGGAGCTTGGAGTAGACGACCTTCAGAGGTCCCTAACATCCAACATTCCTATGAGCCTATGCAAACAGAAACAAAGAGAGGGTTTGAGACACGAAAGTGGAGACATAAGCCTCACAGCCACGGGTGTTCTGCTAAGCATGGCCTTCAAATCTAATCTTCCACTATTTTTGTCTAACACTTCAGTCTCTCTCTAAAATTTATTTTAGCAGAGTTTAATCAAACACCAAGCACCTCTTTGCTGTTTTCACACTGGATACAGTGAACTCATCTAGACTGATAAGCCTTCTTATGGGAGTGTCAGAGCTGAAATGACACGACAATTCAGAACAATTAACATCAGGTATTTAAACATTAAACTGCTATTTTAAACTATCAATAAAGTTCAACACTGCCATGGAAAAATGCAGGATGGAAATCCCCTGGAAATCAGAGTAGAGACATATGGATTCATTGCTGATTAGCAATTAGCCAATTCCTCTATTTAATGAGTGCTTTAACAATACATTCACACAGCTTCTTTCATCAACAAATTATCAGGTTTGTTTGAATGGTGATGTTTTCCATAAAACCTTGTCAATTGCCACTTATCACACCTTTAGCTTTTAATTTGTGAACGGATAAATATTTTATGAATTACTCCATTACAATAATGGATGTTAGGTTAACCGCCATATAATTTAACAGGGCTTGGCTGTTATAAATGTTGGTACAGATCAACGCTTTTCTTGTTTTACAACTATTAAAACTTAACATTACCAGATCAGGGAAACACTTATTTAACCCCCTAGACTTGGAGAAGAACTCCAGCCTTAGCAGCCTGAGGAGTTATTATCTTCATAACGTTTTATTTAAATTAATTACACTTGAAACACACAGGCAGAGCAAATACAGCAACAAGCACTGCACATCATGGCTTTGCTGCCTTTTTGGAAAAGGTTATTTAGGTGACATTAAACAGAAAAGCAAGGGGGATAAGGGACATGCAGCAAGAACGAGCTGACAGGCATGAAGTCAAGAGATGACCAGAAACAGGAGGAGGAATATGAGGAAGGCACCAACCAGCACAGGGCAGAGAACATTTGGCAGAACTGCAGAGTTCCCTGAACAGCACCCCAATCTTTGTCTGCACTTAAGAGGCTGCTCAGGACAGCGGTTTTTGCTAACGTCTTTCTACATGGATCTCCAAAGCCATATGGCAAGGTAGAACAGGGTTTCTCATGCTTGCAGAACAAATGTGGTGTTGCCTTCATACTTCTGAGGCTTACCAGACACTGGATGCCTGGCTCTGACTTAGCTCACTTGAAAACAAACAAAAAAGCACCTTCTACCCAAATCAACATTTCTTCACATACCTCTCCTTTAATCACTGAGGACTGACTGGTTCCTGGTTTTAGTCTCTCCTCCTTTCTGCAACATTCATCCCTTTAGTTTTAACTATTATTAACATTTTATACGCAGAATTTCTGAAGTGATTTCCCTTCATCCCTTCATGTTTGTTATGTAACATGACTAAACAACCCAGAATAATGTGAACATGTACATTTATTTTGCTACACACTGGACTGGGCCTTCCCCTCTAAATTCATTCTCGTTTTTTGGTTGTTGTGGGGTTCTTCTGTTTTTTGGTGGGTTTTTTTTGGGGGGTGATGGTCGTAGGGTTTGGTGGTGGTGGTGGTTTTTTAATTAATAAAAGCAACCTCACTTCCCATCACCTTCTCCCTGCTCTCAAGAACTGCTGCTCATTTTCCCCTCCTTCAGCTTCAGCTTTTGGGAAGTAAGTTAGTCCTAGTGAAATCCTTCTGAAACATCAAATGTATCTATTTGCAGTTAGGATGGTATTTGTTCATGCTGATGTTAAACCCATCATGATTATGAGGTCACTTAGTCTATTAAGAACTTCCAATCTTGTCATTCATGTCTATATCGTCAGCGTATCCCAGGTGCCAAAGATCCAAAAACATCAAGGTACAAGAGATAACACCCTTCACATCGGAACTGGCTGCATAAGACCTCCCAAACAAAATCCTCAAAAATACCTTCAGACATATGCTTATGAGGATACTGAGCACATCACACTTGCTCCAATCGTTTCTAACAGACCTGCATTGAATCCAATCCCCACACTTCACTGTTAGTATGATGATCCTCACTTACTTCATATACCGTGGTTCAAAGTTATCGAAGACTCTACAAGCACGTAGCTACTCATTTTGTACTCACTGACATATAAACCACTGAATTTGGTGTCCAAGAGCGAGGGGGGTGGAAGCAACTTCCATTTATAAACAACACAGGGATTTTTTTTTCTTTAGCACTTTCCCTTGTCATGTTACCTTATGCTTGCACCCAAATCAGGGATGTTACCTCCATTACTTGACAGATACAACATTGCCCCATTTGCCTAGCCCTCTTTAGTATCGCCCTAGGACCAGTATCACTAAAACAACCGTTGCAGTTTCCTGCTAGTCAGTTATGCGCTCCCTCCAGCTACTCGGGTCTCCTGCTTTCCAGAACCGGCCACCAGACAAGAATAATGTCAAAAAAAATCCCACAAAACCAACCATTTGGATTTTATTCTTCCTCATTTCACTTCTAAGATATTGAAGTCTTCTCTTTCTCACTGTAGTTCTCTCAATATTATTACTCGCACAGACTTGGCAGAGGACTTTATAATCCCAACCTGTCTTGCAGTTAGTCTTGCATTTAATCCAGGGTCATACCACAGGCCCCATTCCTCTATCCCTAGCAGCTTCCATTGTCTACTGTTCTACAATCTTCTGTTTTTTCCTTCCATCTTCACAATTAACGAGACCTCTTTCTTACTTTACACAGAAGACTTACATATTCGAATAAAATCAACCCCTCATGTTCTATGCAAATTTAAACTTCATGCGCTTTTCCATTTTCTTCCCCCCAAACCCTGAAGCACCCTCCTCCTCCTTTCAGTCAGTGAGTTGTTTTCTACTCTAGGTAGTTTTCAAAGTTGTGGTGACCACTATTTGCATGGTGGCTTTTGATACCTCCATTCATCAGCAGACACCAGTTTGTGGGATTACGGTCTGATAGCGCAACTAATATAAAAAATTCCAAGCGCCTAACTGACTCTGGATCATAACACACTACACCAGCCTTACCTAAAGCAACTCTGACAAATTTACTTACATAATTTCAAACAATGGGGTTTGGCTTGTGGAATTACATTTTAACGTATTTCTTAAGGTCACATCCACATATTCTTATACTCACAATGACGCTTCTCCTTTCAGGACTGCTGTGTTACACAACAGCAGCAGCCTGTAGTACAGATAATTGTAATAAAAGTATTAAGATGGGTATGACTGGAGATACGAACGGGTACACACAGGTATAGCAGCACGAGAAAGAACAAACGGCAACACAAGGGCTGGCAGAGCGGTGCGTGTCAGTGGAAGTTAGATCAGCAGGTCATCACGATCCTTGAGCATCGGTATGTGCAGTTTCTCAGGACACGCCGATCAGGAGACGAAGGACAGAGGTGGCACAGAATGGTGAGACTACACGCTGGACAAATCGGTTTGGACATATCGGTTGTCTTGGGGCATCCAAGTATGCAGGCATGAGAGTGAGATTGAGCAACATAATGTTGTTTTTAAAATGAAGTTACCTTCCCTTCCTCTAAGATATTATAATTGTTACAATGTTATTTTCTACTCTGGCATGTATTAATCTTTTTCTTTGTCGGCAAACCTTAAAACATTGCATGCATACATGCAAGTAAGGAGAATATTAAGTACCTGATCTTGTGCTTTTCTCAGCACCGATTAAACTACTTCAGAGAAAACATGCAAGACAAACATTATTAGTTAATCTCAGCTACAGGAACCTTACATTTTACTAAAAACTGTGAAAATTAAAAAAAAGAGACAGATGTGATTTTTAAATTGAGAATCCGTGCCAAGTCACACATTACTCTTATTTTCTGCGACTGAGTATTTGATGCGTGTTTCAGTAATTTCTCTGACCTTCCTGCTAGTTTGATTCGTAGCAAAGCCTCACAAAGTTAAACATTGTCAAACTACACCTCTATTAAACAGCAACTAAAACCTTCAAATGTTAACAGCAACAGAATTGTTAAAAAAACATTACTGGAGGTGCTTGACATGCAAACACTGCATCACTAACCTGAAAATAAAATACTATTAATTAATTTTCACAGTATAAAATGTTAGAAGTAAATAAAAATCTTAATACTAATCAGATATTTAAAGGAAAAGAGTTTAAACGATCTCCTGTCATTATCACTGACACAAAGAAATCTGCATGCAAAACTGTTTTTTTAAACTGTCATCGTCCTTGAGCTGTTTAAACCTCAGAGCATCTATTCAGCATCTCGATATTTAGTATACCTCCAGTCAACTTGCCTCACTTTTCCTATGTAGGTCTTACCATCCCAGGCTGCTATTCCCCTGGCATGAAGAAATTCACCACACCTCTAACGCCAAGAGAAACGCCGTGCTGCTTATGTAATGCTTGCTGCGAAATCTTTGTTTCTTCCCTATCAATTCGCATTCCAGACACTTGAGACTGCTCAGATACACATTTAATTTGCTTTTCACTTTTCTGTATAATTTTAGTTCAATCTAAACTAGAAAGTTTAATTAATTCATATTATATGCTGAAAGGAAAACTTCATGATAGTCATTTTTAGCCCTAAGGAGCAGATGTTATCAATAAGTTAAAACACCTTCAGCTTTGCCTCGGGATGTTCATGTGCCTGAAGCATTCTATCTTCTCATGACAATACAATATTTGCTTCAGCCACTTTTCTTAAAATTACTCTTTTTAAAAATTTTCTACTTTAGTACATTTTTGCAATAAAATACGTATTTTCAATTATTTCTTACAATCAAGTCCATATGAACTTTTAAAGCAACACAGAAATTTACACAAGCTACTTTTAAGACTGTCCTAAGAAACCACAGATAAAAACTTTTTTGAAAGACATTTGCCAAAATAAAATTTGACCAAGAGTAGCATTTAAATATGCCCTGACTTGCAGAAATCATAACCGAAAATGTATACTTGTAAGAACGAAGCTAACTCTACCAGTTTTGAATTCAGTGCCAACTGTAACATCAAACACTGAGAAAAGTGCAAAAATAAAGAAAACAAAATAAAAAACAGGCCCTGTAAAAGTAAAATGCTGTTGTCTATGAGGATAAAGTATTTTGGATTTAGCATTTCGCTATTTCCATACAGCAGCAATTTGTAGTGTTTGTGAAGTTACTTACAAATTTCATTTAGCAAATAATAGGTTTTTTTCTCCGGGAACTGACAAGTATAGGTTGGCCTTTCAAAAACAGCATAACAGTCTTCCAAATTGTTAGAATTTCTAGGCAGAATTCTTTACACCTCCAAGTAGTTGACTTGACAGCCATTCATGGTCATTTATGCAGCAACTTACCACAAAATTTATAAACCTGAAGTATTAGAATAAACAATTTAGGCTCGTTTGAACTCAACATCAGGTTACAAGAAGACTTTTTCACCAATTAAATCAAAAATAAAAGATGCAGCTTGGTACTCTGTAGGCACCCCTCATTGCCTTATTTAAAAATTTCCATTGCAGAAAGAAAAAGAGAACGTCAAGACCAGAGAGGGAGCCAAAGAGAGCAGGATAAAGAAAAAACATCAAACTGATTCAGAAACATTCACGCAGTAGGTAGCAAGAGAAGACTTTACACCAACAAATGTAGTGATACATGCCTTCTACTGTTACGTACAGAGACAGACAGAAATACATAAGTGTTTAGTTTCTGCTAACAACAATTACAGTCTGAAAATCTGATTAAGTTTTCAGTAACAGTTAACATCAGCAGGTAACTGATAGAAGCAGCAATGCACTCTCCCCAGCCTACTGAGAACCTCCTCTGCAAGACTCCTACTCTGAAGAGCAAACCAGAAGGAAAATCAAAGTGTGAAACAGAATTCCTACAGAAGTCTAAGTACCTCCATTCTTTGGGAACACTGTTTTGCATAAGATCTCCCAAAAGTCAGGCTGGGTGAGGAACATCTAGAAGTCCCAAAGGAAAAGCTGTGGGAGTTCACGACTACATGTCCTGGATGCTGCAGTATCCACACGGTGGTGATTTCTTAACAACAGCCAGGGCAATAAAACTAAAACATCACTTGACAGATTCCTCCTTTGAGGAGCAGTATCTCTTACCAGGAAGCTATTTTTTTGAAGAGAGTTACGTCAATGCTTTTGAAAAGTAAGTGCTGTTCTAATAAGTCTACTGCATTAACGGATACTTCCACAGCAAACGAGCAGCAAAATTTTCCTTTCCTGAAGGCCAGCAAATTTGACAAACCTGCTGATGAAGAATATCAAAAGGAAAATTTGTGCCTGGAAATTCTACTAGGAAAGCCACTTCTACAGAACAAAGAACTGCAAAATTCTTTCTGTATTAGGAAAAATAAAACTTTCAAAACCAGACCTAGTTACAGTGGAGAATTTGATTCAGAAATGAAAACTCTGAGCAGAAGTCACACCTAAAAATTATTCAGCTTACAACCTTGTTTTGAAAATTTATGATTGAACTGTATCTCCCATTTCCAGACTGCACAGATCTCTTCCAAGAAATGCTTTTTTTCTAGAAATAGATAACTTCAGTTGTATCAACGTTCAAGAACACTTTTTCCCCTTTGCTACAAATAAATATGACCTGTAATAATAAATATAAACTGACTATGTTTATTCACAGACTTAACAGTCAAACAATAAATATGTATTATTTTAGAAATGCTGATGACATGTAAGTCCTACTATTAGTTCAGCACTGAAGTAAAAAAAGTCATTATCAATAAAGCCATTTTCAACTAACTGGAAGTCAGAAATGCCAGAACTGCAAAGTTTATAATTCTCTGAATTTGGACATTAATTTCTTTCAAGATTACAAAAATTCTTAGCAGTACTGTATGTTAAAAAAAAAAGTTTTTTAAAAACTGCCATGAAGTTGCATGTACTTTAAGTTTTCAAAGGACAGATTTAATAGCTAAGCATCAGAAAACAAACACTTCCTGATTTCAGAGTTGAATTCTCAGTTAAAGCTTGCATATTTATCCTCTGCATAATGTATCTAATATGAAATCCAAATTTATAGAAATGCTTGTACCCCAGTCAACAACTAGCTGATGTCTATCTCATTTTTCTACCAACAAGCACAAAGGAGCACAGGGCTCTTGGATTATACTGGAAACACACAAGAAAAAACGGAAGTGACATTCTCATCCTCACAAAGTACTTCTTCAAATTATTTACTTCCCCAGGGAAGGCACCCAGGCACCAAAGGAAAGAAAATGTTTGAATATTTGATTTAATCTTTTTATTCAGAAAACAAATGAGAATTAAGATAATTTTTTTAGATATATTAAACATTTCCATTTCTTATCAGTCAAGTTTTGCTTTCAGCTGCGATTGCTGATTATCTCTTAGTTGAAGCAGCATTTTTTGCTTAAACGAAATGCATTGATAGATGCCGTTTAACCAACACAAACAAGCAAAGAAGCAACAAATGATATGTTAAGAAACCAGAGAACACAGCTGTTATACAGAGAAGAATCCCCGCGTATTTGCTATTTTAATGACCTACAACACAGTCATATTTTCAGCTCAGTGGAAGATGCACATGCAAACACCCTGTTTCCCAACAGGGCTAATGTTTTAAATCATTTTTATGAAAATATTTGCATTTACTTTGCACTCCAGTGATTACTTAGGGCCCATACCTTGTAAGCATGCACTGTAATCAGTTTATTACTGCAGCCATTCTAATACAGTCCTACTGACGACTCACTCGTACAAAGAACAACCACAAACATTTTCTTCATGAGATGAACTTTTGACAGCTTGGTTCTTCTAGTGGAGTCTTTTAGAAGCCCAGGAGAAAGCAACACATGGCTCCCCCTTTCAGTTGCAGGCAGTTTGGCACATGCAGACTCTACATATTGAAACAGACTTCTGCTGCTGTATCTACCATCTCCTACTGGTTTAGCTGTTGTTTTTTTCTACATCATAACAATCACACTCGTTATAGTACATCAAAGACATTTCTTGCCTTTTAATAAGGTTTCAAATACTTAGTGAAACTACTGTGCAGTAGCTCTGCAAACAGAGCTTGTCAAAATACTTCTGTACATTTAGCACTGACCTGCTAAATCCAGAAACAGAGATGGCTCCCCTGTTTCCAGTCCAAGATAAATTCAGCCACTGGATGAGAGTGCAGCGAGACTGCAGGTATTCCAGAGATGTGTCATTAATCCTTGCCCAGTAAGGTTGTAAACTGAGATGAATGTACTGTAGAGGATCACAGCAATGTTGATATAGTAGCTTACAAGTTTGCGCTAGTCTACACAGGTCTGGTACTGTAAGGTGACTCAAAATCAACTGGATGAGCTATATTAAAAACAGAAAAAAAAAGTCACAGATGGTCACATAGCACTTGAAACGTTAAAGGAAAACTGCAAAGGAATAAGAAAAGATGTTCTAACTTCAAAGAAAAGTAAATCCTTTTACTTAAAAGTAACTTCTCCAATAAATCATTGATTAACTATTAAATAGGACTGCACTGCCTTCTCAGTTTGACAACATATTAAACAAGAAAGGAAAAAGCAGATCAGCATACAAAAGTGACAGGAAGCTTTCAAATCCAAAGTTTCTTTACCCAGGGTAATTTAAACAGTGATATATGTGTAAACACTATGTTTACATATTTCCCTTCACAATGTCTGCACTACCGTTGATCAGAACACTGAACGGGCATCTTCTTTATTCTCTGGATTTGGTTTTTAAGATGGTAGCATATTTGCAGAGTACATGGAAAAACTATACCATGCCCCAGTTTCCCCACTGATTTCAGACTTATTCCTCTGCTCCCTGCTTTAAAAACCACTGTTTTGTCTTCTGCCACATATCCTCTCCCATCCATGCTGGACTATGCAACTACGTAAAAAATTCAACATATTCAGATCTTCTTTTTCAAAGTAATCTCCTCCTTGCTGTAATACTTTAAGAGCATTTCTGTTCTATGCCAAAGTCAAATCTGAAAGGCAAACCCCTTTCTACCTTTATCAGATTGAATCATCTCAGCTTCAGAATAATCACCAGCCCTTCTGACTAGAACCACTATACATGTTTGTGTAATGACTTATCTCACACTCATAAATTAAGAAATATCCCCCGTCTCCTATCATGCTGTTTTCCTCTCTAAAGAAAGGCCACCGCACACAGATGCATAAATACTCACTTTCGAAATAACAAAAAAAAAAAAATCTCCTTCAGCCTAAAAACTCAGACAAAATA
>Ga0181612_115952_pt1 | contig 11578 bp, 6 predicted proteins | sample HoacroProtozoa21_FD_119630 | JGI IMG/M metagenome (GOLD analysis project Ga0181612, IMG submission 119630) | Hoatzin crop microbial communities from Cojedes, Venezuel. Combined Assembly of Gp0051906, Gp0051904, Gp0051908
AAGTATTTTTATTGACATTAATAACTCATTGATCTCCATTTCTCCACTTTGCTTTCTCTTTGATTTCAGATCTCCTCTTTCATTTTCAGATCTCCTCAATGCCACAAAAGTCAAAAAGTCTGGAAAGATGAAGCAAAGCTCCAATCAGTTTACTATGGAACACAATAATTAGCCATAAAAAGAAAGAAATGTCCCTTTTGCATGGGGATCAAGAACAATCAGCACGCATTAAGCAGTCAAGGTCAAACTCCCCTATAGTCTTCTGTAAATATAAAGGGAAACACTACATTTGCTTAACTGCAGTGAGAGAGATTTACATGAGACATTAAAAAACTCTTTTATAACAGTAAAGACAGTTAGTTAAGCACTGGAACAGATGGCCTAGGGAGACTGTGGAGCTGCTATCACCGAAAGTTTTCAGAACAGGTTAGAAAAACATCTGTCTGCAATATTACAGGTACAGGTAATTCTGCCTGGAGGTCTAGATAACCTCGTAACATCCTTTCTAGACTTATTTTCTGAGATTCTGTGAAAAAACAGACAAATTTAGGTAGAAGACTTGAGAAAGTAGAAACTGGCAATATATGAAGTATTTCCTATTTTACTTCAATATTTACTATTTACTGGATTTGGTTTAAACCCTCCTGTACCAATTCAGTGATTTATTTAAACCACCTCTGGTGAAGACTATTAAAAACATGAATAAAAACCTCATTGTCCTCACTGTCTAAATACCTGTGTCTGAGAGGAAATCTGCAGCTCAGATTCCAACTGTTGAGCTGGATACGCCCACGCCAGCTTTGACTTCCTTGCTGAAACCATGGAGCTGCTGGATGGAAGCGGTGCAATGTTACCTTCACTAGAGGAATATGGGCCACAAATTCCTTCCTTTGAGTTTGGGAAGGTGATGGTGTCTGTATTCTCAGGCTCCACCCTACTACTTGTCTCTCCTGTACCGAAGGAAAAAAAATGATCGCAGGTTTCATTATTAGAAGTGCAACAACAGCATCAAACTGATGCTCTACCACCTACCATTAGGTACTGGCAGGCTCCAGTTTGCTCTCCTGCCCAAGTGGGTTGCAATATTCAGTTTTAATCTATAATGTTCTAAAGTTTGTAACATGCCAGCCGACGGTATACCCACGATAACAATGTCAGAATACTAGCACTTATACTCCAGACTATTCCACATGTAATTTTATTTTCCAACCACCCCTTTTCACTAGAACTTCTCAAATTTATGGGATTGCAACTGAGCCCACTGTTCATTTTGCTTATCCGTACTTCCATGGATAGTTGCATCCATACTGATATCACATGCCACAAGCAGTTGTAGCAACAACAGTTTTGAGTACACTTTGTGATAGATCAGAATCCCATTGCCCAGAGTATATTCACTTATTAGGAGTCATTCATTTAATCACACTGGCAAGACAGATGCTTAATCAGCTGTAGTAAGTCATGTAAAGTCATGACTTGCAGTAACACTGGCTCTACACTAACATCAATGGTCAGATCTTCACATTCAGGTGCTTAGAACTGGAAATATGTAGGTAGGAACATACCAGGATTTCAGAAATAAACAGGGACCAAATCCTCACAGGGATTAAGAAATCTGATTCCCATTCAGCTGGAGACACAGGATGCTCAATGTACACCTTTATGCACTTTGTGTTCTTAAGAATTTGAGTGGGCACTCATTAGACAGCTGTTCTCTTGTGACTGAAACTGGGGATGCAGCTGATGGTTGTTATCAATCCTTTGTGCTCACCTACAACTGATTTCTTGTGCTGCCTGGGATATTCATGGGAAGGTGCTGCTTTGGATACAACAGGAGGTGTCTGGAGAGTTATCTTTGCTGCTGGAAGGACAAGCCTTTGTTCAGTTAGGCTCACAGTACCTAGAAGAAGATGGAACTACTGAAAAATTCATATATATTCCAGCTATGAAAGAAAAAGAATTAGTAGCAATAAAAAAAGAATTAAGGAAAGACAGACTCAAGTTCTTCCAATTCCAAATAAAACTAGAAAAGCAGCAGTTTTCTGTTACTGAAAGATTCGTCTCTTGCAGTATTCAATATTTTGCCTTCAAGGAAGGTGAGCTTTGCCTATAAAAATTGACAAATACATGAAAGATATAACAATGCTGATTCTGAGAAGGAATGACACACTTGTACAGTATTTAATATGCAGAATGGATAAGAATTAACTCTTGTAAACCACAATGTAATCATATAATCATGAATATGGACTAATTGCTAAAATAGTCTGAGTGCAGGTCTCTAGTTAATATTGAATGATTAACAGCCAGACATTAATCATGACCGTTTATTTTGCCCATGTTATTTAGACATACAAGAAGCCTCCACCACACACAATTCTTCTTTCCAGTAGCAACTGAACTCTGTGAATTACAAGATAACTGACTCAGGGAGGATGATGCTCAACATGGCCTATGCTATGTCCTAAGTTAGCTACCACAGGGACTAAGTAGTCTGAAGTTGTTCTCTACCTTTTGCAATGTTTGAGATCACAATTCTCTCAGGTTTTGAGGTGCCAGAAAATTCAATTACTAGATCTCTGCTGCAAACAGCAAACAACACTGCTTATGTAGTACATATCTTGTGGCAACAGTACCCAGGTGGGTTTCTGTGACTCACCTTTCGTTATATCTTCTTCTAGCGGGGGTAAGGGAGAATCCATGTAGTGAGAGGCAGGCACACCCCAAAGGCTGCTACTTGTATGACCTTTCACTACCTTCTGACTACACATCTAGGAAGAGACAGAATCTTCTTTTAACAGAGAGAAATCCGAGATTTGCAAAGACACACTTGTCTACTCCCACAATAATAAATAATAAATAAAATTTCTGCTAGTAATAGTTTAAGATTTAATAACATACCAGTACATGCACTGCTTTTACTACTTACAAACATGCTACAGTATTGTCTACTGTCATTACTTTAGTAATTTAAAATAAAGTTAATTAAATCCAATTGATGTCTTGTGACTTCTGCTATGCAAAAATCAATGTACTAGTTAATAAAGGAATCACAGTAAGTTTGCTCAGTTTTAATGAGTGTAGTGTAAATATAGCATTTATTGACAGAACAAATATATAAAATACATACACAGGCAAGGTACCAGAAAGAAAAGGAAGTACTTTCAAATGCCTAAATACATTTTCACTGGAAAGAATACCAACAGAATTAAAAATATGTGAAACTCCTTACAAATCAGGGAACAGTAAAGTATCACAGACTTCTGAAGTTTCAGGGTTCCTGCAGGACAGCAGGGGATGACACAGCCTGATAATGTGATGTGGAAACAAGTGCCACACTGGCTGTGCTAATGTGGGGATTAAAGCTCCCTTCCTTCCCCAATTAACCTGTGCCTGCCTGAAAAAAAGGAACCTGCTGGTTCTCGGCTGGTTCTAAGCGCCAGGAATTCAAGCAGTGACACACATCGCTCTGGGACAGCGATATCATGTGTCTTACTGTTACGCTTATTATCGCACATACAGAGCGTTGCATAGGGAAAAGACTATATTGCCACTTTATAATTCAGTATTATAAATACAAAAACTCTGTGCTATCATCTAACATATTTTTCCCTCTCCAATACCCTAAGTATCTTCAGTTTCTTGCTGACTAGGAATACAGAGAGCTAGATACTCAGTGGGTTTAAAGTGTTACAGCACATGCAACTTCAAGGCAAGTAACGTCGTTGAGATCTCTCACTCGATGACAGTGAATCACCATCAGTGGAAGATTATATTGTTTTCTTTTGCCTGGCTGATGCTACAAAAATGAAACAATGATAAGCCTAGAGAGACGTGAAAGATTCAACTTAAACTCAAATGTTTTGTGAAGCAAAAGGAAAATTTAACACCAGTCTATCAAATCTTACTCTGTCAACAGATTTTTGGAAGTCTAGACAAAGGTTTCCTAGCTTTAGTAACTAAACTACTTAGGGATTGGGTGTGCTCTAATATATGCTGCTCAGACCCTCCTCTGCAACTGCAACTTTACAGGGTCTCCAGTAACTGTGATGCTGGGTCCAGGCAACACAAGAACCAAGCAACTAAATTTGAATGAATAGGGTAAATAAGTGCCAGCCCACAGGTGTGAATACATTAATAACCTCCAGAAGAAGAAAGGTAGCTGGAGGGGCATACCGGGTCTTTGAGCAAACAGGAGAGCCAGCAGGCAAACTGGAGAAGGACAAAGACCTGGGGGCAGCAGAGTTAGGGAAGAAGACAGGGGCAGGCTGGACAAAGAGCCTGGCAGATAGGTTGGGAGCCTGGCAGGGAACCGGGCAGGTAAGACAAGGATATGTTCTGGAACCAGTCGCAGATGACAACTGTAAGGAACAGAGAGACTGGGGCAAGATAAAAATGGGAAAAGGGGAAACTGGGACAGACTGGGAAAAGGAAGCAGCTAGCTTTGTACGCAACAGGGCACGTCTCCCTCACAATTTGGGGTAGACCTCAAGGTCACACAGTCTCCTTTCCGTCAGCAAATAGCTGTGAAGGCCCATAAAAAAAAAGTCCCATGCTTTTGTGGGTGACAGTCTGTTTCCAGTTACTCCACTAGTCTAATGGTCAGAAATTCTTGCATTGGATAGAAATTTTTGAAACCTACTGATGAGCTGCACAGAAGACAACATAATGCCACGTGCTGGAAATTTTTTAAATCTATTTTTTAAAAAATTATTTCATTACGAATGATAAATCATCTTAAAATAATATTAAATACATAAAATCAGAAAGATAGGATTTATTGATATATCTGCAAAATGGGAATAATGGTATTGACCTCTTTTATAGAGCACATTGGGACTTCCTGGTTTAAAATACTAGGTTTTAATGACTGGTTATCATGCTTGTGTACAGCTTTTAGTACAATAGGATCCAGGCCATGATTGGGATCTTTGAGCACTATTGTGTCATAATTAGTGAATAACATCAACCATCAACTTCATAGAAAGGGACAGGCAATTCTAAAGAACTGCTTATAATCCTAATAGGGAAATGAGATAGATCAAAATAAACTATTATAATTTTTCCTCCCAATTTGTATAATAACACTGTCCGTGAGAGACATTAGGGAGATAGAAAACATGTACGCTTCCTCATAATAGAGAATCTTTCAGAGAAATCATAGGCACTCATTTTAGTTATGGCCATTATGAAGCATTATGCTTTAAGGGATCTAGATGTATGAATCTTCATGTCCTTGTGTTCCAAGAAAATAGCAATAAGCATATAACAAAGATTAACTTTATACCAGCTGGCATATAAGTGGCTTGATACTGAGAAAGGGAAATAATAAACCACACTTTTCTACTCACTCTCAGTCCCAGCAGTTTGTTGAGAACACAACAAAAATACATTAAAAGGAAGAAATTTAATTAAAGAGTGACTCCTTTTTCAGGCTATTGTTACTGTATCAGTAAAGCAGCACTGATTTTACTATTGGTCAGTTTTATCCTAGTTTAAATCCCAGGAGATTTTTTGATAAACAGCACTATGAAACATCCATATTTCATTTGTGTTGATAAGAATATAATAAGCTACAAAGAAAGGCAATTCAGGTGGAGAGTATGAGTTCAAAAGCAGCCTAGATGTTTGTTTGGTTTGTTTTTTTTAAACTGGAGACAGATATTTAATTCTTCTTTGCTGTATCCTTTAATTTCTATAAAGTCCATGGTAGGTGTCACATTAAAATAAGGACAGATGCAACTGTAATGTTATTTAAGCTCTCATTTATATTGCACAGTGCCACTATGATTCACTTCATTACATAGCACAGGCAACATAGTGCAGCTATGGAGCGGACCCAAACCAGTTACCTACGAAAATTCCACCCTGTCTACACACCCTTCTGTTTTCTTTCAGCATCTTATTTGCTGCATTAGCTGCCCTCTTGAAGACACCAGAGCAAAATTTGACAAAATGCTTTTAGCCTTCAGGGATTTTCACTAAAATTAAGCCAACTCAATTACAAGACAACCTTAAAAATATTTTTTAAAATATTAAGTACTGAAATAAATAAGTTTACTTTTAGCATCATTATATAGTTTTATTACCATTAATCAGTGATTTAACTTTAAAAGATTGCATCTTTTTAAAAGGTTTTCAATAGACTTCCATCTGTTTATGTCGGAGCACTTTAAAACCTTTACTCACACCTACAGCTTTTATAAACACAAAACCTAGCAAATTTAATACCAGATATTCCAGAACCAGCTGCTCCTAACTAGCATTTTGATGTTTATAGTGTAGACAGAGCCCAAACAGCATGGAAGCAAAGGATCACACCCTCCTATCCAACACCAACCTGTAGGCACCTCACCTGCTTCCTCCCTCGCAGAACCCAAGCAGCTGTTCCTGCTATGAGGTGGTTGGAACCTCCAACATTTTTCTGCATGAATAATGTCCTCTGGTGAAGTTTGTTAGGAAGATTATGATTCAGTGAGTACACTTTAGTGCAGTCAGCACACAGCCTGCTTCATCACGAGTACTTTTAAAGCACAGTTTTCTAGGGCTGGCAGGGAGCACTTGATTTGCAGTGCAGACCAAGACTTCCCTGCCTTATAATATGCTTGGGGTGTGCTGAAAAACTATTTTTTCATTTCCAGCGCTTCTGAGTGTAATTAACCTGGGACATGAGAAAAACAATTCTATTACCCTTTCTAAAGTGTTTTTCTCCTGTGGATAAACCTCTCCCACTTGATTTTTTGCTCTTTGCTTCATTTTAAATAGGGCACTTGTAACACCACAGGGATTTTCCGATTAGTTCTCTATTTGTTTGCTTTTCACCTAGACAGCAATATTTAACTAGAACAACATCTTATTATAAATATGTTTATAAATTTGCTTCTCCCTGAGCAAAAGACTAGAGGCTACTATTAAGTGCAGAGAAAAGAAGAGTTCTGTCATGTACCAAAACTACAGTTTATCAACCAGAAAGATTAGTTAGAGGAGATTTGGTAAGTAAATACCAGAAAACATCAGAGCTTGATAATAATGGCAGAAAAGGTATATAACAGAGTAATCTATCGTTTCATGATTATCTTCTCCAAATTGTCATCTACCTTCATATTTTTTATCAAGAAGATCCTATCAAGATTTGATGTACACAGCTCATAAGCCCTGTAAAGGGAACTAAGGTCAGATTTCAACACGCTCAGGAAAACTGGCAGGTAAGAGCTTGTAGAAGGTAAGTCTAAGGGCAAATGGAACTCTGCTGAACAGTCTGTTCCACAGATAGAAAGTATCAGAGAAACAAGCTCAAACTATTCCAGAGATGAAGCAGGGTAGGAAGGATAGCAAATTACCAAAATTGATAAATCATATGATCTTTGTTGATCTCAAAAGAAGAAAAAAGCATGTAGATAACAGAAAATCAGCATACTGATAACTGCTTCTTGTTAGCTTAAACAAGTAAGACAAACTAAGGTGAAAGTAGGAAGAAAATTCTGGGTAATAAAAAATTACATCATTAAGTACATTCATAATTATCATTAAAAAGCAGCTAGTTATGAGTAGAATTAACTCACTCAATTGTAGTGCAAAAGGGATGGTGTCTCAGGCTACCTTTAGGGCAAAACAGATCAGATAGTGGCTCAGAGGTTTTGAAACTGGCTGATCCTGATCAAATGCACTCTAGGATACTTAGAGAACTGTCTGAAGCAATCTCAGAAATGCTGGTGGGACTCTTGTAGAATGGAAAATATACTAGAAGACTGCAAAAGAACATACCACTATCTTTAGAAAGGGGCGAAGGATGTATTGAGGAATTCTAGCTCTATTGGTTTAACTACAATTCTTGGAAAAATTCTTAAATAAATAACCAAACAAGCTAATCATAAACATCTGGAAAGTAAAAAATAAATGAGTAACTTGAAGCTGCTGTCATGGTTCAAGATGAAATTTGTCAGACCAATCTAATTTTTTTCTACAAGACGTTTTCAAGCATTGTGAAGAAGGGAGAAACAGTAAGTACTACTTAACTTTCGCAAGGCTTTTGAAGCTATCTGATCACACTGTATAAGCAAGCTAAGAAAGTATCGTTTAGACAAACTTACTTTAAGGGAGATGCAAAGCTGCTTTGATAACTGATTCAGAAATAATTTCTATGTCAGTATGGAAGGATACAGAGAGGCTTCAGTCGGTCTGTCCCGTAAGTGGTTGCAAAGCAACAGAGCCTGCTGTTCGCGCAGGAGAAGGAGGTATCTAAATTTTGAGCAATGGGAGAAAATCAGTTCAGATTGTAAAAAATTCAAGAGGAGCAAAGGCAGAGTTGCTAAGCGATTTTCACTCTCTGCCTTCAATCACAGAATCGTAGAAATAACAGAAATGCTGGTTAGCAGGGACTCCATAGCACACCAAGTCCATCCTCAAATCTACTACCCACAACAGATCAGGTCAGCTTTGGCTTTGTCTGGATGAGAACTACTGTGGGATTTTGTTGCATTTTATAGTTTCACAGCCTTACAGTCTAAACCAATGTTGTTCTGTGTTGATTTACACGCTAAGTGACAAAGCAAGGAAGCAGTGTCAAGGAATAGTTTCACCTGCACTTCCATCATCTATCAGTTTCTATTGGGAAAAAAAACCTTGTTTTGACAATCAAGCCAAATAATCTTAGGAATAAATAATAAACAAAGAAAATGTTTAATTGTGGCTTCAAATAAAGTATTTTTGGTCCTCCGAGTCTAAGAACCAGCACGTGGAATTCAATGCAGAAATACTGAATGCTAAGTAAAGGACAAATTCTCACCAGTGTCAATGGAACTATTCTAAAGTCAGATGAGTCAAATCTGTAACAGTCTCTGCAAGAGATTTAAAATATGAACAACTTCTGACTGGTTGTCTTTTTAGTCAAGACATCCAAGTAGGAAAACTGCATAGAAAATTAAAGTTTGTCCTTCTCATTCCAATTTACGTAATCCAGCATTTTATCTACCTCTTGATTAATACCGTGTCCCTTAGATGTAATACGGAGATATTATCACATATACTTCCCTTAGATTTTGTTGATCTACAGAAAATAAAGTCCAATTTAAATGGAAAGCCCAACATAAAACCTTCAATATGGAGCAACCAGGCATCTTTAACAACAGGTCTTCTGTGTTATTCTTACCTACTTTAAGCTCTTAAAGTAACCAGAGATGGCTCTGAACCGTCAATTTTCCACGTACGAGGAAAAATCAAGCTTTGCTCCTTTTATGGCCTACTGCTAGCTCTCCCAGAAATTTACCTATATCAAAATTCTGCCGTAACAGGTGCAAGAGAGAATAGATGGAGAACTTTGGTGAATCCCACATCTGCTTTTTGAAAAAGGCAACAGAAGCGGCACAGAAGGAAGTAAGAAAGATAATTGCTGGCTTGAACTACAGTACATTTTACTTGTGGGCAAAGGGCCAGCTTACACGAAGCAGAATATGCAGGACCACCTTATTGGAATTCAGGGGTGGGCCTCCATTCTTGTCCGGAGACAGCTGTAAACCAGCAGCCCATAGCATCACAATCAGGCATCGAGTTTTGTCAAGGAATGCTGATATGTACAGAAACAGCTTCAGCAGCTTCGGCTGCACCCCTACCTAGCAAAATGACAGTCAATCTCCAATTCCAGATGACAAGAACTGGATAAAAACTTAAAACAAATGGTGACCTTTCAAAAGATTAATTTGTTTACCAACAAAATGTTCTACGTTTGTCATCTGAGATGGGGGTGACCTTCACATTCCCATTTCTAGGTTGAAAGGATGCTGACTATAGTCATCTGTTAAGTTAACCCTATCTCACCAATTATTTCCTTCTTACTTTTAGTGACAAGAAGATTTTATTAATTCACTGTGCTGGTTATTATGATTACATACCATAATACAAATGCAACAAGCTTATTTTGAATTACTGTAGTGTAACACCGATTTGTTTAAGCCTCATTCTGCTACCGCTGCCAAATTACGCTTTGACTGTAATTATAGCCATACGCATAAGTTTAAAACACAACCAGGTTTTGAGGACCAAAAGACCTCTTTTTCTTCTACAACTTCCTCTAGTCAATTGAAATGAAAAGAATTGCCCTGCTTTGCCTTACTTTATAATTTTGGAAATGAATAGGATTTCAGTGATAAGCATTAGTGATCAGCATGACGCACATACTCAATAAAGAATGAATAACCGAGGATATGATTAGAATGGCTGTGTTAACAAATAAGTTAACTTAAAAAAACCCCCACCACAACACAGAATCACTGCCATCACCATTAGAGCCACACTATATAAGATGCAAGTCATAAAGGCTAGAAATCATCACCATATTAAATTCTACCTCATGAATAAATTAAAAGGTTCCTAAGTTTACAGTATAATATACATTTATAAGAAAAGAAGGACCAAAAACTGCCAGTATAATTCTATAAAAGAACAGCAGTCCTATGAAAATTAAAGGTATAGTTGTGAATCTTTTCTACATTGCAGCAGTTAGTCAGAATTATTTTTGCTGCAATTCAGATTACTATTTGTTTTGCTAGATACTCCACGGGAAGTATACATATTTAATAATTATCTACTCATCATTTTTCACTTGTTATTCGGATATAGGCTACAAAATAAAGTGATGCCTGGTCTGCCCATGGTGTTTCAAACAGAATTACAGTCCTCATTTTCAGATAACTACAGAACTTTACCGAGGATGAAGCACTAGTGCTTATCAGACCCAAAAAGGTACAAAAGGGCAACAGTTAATTGCTCTTAGTTTCTGTCATAAAATCCAGCATCAGCAACTTTAGAATACCAAAAGAGCAAAAAAAGAAGACATTTTTCATGAAACAATGAGATCCTTACTAATAATTTTTCAAACTACTCAAACGGCAGGAGAATAAAAAGCCCGTGTAGATTTGTGCTTGACCTATGCGGTCACCTCAAACCAGTGTGTTTTTAATCTCACCACATTTTTAAATGCTCAGGTCTCCCTGAAAACTCAGGTGCTGACAGCTCTTGGAAAAAACCTGAATGCACTTAACCAAGCAATTAGTTTTTAATTTACTTCAATGAGAGTCCTTCTGGCACTGATTTTTTGGGGAGAGATAATCTTTGAACTTACATACATATGTAGGGCATGTACACCGGTATATGTGTGTGTGTGCCCGCATGTGTGCGTAGAAATATTGCCCTCTAACGGCTGATTAGCAAAAACAGGGCAGGTAGCACCTAATTTAATTCTTGTAGTGACTTTAATTCATATTTTTTTCAAAACTAAAGACCATATAATTTTATGCCTGCAACTACACGTTGATTTATTTTTGTTACTATTGGTGATCCATAACTATCATTCCTCTAAGTGCTAGTATAGATCACATTTAATAAAAACGCCTTAATTCACAGTCTCGGTAGTGGATTTTGCAAATCTAATTAGATCGGAAGAGCGTCGTGTAGGGAAAGAGTGTAGATCTCGGTGGTCGCCGTATCATTAAAAAAAAAAACTACCGAGACTGTGAATTCAGGCGTTTTTATTACATGTGATCTATACTCGAAGTTAGAGGAATGATAGTTATGGATCACCAAC
>Ga0181612_147201_pt1 | contig 11578 bp, 8 predicted proteins | sample HoacroProtozoa21_FD_119630 | JGI IMG/M metagenome (GOLD analysis project Ga0181612, IMG submission 119630) | Hoatzin crop microbial communities from Cojedes, Venezuel. Combined Assembly of Gp0051906, Gp0051904, Gp0051908
CAGGAGGATGGGGCCAAGCTCTTTTCAGTGGTGCCCAGTGACAGGACAAGGGGCAATGGGCACAAACTGAAGCAGAGGAAGTTCAGTCTGAACATGAGGAAGAATTTCTTCCCTCTGAGGGTGACAGAGCACTGGAACAGGCTGCCCCGGGAGGCTGTGGAGTCTCCTTCTCTGGAGATATTCAAGACCTGCCTGGACAAGGTCCTGTGCAGCCTGCTGTAGGTGACCCTGCTTCGGCAGGAGGGTTGGACTAGACGACCCACAGAGGTCCCTTCCAACCCCTACCATTCTGTGGTTAACAAAAATAGAGTTCCTACAAAAGTCATTGTTCGGTTGATTTTTTTTCCTGGTAAGAACATTTTTATATCACACCATACCCTGGATCAAGCACATTGTCCGTATAAAAGGCTACACTAAAATCATGTTTCCATTTGCTTCTACATGGATTTAAGTTAAGAAAACAGTTCTTGTGAGTGAAGGTAGCATTTACGTCTAAAGACATTGGTACTTCACCACACCTCAAAGATGTTTGCATATGCATTGAAGTCCTTGACACAGACTCTGATGTCCTCTCGCCATGAACTTTTCTAGCACCATTCCAGAGCAGTTCAGATTGTTGATGACAATAAGTGTATGACCTACAAGGAATATTGGAAAAAAAGTAGAGCATGGAATGCTCTTGCAAGGCACACTCAGCAAAAAAGTTGGAATGAAGAATGAGCCAAATGCCAAGGAAGCCAATGAATTTAGAGTAAATCTCTTGGAATAAGAGGAAAAATATAAACACTATTTTCATTTTATTATAGCTTTTCGAGAGGTAGGAAATTTCCATGTTGGTGAATTATAGGCCTGAAAGAAAAAGGATGAAACTACTTATTTCTGTATGAGGCAAAGCCTTCAAATGCTACTCGTACATTTAGGAATGTGTGTATCTTCTGTAGGAACAGGGACATTGTGGTTCTCAGCCACTTTGCGTTATGTCAGTAGCATAGTGTTTGGCTTCACAGACTACCTTTCATTATTATTGCATTTGCCTGGAAATATTTTATTTCCAAGTAGTCTGTGATGTATTATACAGCAAGACAGGTCTGATCATATAACAATGGCATGTTTTCTGTTAAAAAGGACTCACTCTAGGTTAACAGAAATGCTGTCTCTCCACTGGTGCATGATGACAGCTGGAAGGTCATAGAAGACCTTTTACAGTAAGATAGCCTGGAAATACTGCCCAGAACTTAGTGTCTGGCTGCCCTGTCTGCCTTCAAGGAGTTGCTCCAAGGAAAGAACACTATTCCCCCATTGATGTGTTTTGTTTATTTTTATTGTTCATTTTCTACAAGGGATTACTTCTAATCTTAATTCTCCTCCTTTTACATTCAGCCCTCATCAGAATATGGCTCTTCATGAAGACAAATGGATTGTCACGTAATGCTAAACAAAAGCATTGCAAAATCTACGTGGATAATACATAACTTAGTATAAGTTCCTCTCTAATCTACTCTAGTTACCACAAATGCCCTTGTGGCTGCATTTTACAAAGAGGGCAAAAAAATCACATAGAAATAAAACATTGCAAAGTTTTAATTCTTATTTTCATATTAGCTGATGGTGTTTTTAGCCAGTGTTTACACCAGTGCTAAGAAGAAATTTCGTGTCTGAAATGGAGTGTCCAGCTTCATTCCTAGGCAGGAGCCTGTCTTCATTTCAACCAAGTAGTGTTTCTAATCGTTGCCTGCTAATGAGCATATTAACCCGCATTTCTGTTTGCATTGTGATTTCTTTCAACGTTTCAGCCTAGTCAGCTACTGTATTACTAAGGAGATTCATTACTGATGCAGTAATATTTATGAAATCAGGCTTATTGCACTGATACAAGCAAAAGGCATCTGTTTATTTTAACTACTTTCTAATCAGATAAAGGAATGAAACTGTGATGGAAGACAGGAAAAACTATCACAAAAATGATTGAGTGAATTGTCTGTAACAATAGGCAATGACAATAAAGTAATACAGTACTTTTTCAGGCAACAGTACGAGCATTAACCAGTTAATCAGCCAATACTAGCAACATGAAAAATATGAACCAAAAGAAAGTCAAGTGATCTGCTGAAGAGCTCCCAGAAATTTCAGAGCTGCAATGGAAACACAGATATTTCTGGTACCCTGTCCAGCACCCTGGGCTGCACTCCCCTCCTGAAGGTCCAGCCCTGCACGTTTAGGTACTGACCTCAGCAACAGTTGTGTTTCAGGAAGCCCATCTGCAGTAAGGCTTTTTCAGCTATCTAGAGGTCTTTTCCCCCCCTTTTCAGCACGGTGAAGAGTGTGTTTTTCAAAACTCTAACAGCAAGACAAGAGGCTAACAGAAAGAGGTGTCTTCACCTCCAGGACCAAAAAGAGTCTTTTTCACTGTGACTGACCTCATTGCTGAAGATGCACTCCTTTAACATACAACCTGACCTAAAAGCCAGAGGCTCACCATAATGGCCCAGAGACCAACGAACATTTTCTAAATTTGCCACTGTGTCCACATTCTACTAAACACTAAGATAAAATATTTTGTCTTCCTCCCCACTTCTACTGCCCTTAGGATCCTCTCCTTAGTCTTCATTTTAATTTACATTTTTTTATCTTGCTTTACAGGCTGCTGAGCTTTGTCTTCTACAAACCTATAGCAAGATACAAAAAATAACCCCTGGCACCAAACTGGCCACTCAGAAAAATTAGTTAGCATGAATGGGGAATGTACCACTGATAAGGTGTGTCAGAGCCCTGAGCACGTGTACCCCCCAATCCTGGGGCTTGTTTGCCTGGGCTCAGGGCCAACACTGAGCTGATGCTGCTGGTGGCCTTGGGGAGAGCTGGTGGGGCTCAGTGGGGGATGTCCCTTACCCCTGGACAGGGCTACCCCTGCCCTGCCCAGCCACAGCTGCTGTGATGCAGAGCCTGACCCCCACCTGTGGGCTGAAGTCCCAGCCCAGCCTCAGCCTGGTCCCAGGGAGGTGCCCGATGTCAGCAGCTGGGGTTGCCCCTGGCTGTCCTGCTCCCTGGCTGGGGTGGTGGGACAGCCCTGGCTCCCAGCCCCAGGAAGCAGATGGCTCACTGGGTGCTCCTCTGTGACAATGCAATTCAAACTGGGCTTCTTCCAGTGAATCCAAGCTTTTCTACCTCCACATGAGCGTACTCTAAGCATACACATGTTCCTATGCAATGCTATGTTGTTGTCATTTTTTTTCTTTCTTCTGAATAATGCACAGAGTAATAAACTCTGGGAAGTGCTGAGAAGATCTATTCTTTGCCTAATTATTCAGCTATTTTTCCCACTACATTTTTAGCATATGTGCTGTTTTCTTCCTCCAGGCTAATAAAGAAACAGTTTTAAAGCACTTACTTGATATGAAAGGATGTGGTTGGGAAGAAGAGAAGGAAGTTTATTAAAGACATTTGTGTTCAGACAGTCTAACAGGAATCTAATGTATTGCAATTGGTTTTCAAGTGGTATAAACATGGTCTGTCCTCAGACTATTTAGCTCAGGCAATAATTGTTTACTAGTTGGCCACAATACAAAAACAATTACATATTCACATTTTGGTGACAGCAATAAGATTACAGCTGACTTCTCTTCCAGTCTCTTTTTCAACGCCTTTTTCAAAATACACCACTACAAATATACCCTTATATACATTTATTATAAATTAATATCAGGCTTGTTGACGAAATTCACTATATCCCAGGCCAAAAAGCTGCTGACAACTGTATTTGCCTTGAACAGAGCATTGGGTAGTTTATGAAGATCAAGTTCAGCTAATAACACTACCAAAGAAGAAGAGGAAAAAAAAAGTTATTTCACCACAGCAAAGATATTAACAGAAGTCACTGAAGTAGAGGATTTTTTTTAGGTTTTCACACAATATACCTATTTCTGACATCTAATAATTAATCAATTATTGAAAAAGCTTATGGTGCAAGTCCAGTATGGTGAGCTTGGACTTGATACAAAGCCCTTTAGAGCAATGGAATTTTTTATTTTGCTATGACTGTGTCTCTTGATACAACTGTGTTTTATATCCAGCCATACTATACGTAATTTCTGACACTCTTACTCTCAACAACTAAAAAAGTGTTCTTTATACAAGCCCAACATCCTAGATGACGGGAAAAATAAGTGGTCACCTTCAGCACTTACAGATCCCTGTGCTCCCAAGTACTGTTGATCAGTGTTAAAGTTTCCTCCTCTGTTTTATCACCCTTTCACACACATTCAGACCCTATTTCAGAATAACTCTGCAACCCTAGATGGATGTATGAATTAATAAATCTTTCCACATGTTCAAATAGGAGACGATTCCTTCCTGCTTGTTTATCAGAAGAAAGTGATACAGAAGATGTTGAGTTTAATTTGTGTACTTCCGAAAGCCTTCATTTTATGCTTTCAGTCAAGAATATTTGAGTTTGGTCTGGTTAACAAATATGAGCAGGTATTTTTGAACAAACTTTAAAGTTAACAACACTTCTCCTCCCTCTTCCTACTGTCTTAATTTATACACTGCTCATCATTACTACCTCTTTTTGAACTGTCTACTCAGGTTCTCTTCCCATAAACCTTGTGTGCAAGTTGGGAATGGAACAGTTTAAAAATGTATCAATATAAAAAATCTTATGTGTAACATCTTCATTCCAAATTCCAGCAGGGATCTTCAGAGCATGATCAAGGCACAAGAGCTAGGTAAGGATGTACCTGTAGGGAAGAAGTCTTTATTTCTGTCCTTCTTTCCTTATCTATAATAAAGTCATACTCTACTGGAAACAAAGTTGACTTTCCAAGTCAGGCTTTTGTCAGACTCAAGGGAAGCAATTAGATGTAAAGCAGGCCAGCTGGTATGACAGCAATTAGACTCTAGGTCTGTTGTTATCAGGACCCAAAGCCGCACTGTGAAATTAGCTTGGAACTTTAATTAAACCTGTAGTAAAAATTTACTTTTATTTCTTAATTATTATTTTATTAGGAACGCAGCTGAACGGCTTACTGAACTAGTAAAAATTAATATAGCTGTTTCCCTCTGTATTATCGGTAGAATTCAGAAGCACCTTAGCTGTTACGAACAGTTATTATCACAAGTATCCCCCTGGCTCTTTGGCATCTGGAGAGAATTAATTAAAAGGCTCAAACTGGTGAGCAGTTAGCATTTCCTACTGTCAGTTTAGATTCCATGTAGGCAAGCAAAGCAATCATAGGCTGTACCTACATTAATATAAGAATTGTGGTTTTAGGTCATTTTGGTGACTCTTCTCAGTGTACACATTCACCATGCACAGGTTGCATTTAGAGAACTTATTTGGTGCAATCAAATCAGATTCTTTCAGAAGAAACTGAACCAGAAGGTCTGTTACAGACCTATAACAGATACTCTCCAAATCTGATAGGGACACTGACAGTGAATCCAAACAGCTCCAAACCCTCAACATAGTGAGGATGTTTGGTACAGCATACCAGATTAATTTTAGTCTGACCTGCACCCTCTAAACTTCACGTTCTGTAAATGCAGGGTCTTCAGCCCCAGCTCTTTCTATCCACTGATGCAGTCCTGTTGCACCAAATGAATGTAGACAGTCATGAGTGGCAAAGGGGCAGTGTGATTTTACATCACATAAAATACAGGGAGCAAATGTTAACAAAACCAAAGAAAGTTGTCGTAATTTTCATCTATGTGTGCATGGCAATTTGAAGACAAACCCAATAGCATCTGGCATGACATCCCCAGAAAGGCAGATACTCTTGAAGAATACACTGTCATCATAGCCATCTACACAGCTGTATGAGAAATCAAAAGGGAAAGGACACTCGTGAAGGCAGAATTTGGTTCTTAGTTTGCAGCCAATCTTAGCTGTAATAAATAGTAGTTCCAGATTTTCTACGTATTAAATGAAAACTTCTAATATCTACAACTGTTAACCGGTGCTTTGCATCAAAGATTATCATTTACTAGTTATGAGTTTGGAACCAGAAGATGACTAAACAATAGAATACTTCTAGGGTGAGCAAGGGGATGCTGCTTCTGGAATTGTGCCTCTATATAGGAGGGATTAATTGGGATGCTCTGTATTTAAAACATTACTCTATAAAACCTATTAATAAAACTCATCCGGTCCATTCCTGTTACAAAAGCATAATTTTTTCCTGAAGTATGTAACCACATGCTCTATTTCAGTATGATAGGATTTTATCCCCATAAGACTTCTGTTTAAAATAGCAACAACATCCTTACCTCAGGTTTTAAAACAGGCAGAGTGTTCATTAATCTAATTTTTAATTTTCACCATTTATGCTTTTAATTACTCCTAATTCAGCTCCCTTAGTATAAGAAAAGTTGCATGATCTGATTCTCACCAAATGCAATGACAACACTGGTGTGTGCCTTTTTTATATTTAGACTTGAAATCTACACAATACTACTACAATAATGTCTAGTAAAATTACTTTTGCATTTTGAAACCACAAAGAAATTTTAAGAAGTACATGCAATCCTTCTATTGAAAGGGAAAGGGTAAATACATTGATGTCAACAGTAGATTCTGTAAAGCCTAAAACAAAACAAAATTGTAATTGTCTTTAATTGGCAACCAAAGAGTAATTAACAGTATTCTTTAAGACTTTGGAGAGAGAAATCAATCTTCAGAAAAGCTGTTTACTAGACCAATAACCGCAGTCTAAAAGTTCCTTTTAAGCCAACAGGTAAAGGTCTCCATTGCATCTTTGACTATCTACGACTACCTCTATTTTATTCAGTTTATATATTTAAAAGAGAAGCTACTAAAAAAAAACAACCCATAAGTGACTTCTGTAAAGTTCAAGAAACACTGAATGCACACAAGTTTCACTGACAAACTTGTTCATACATACCTTTCACCCAGTTATGTCTTCTTTTGCCTACTTGGTCATATACTTTGATGCATTCTTCCAGACAGCTAGAACCTGCTTTTTATGACCATACTTCAAAAGACAAAAGTACCATTTTCTGACCTTGTTATTGATCTCAAAAAAAATTCTTGCAGAGTTTTGCAATATGCCTGGACAGTCAAACACCACTATCTCTGAGACACCAGTCCTGGAGGAAAGAGACAAGATTCTCTTTGAGTGGAAACTGGAAGTAATACGATTATCAACAGAAAAAATACATTCTTCCAAGATACTTCAAATTTCAGCTCCTGAACAAGCCAAAAAGAACATCCTGCACAACCATACTGATGGAAATGGGGATAAAAAAATGTCACTTCCAAGGCAACCAGGTCTCAGCTTCTCGCAGCTACTAGTCAGGTCCCAGAAGCACATTCAGAAACTGGCTGGGAGGTAGAGCAGTATATGAATTTGACTTATAGTATGTTCCCCATGGGACATGAAACCGGGCAGAAGGTTACTGCACTAGCTAATATTTTTACATAGTAGCTTTGTAAGTATCCTGCAGCATAAGTGTTATAAAAGAAGGGTATATTATTAAAGCAAGAATCCCTAAGTAAAGCACCTCACACAGCTTGCCAAAACATCCATCGTCAGAGATCACCTACACTGTGCTGCATCCCCTACAGAACAGCTCACATCTCTAAAAGTACAAGGCCTGTGAAACAGTGGCTTCCAGCCAACTTCTTTCTGTGAAAGAAATGCTACATGCAGCACAGTTCTCCATGACAGAAATATATCGCTTTAAGAGTTTGACAGTCATCTGTGGAGTACATCTAATGAAATCAATGAAGAGGTGAAAAAAAAATCATAGACATTCACAGCAAAAGATTTTTTTGTATGTATGTATATACATAGCCTTTTTCTTTCCTCAGCATCAGATGCCAGCTTAGTGCGAGGGACAGACAAGACACTGCGGAACTGGCATCAGCCAATTACAACGCTGTTCCTGGGCTGCCTAGCCCGAGTAGAAATTAGAGCAGCTGAGGCTATAAAATTCCTGGAGTAGATCTAATTGGTTTTCAGCCAAAAGTTGGCAGTGGGGGAGCTTTCCTAAACAGTATAGTTTTCAACAATGAACCATTTCATAAACTTGTGCTATTTTATCTGATGCTTCGATTCAGAGTAGTTAGATCAAAAACTGTAAAATAAAAATTCATCTCTATTTTTACCGCACTTTTAAATTCAGAGTAACTTTGCATCTACAATTTTTAACTGTACTTTATAATTATAAAAATTTTCAAAGCAGTAAAAGTGAAACATTTATTAACTCAGTCCCAAACAACTATCCGTAATTTTCAAGTTGTCAGCTAAATATAAAATAACTGAAGTAGAACTCAAACTTTTTTTTTCACTTTGATAGGAACTACATACAAATTTTGAAATTATAAGGTGTCATAACTACAGAGACAGAGGAATGTGAGGTTGCTGGACAATGGCATAGAGTAGCTCTTTCCTCGTAACTGCAGACTCAGTCATCAGGTACAGTGTTTGGATATTGTGAATTTTCACCTCCCTGCCATTCTCCCTGTCACGACAGGACAGTTCCTCTCTAGCCGTGAACCTGGAGGTTTAAATTATTATCTTATCTCTGCAAAGCTTATTTAAGAATTTAGGTCATATCTCAGCCACACTGATGCAAAGCAGATGATCTTTCTTCATTTTCATAGTGCTACTATAGATTTACACAGATATAAGAAAAAGCTGAATTAGGCTTACCATTTTCTGAAGAGAAGTACTTGCCTGGGTCTGAGCACTACTGTTAATGTGCATAGCAACAGTACTCAGCATTGATACAGCAGTGAGGCTTATACCTCTCAGCTCTTCACCAGTACATTCCAGCTGGAAGTCCAGACAGATGAATGATGTATTTAGACACATAAAATGGATCTCCACTTTTCAGCACTTCACAAAAAGGAGAGGGGCTTTTGTAATTATTTTTTGTAAATACTATTATTTAGAAGTTTTATATGGGGTTGCTTGCTTAATGGTTTAACACAGCTGCATTGCTACTGTCTGAAAATATGTCAAGCTATGAGGAAGGCAGATTCCTGATAGCCCATAGAGCATCAATTTCAGAGCATGTTAAAAACGCTATTGATCCCCTCAAAATCCCTCTAAGATGTACAAGTCAACATTATTATTACCTTCTTTTCTACGGTTGTTGAAATTGCAGTAGAGAAATATGACCAGTCTTCATCAGTATTACAATGTAGAGGGTAGGTCCTCATGTGGTGTAAAACTTGTTAATGCCATTGAAATCAAAACAGGAATAAAAGTATTATATTATGTGAGAGTCTGCACTTACAAAATAAGAGTTCCTTAATTGTTATTGTGGGTAATTTTTCTAGGAGATGGGGAGCTTACATAGAGCAAATTAATTGCAAAGACTAAGATCTTTCATATCTAACAGCTATTAAATTACATTTCAAAATAAATAGTATTTAAATACTTTTCAGCAGAAGAAATTTCTGTGATTACGTCAGATGTTGCACAGAACTGGCTGCAGTTGTGACATGCTGGGGGCCTACACTATGCTATATACTCTTCCTCACAATAGAAAGTTGCATGAAATAAGTTTTAAACACATCAAAAAGTTTCAGGTTATCAGTCTAATGACTGAGTACAAAAGGAAAGTGAATGGAAGTCACCTATTGGGTCCTGTTTTCTGGTCACTGACAAGCTACGTGAAAATCTTGTTTATTTTTCCACCACAGACGTCTGTGCCCATCTGGTTGACTCAGCTGGGTACCAGTCCTCTCCTTGCAGTGAGAAGCAGCAGCACAAGGGCCAGGGCAGAATGAGTTCAACCAGGTTTGCATTTTCCTTCTCTTGCTATAAGGCACAATACGGGTAAAGAAGAAATAAATCAAGCGGGAAACAGTGGGCTTGGAGCTGGATGGAGGCAGGAAAGCAATGATGGCCAGGGTGGGTTGTCTGCTCCATATTTCTAAACTTCTGCAATGGAATACAGGGGCAGTGTACTGGCGCAACTCCAGCTCGAACTGGGAGCCACTCCAGTCTCCAAGAGCATTTGAACAAGGGAACTTCACTTCTCTTCCCCTGTACATCTGCACCCTAAAGAACCCAGCTTTTTCCCAAAATGTAAGTCATCCTTTGGGGGGTTCACTTAATTTTAGGGAGGTGTCCAGCCATTGTGAATGCTCACAATAATCCTGTTTTAATATGCAACAATTTTCTAATATAATAACATCTGTAAATAACAAGAGACACAAGAAGGACCCAATGTGAAGAAATCTTGCAGGCCTGTCACTTTATATAACTCAGCTGATTTAACTTAGGCAACACTATGTGGCATGGTTTTAAAACCATCAGACTTAGTTAGTGATGATGTCAAAAGGATGTATACAGAGAGAAATTACTCCCAGTTCTTTGGGGCTGCTGAACTAGCTGGTCACTTTAGCATGAGAAGGGAGATCTGCACCTGAAAAATCTTCTGGTCCTTACAGATTTGCCAAGACAGCCCACAGATCCTGGGTGCGGTGATTTCCCAGAACTGAGGCAAAGCCAGTGCACCCCTTTTCCTGTAAGTCTTTCCAGAACAACAATATTTTGAGTGCTACACTCTCCAAGGCAAGGTTTAAAATCACATGATCTAGAGGTAAAATCCTCCCTAATCCACCACTTACTCCTTGTTTTTCTGAGTGCCTGGGCTCAGAATTATACAAAAAATAGGAAAGTTTTATTGACTTAAAGCACTGCTTTCTAAACAAGAAGCTGCTCAAATGTCTTGAATCAGACTTCATTTGTGAATTGGAAGAGGCAGAACAACCAAGGGAATAAATTTATAGGTAGGATGAAGCTGTCTTTTTGAATCATAAATTGACTGCAACAAGAAAATCACCGTTCTCACACGTTACAGTGTTCAATGATGCTCTAAAGATCACCCATCCCCTAACACAGCGTACCAAATGTCAACTATGTTATTAACTGAAACTAAAAGCTATAGTAATTCCTCCCTAAATTCTCCTTGGGAAAGTGAAGCTTTATACTGTTCTTAATACAAGCAAGTGCTTTGCGAGCACATATCAATCCTGTACTAAAGCACTATCTATCAGAATTGACATTTAAGAATCTTTCCTGCTGTAGGGTTTTGGAGCAATAATAACACTTTCAACTTCTACAGCAACTTTATCCAAGGATCTCGGAGTGGTTTAAAAGCAATAATTAATTTAAGCTTCCTAAGGCAAAGAGGCAGCAACAGCATTTTCCACAGGAGGTGAATTCTCAGAGTAGCCTCCCAGAGGTATGACACAGGGTTGCACACAGGGCAACAGAGCTGGACACTGTATCCCTGGGGCCTCCTGTGTCAGTGTCCTACATCGAGTGTCAGATACCACCCTCTCCCATACTGCAGTTGCTCTTCTGAATGCTCAGTAAATTTTCATAATGAAGACAAAACTATGAAATCTTTCTAGCATGCATACAGTATATGCACATTATCTCTAGGTAGTTTTGTTTTGTTTTAATATGTTGGGGTATTTTTCTTTTTTTCTTTTTTTTTTTTTCCTACTCTTAGGGGGTTGTTTTTTCTTTTTTCTAAACAGCCCGCCAAGTAGTAGGGGGTTACCCAGGGCTGGATTCCTTTGCTTCCAATGTCTTTC
>Ga0181612_133706_pt1 | contig 11576 bp, 2 predicted proteins | sample HoacroProtozoa21_FD_119630 | JGI IMG/M metagenome (GOLD analysis project Ga0181612, IMG submission 119630) | Hoatzin crop microbial communities from Cojedes, Venezuel. Combined Assembly of Gp0051906, Gp0051904, Gp0051908
AGTAGGGGCATTGCATCTGTTGCAAATAATTCATCAGCAACTCATTAACAACTGCTGAAGAAGGAGCAGCAACATTACCGCTTCTTCTACTGCCCAAGGCAGAATAAGTCTAAGTGCCTCAAGCAGCATCCTTTCCTCAACTGGCAAGCTGCCACTAAAATAAGCACTGACCTTGTTTCAACTATTACTCTAAAGAGAAAATAAAGTCAGAAAAAAGCTTGTGTGAATCTGTTTTTTCTCCTAGCTGCTTTCAAGAGAATTGCTGGAGGAAGAAAAAGCCTCACTGATTCAGAAAATGTACATTCCTTCTGTGCCCTTCCCTAAGCTCACAGGGAAGAGAAATCATTGTCCACCATTAGTAATAAACCTAACAGCAGACTGAATAATGACTATTATAGTGAATTATAAAGAAGGCAGTATTCAGGTGACATCATTGCATGTACACAAGATGCTAGTACAGAAAAAAAAGGTTAAAAGAATCCTAAACATCTGAGCAGGCAACAAAATATGAGATAGATAGTGTAAGCTTGTATTATATATTTGGAAGAAAAACCAAACCGATATGAACAGACAAGGCATTTTGTTTCAAAGTTTACAGCCATCATGCTCTGCAGCTATGTTTCAATGGTATGGCAATGTACCATGTAAGCTAAAGAAAATCCGTATTAAAAGAGCAAGATCACATAGTGTAATCTGTACAAGAAGAGGCTGAAACCAATGGCTGAGATCATCAGAACAGATATCTGCAAACCAGTGACAGCTGCTTCACTGTACAAACTAAGGCAAATAATACATAAACCTACAGGATAAGGAATACAGAAAGAGTCACACAGTAAGTTTAGCCCCAAGCACTAACAAACTAATGAGTAAGTCAATTATGGACGAGGGGACTAGTCATACTCTCCACAGAATCACTTTTACGTAATCTTAAAATCTTAGTATTATCCTGTAAAACTCAACCCTCATCTATAAATAAACTCATTAATAAGAAGCAGAAGGACACAGAAAAAAATATCTCCTAAATACAAAAAGCAAAATAAGGACAAATCTTCTGTTACATAGAAAACATTTTGACATTAATTTTTGTTGTCAAAAATCAGGTATGTGCAAATGACAATCAGGAATCTTACTCTATTACTGCCCGCCATATTCCCTTGCTAAATACTCAGTTTTATGAAGAATGCAGAACAGATTAGCAGCAGTCATTCTTCACCTGCCTCAGCTGAATTTCTGCCCTTGCATCTTCCCCCCTTTCACCTGATCCATCTCCCTGCATCATGGATTTTCTATAACTATCATCTTTTGTCAGAATATCAACATGCAGTATTCTTTGATTAACACTGCTGTTAGCAGAACGATCAGTCAGCAAACACTTAACACTCAACATTAAACATCTGGAGCACTTCAAAAATCAGAAGAATCATAGAATGGTTTGGAAACTGTTTAAACTCTAGATTAATAAAAACAATATACTTGCAAGGCATTGCTGTAAAATAAGTGACAATGGGAAAATTCATCAGTTTTACATACAAAAAAAATGAACACTATTTTTTCAGAGTTCTTTCCTTCATATGAAGTGCCCCTTCATGTCCTCAAACTAAAAATGTATCCTTTATTCTCATCGGATTTACAACTAAATCCAAATTAATTTCCAATTAATAGCAAACAACTGATAGTAAAAAAAAGTAATTTGTAAATTTTTTCACAAAAATTACAAAATGGTTGAGTTTGGAGGGCACCTCTGAAGCTCATCTAGTCCAACCCCTCTGCTCAAAGCAGGGTCATCTACAGCAGGTTTCCCATGACTGTGTCCAGTCAGGTTTTGACTCTCTCCAAGGATGGAGACTCCATAACTTTCCTGGGCAACCTGTTCCAGTATTCAACCATCCTCCCAGCAAAAATATTGTTAATGTCCCAAGCACTCTCCAAAACAACTCTGTAACATCAGAAGGATGCATATGTGTGCTTTCAGTTTCTTTACTCTTTGTACATTTATTAGACTACCTGTGAACTGAGTTTTCTGTAGAGTTCTGAAAACAAAGCAGCATCTGCTTCCCTTCTTTGTCGCACAACTATTAAAACAAAAAAGAAATGTAGATTAAAAAATTGAAATAAATATAATAGTCATGTCTGAATTACATATTTGTGGTAAATTGGAAAACGTACCCAAGAAAGTGTAATGATGCTTAACTGTTTCACTGTATTTACTCACATAGTTTTGCCTGTTTTCATGTTATCTGCATTCCAGACCTGGAAATGCTGGCATCAGAAGTGATGCAGTGTAAGCACTTGTTTTTCTTAGAGCAATAAAAATATACACCTTCTAAGTAAGTGCCCTTTTAAAGTCTAGTCTGCCATTCTCTAGGTTTAGGGGAATTATAACTGAAAGCAGACATAGGTTAAAGAATGCTATAAAGTCTTTCACAAAACTAAGCGTAATTGTTCCTATTTTAAGCAATAAAGGCAAGAAACAAAAGTCTTGACTTGCTCAAAAGCAGAATTCCAAGGTAAAACAACTTTTATGTATTAAGAAAAATAAGTCTCAATTAGTGCCAGTTACATATTAGAAGTCCTTGCTTAGAAGAAAAACATCTTCAAGGTTTAAGATGTCTTCAGAAAAGCCATGTTATATCAGAAAGAGCCATTAAAACCCACAAAAAACCCACAACACCAAAACCCAAAAACATCTGAAGAAACCTTAATAAGAAAAAGCTGTTAAATGTTAGAAGTGTTAATTAGCACCCAAAACCACCGCTCAGTACATCTTGCCAAATAAGTCACTTCCTGCACAGTAACTCCGAAATGATGTCAAGCTAGAAGGATATATCCAGTCACTTGTTACGTGACCACTAACATCAGCCTACAAGCTGAAGCTGAGGAGAAGGCAGATGAGGGAGATAGCACTCTTCAAAATTGCTGGCAATAGGCCCAAAGAATATATGCTGTGATGTCTAATAGTAGCCAAAGCATGTAGCAACTCATCGTGCAGAAAGTGTATACTGTAGATTCCAGTGCTTTGGAGTTGCATCTAGAGAAATTCTGATGAGCTTATTTGCCTTCAGCAAGTCATGGAAGCTCTGTGTTAGCAAAAAATACACATGTAATTTGAAACAGTTACAACCAGTGACTTCAGTTACCCTAATTCAAGCTCCCCGACTGAATATTCAAATCTCAAATATGAAGCTCTAATTTAATTAGCATACTTGAAGTAATTGTTTTTGGACATTCTACTGTAAAGCAGATATCTGCTGCAAGTAGTCTTTGGCTTTTCAAGAAGAATGCCTCACATCCCCATAGGATTCATACAGTGCAACACTTGATTCGGAGCAGCATAGAGCACAATGGAATGTAACTGCAACATAACTTACACTGTCATGGTCTAATGTTTTGGTTTTGAGAAGGTGGTTGCAGATAACTTGTAGAGAAACTGAAGGCAAGAAATATGAGGTAAGTCACAAACAATTCCATCAGTTGCCAGGATGGTCATTCAGCAAGTTTTACACATGCGCTCATGAAGTTAATTGTGCCAAAGTGTAAAATTTCTAAAGGGCACATCACCAAAACATCGGTCTTCTAAACAGGACTATGAATTCATGAAGTCTGAGTACTATTAATGTAAAAGGAGTGCAATATAAATGTTTCTTTATTTTCATGGTAGCTAACATATGAAGTAAATGGCAGCAAGAGAAATCTAAGCTGAGCTGTGAATACAAACAGCCACTCAGGAATACTAACTAGGGAATTGATGGAATTTCCATCATGAGATTTTCAAGGGGTGAGCATTAATAACAGACTAGATAACTATCTGTGAGGCAGAGTTGTCCCATTTTCAGAGGAATAAACTGATGAAATAACTTCTTGAAGAACTTCCACTCTTATTTCTAAGAAACAAAAGCTGCACTTACGTTCTTTCTTGATTTTCTCCGCTACAAGAAATTCATCCCGTTCAACGGTAGGAGCAAAGTTGCTTCCAATAACTCTCACTGCATACTGAAACTGTTGGGCTGCATCAGCTGAAAGACAAAAGGAAAACTCTCTCAGTTAAGGGAGTGTTAAAGTTCTACTAAAATAATTTTAAAAAAAAGTTAGACATGAGATTACATGGCTGTGGCTGAATCCAGCATAAATGTATCTGGCTTAGATCAGATAACGGTGTACTATAATCCTTAGACACACTTCTAACCAGAGGGCAGTAAGGCCCAGTTTACCCATGAGCACATTATCAGTGCTATACTTCAAACACACTCACCTGTATACACTCCACAAAATAACTGCACTTCAATTTGCGAATAAGCCTTTCCTATCCTGTGCTGACAGAAGAGACACTTAGGCCTACCCAGTTATTAGAGAGCACCAGCACACTTCAGCTGGCTCTGCCCTTCCCCACAGACTGAAATGCTGTGGGACTTGACACAAAATCCCTCGGTGGTTCAGCTGACATATAGGAACAACACAGCCATGTTCACCAGGCACACTCTCTCAGCAGGCATCCAGACTGGGTTATCCTACCTGTGGCTCTTTACTCAGACATCCACAACAGTGTTTTTACCAGTTTGCATGTTGTTTTTAGGTTTGGTTTTGTTTTTAAACTAGTTTACGTGGTTTCACCACTCAGGTTCAAAGCTCGCTCAGAGACCTCAGCATCACACCCCAATGCATAATGTAGACACGAATGCAGAGGACACAAGCCAGTGACCTCCCTCCCCTGTTCCTTCCTCACGCAATAATTCTATTTCTAATATTGTTGCTGAACAGTACTGTTTTAGTGCAAGTATCTCCGCTTTCTGGAAAGATTAACAGTCTGGTAAAGCTGAGATAGGGCCAGCTCAGTATTAACACCTCCACAGCATAGTCACGTTCCCACTTATTGACCTGAAAAGTCCATCAAACAATAACCCTACAGACATGTCAATTGCGCTTACAAAATGTCAGATAAATTTCTACTCCTCATATAGGAATAACTGTAATAACATCTTACATAAGAAAAAGTAAATGTAAATGCATGGTGTCAGCTACTTGAACCCTTACACTTCCTGACTTCAGGAAAAAAAGGTCTAAGCAATTCTGCATATTAAGTCTGTTTTCTACATAACAATTTTGTGTGCAGATGCATCAGACTTCTCATGTGTTTTATTTAGTCAGTTAAGCAGTCAACTTTTAGAGAAAATTGTAGAGTAATGCAGCAATGGTTCAGCCAAGGAAAAAGCAAGGATGCTGGCCTGGACAAATACATACAAAAGGAACACAAAAACAGAATAGTGTAAAAGTCCACTAGAAGCAGAAATATTTTAAGCATTGAATCATGTCTTAAATTAACTAATATTTACAATTAAAAAAAAAAACACCTGGGAGATACTAGGATACAACTATTGATTAAATGCATGCAATATCTCCAGAAATTTATGGAGAGGAGAAATTTGCAATTAAAATGTGCTACATTCTTTTGGAATGCCCATTTTTTACTGTCTTGTGATATAAATGCCAGCCACCGGTCCTAATACACTACAACACAACTGTAGACCAGCAAACATTAACCAGTTCACACGAAACAGTACTTCACACAACCAGGAAAAAGGACTGCTCAGACAGAATCATTTACATTTAACAGTATTTGACAATACTGGACTACAGAGGGAGCAAGGGTACGGTTCTACTTTCACAGAGGAAAATGCCTATATCCAGACTACTGTAATGCCACAAACCTGCATGACTTCACTGCCTCCCAGAAAGAACGGTTCTATTGTTAGTCTAAGCAACATTTCATTTGCAATCAGGACTTGAAAATACAAGTATAAAATAACTTAACTGCTCAGCTATTGATAGCTTAAACTGAACTGATGAACCAGGTGGGAAGAGTTAAGTATGAGGAAGTGTTTCGGAGCAATTGTCAAATATAATACATGTTATTACAAAACAACTCAAGATTTCCAGAAGTATTCTGCAAGGCAAATTAAAGTCAAATATTGGCACTAAGTTATCCCAAACAATAGTAAGAGGTTTATTTTTTGTTAATTCCTCAACTGTGTACCTAGCATCAGCTGGGCAAGAGCTAAGATTTTGCAGTAATTCTTAGATATTTTTGGTGTGTTGTTATAGTGTCTTAACATAGGCTACAAATTAAAAATAAAATTGCTAAAAGAGTTCCAGGTCAAGCATCCTGGAGGAACTGAAGGCAGGATAGGGATCAAGGACTGACACCAAAGTACTTTATCACTTATGACTTTTATCTAGATTAAATAAATTATCTCACTGATTATCCACTAAAAAGCAGGAGAGAATGGATCTCCAGTAAAGTAGTTCAATGTAAGTTACAGAAAAACGTAAAAAGAAAGAAGTAACAAAAAAGTCCTGTAAATGAGTGTCCTCTTAAAAAAAACACCCCACAAAACAACAAACACGCAAACACACACCCCAAAACCACAATAAAGCCACAAGAAGAACATCCCCCCAGAGTTCCTCCTTGCTCATCAGATGCATGATCCTGGTCTTCTAAGGAAAATTATGTTCCGAAATTAACTTCTGTGTCCACCTGCACCACCCTATCTCTTAGGGACTGCTCTTTAACTTTTTAAAAAAAAAAAAAATTGACACAGGTGTCAGGGATATTAAGTTAAACAGGTTTCATAGAAACTGGGGACTGGTAGAACAAACATCCAAACAACTCTCCCTGGGGGAGAGACTGCAGAGAAAGCTCAGTGTTAAGTATCTCCTCTCATCTGCCTCGCCTGCCCAGAATTAGCAATATCAGGTACTGCATCCTGCCTGGACTGTAGCCAGGGAGCACAAAAGGAGCAGAGACCAGGAGGATGAGGAGAAAGGGATTTCTGAAGAGACCCACAGGGAATGTAAGTACAACCTGGCAGGACTGCAGCTGAAGAACGTGGCAGGATTACCGAAGAGAAGGCCTGTGACACAAATCTACAGGAAACACAGACATATTTAACTTTACTGAACAAACTTGTTTCCTATACACTTATAATCTTGCAGTACATCACAGTATGTTTATCTTATAAAGAGCGTTGAATAAGGAATTATGTAGTTGATTAAAAAAGCATAATTCTGCTATATCTGGACAATCGAGCATTACTCATTCAGCTGCTTCTGCTCACTTTTCAGTATATGCTATGATTTATACCATGACTAGCAGTAAGCCTAATGCCTGAGAAAAAAATAAAAATCAGAGCATTACATTTTATTTACATGGAACAATAATGCACAGTTTTTACATATAAGCAATGCTGTATTTACCGTGTTTATTTACGTATTAAAAATTCTTTGGTTTCTGAACAAAATGTTTCATATAAGTGTTTCAAAAAGATTTAAGTGCTATGTTTCCTCTCTGTTGCTCCCTGTGGTTTTGGGGGCCTAGATTAAATTCAGGTGAACCAAGATTCACACAAAAAGAAATCCAGTGGGTTTACTGGCTTTAGTCATCTGTTGACATAATTACAAGATCCAGCAAAGACGTGTGCAAAGTCTCTACGGACTCTGTGGAATTTAATCTGTCCAGAAGAATTGACTCAGAAAGATGGCTATACATTGCTACAAGTTTGGGTGGGGTTTTTTCAGTTGATAATGGTGGAATAGGAATTTACCTCAAAATAACAGAAGAAAATCATAGACTTTTCCATTTGTGTGTTTTCTAATCTGCCTCTGACATTAGAGCTCTTAAAAGACTACCTATGCTTCTAGTTCTGTGGAACAAGGGAATACTGACGGCAAGACCGAGAGACAAAGAAATACACGTGAAAGTTTCCAGACAGAAATCTTGAAGATTTAAACATAAATCCTCAATCTAATAAAAAACACAGCAGATACATGATTAACAGCAAGTAGCTTCTTTCCTGCAATGGGGACATTTTAAGAAAGATATGTAACCTTCTATAATAACCTTCTATTTCAACAGCAACCACAGCAAGCCTTAGCTAAAGCACTGAAATTTAGTATAGTCTCTACCCTATTGCCCTAACAAGGCATCTGAGAAAGATCTCTAGTTGAAAGCCTACAATTCACCCCCCCAAATTTTGATTATTAAACCTGTTACACTGCTAATGATACGGAACAGTTATCTGCTCTCACACGGATTTGCACTGGCGATTCAATAGCATCATAGCAAGACTGGTTTTATATTATATTTTATCCAGATTTTCATGTTTTATTCATATCAAGTCCAGCTTCTCTTCCACAAATAAAACTCCCTGCTGTGGGAGTTTCTTCAGCAGATTATTTCTTTTAAGTCTGTAAAACAACCTCAGTACCTAAAGTGATTAAACGTAAGTTAATACAGATATCCGCCAGTAGAATAAAGATTCACACAGTTTATAACTAATATATGCATTTAATTGCCTCCTTCCTCAAATAACAGTCATTATGACAGCAGACAGGCTTAAAATACACAGCTATGTACCCTTCTTCATCAAAAAGTGATTACAGTATGAACCTATTATGCAACAGCAAGCTCAACATAACCAATGCATGAAATCGAAACAGTTGTTTGCCGGGTAAGGGGGGGAAACAACACTGACTGGGACTTGCTTTCCAGTCTGATCAGGGCAGTGAGTGAATACGGAGACAGCCACTCCCCCTCAGACTGTATCCCTTAAGCAATACACACATACATACACAATTAATGATACTGATAAGCAGCCATACAGCTGAACAATGAAACGCTTTGTGAATCACCAAAAAAATTTTTTTTAAAATCCTCTCCTTTGAGCAGCGCACTACCAATAATTCAAAGATCTGTACTCCACCCAGTCATTCACACTTTCCTACAAACAATGCAATATTAAAACTGAACTACTTCAAAGGGCAGAGAAAAGCATTTTAAAGCTGCAGAAAACACAAGTGTAGCACCTGCAAAAAAAAAATAAAATTGAAGTGATGCACAGGATGAAAGCAAGGAGAAATAAGACTAAAAATTAAGTTTAAAGGAAAAGTTTGAGACAGAGACAATTGGCCACTATAGTTCCAAGCAGCCAGTATTTTGGAGGAAATGCTGAAATTCAGCAAGTCTTTTGCTAAGAAGAAGCTTCTGACACTACCTACAATTTTAGGAAGTGAACTGAAATTCACTTTACAGTCTTATACATTTCTTTCAACACCATCAGCTACAGGCCTATTGAAGTTTCCAGAAATAAAAAAAAAATACATGGGGAGGGGGGGAATAGCAATTGCACCCATGTTTCCAAACATTATTGTCTCATGACTGTGAGAAACTGTTTCCTGGAAAGAAGACATATGGTTATTGTATCGTTATCTGTAGGCATAATTTCTGACCTATAGGAAAACTCTAAAGAAAGCTTATCTAAACGTAACAGTCATCACTTACTTTCTTGAAAGACTTCAGAGACTAGCAAACTCTACTACCTCTTCTTCCAGTCAGCTGTCTGTCATCCCAGACGACAGTTTTGCTTAAATGCAGATGCAGAATTCTTGTAAAACAATTACACTCTAAACTGTGTTCCATGCTCTATGTGTGGCACTGACCGGCTAACAACTATTGCTGCAACTACTCAGACACGGATGCTGCCATCTAACAGACGCTGAAGGAAAAAAGGCAAACTTCTTTCCTGCAACAAAGTGTTTGCTGAACACCTAATGTGCTACTTGCAACTTTGCTGCCATAAAACTAAGCCTGAAGAAAAGCTGTAAAACTTGTGAACCTTCTCACACATACCTTGAACAGATATTGAGTTTGTCAATACAGTAATGCTGCTGTATCTTCTGTTTGAACTATATCAAAACATCTACATCCGTATGAATTATTACCAGTAAAAAAAGCAGTTGCATTAATATGTTGTCATATACCGATAAACGAAAATACTAGTCTTGAATGTCATCAGTGTTACTATTTTGTTTTTTTAAGAGAATCTACACATACTGTAAGCGAAATTGCTTCTTCCTGCAGATAACCTTGTGTCTGAGAAGTGTAATTTTAGGACCAGCCCAGTTATGAAGTATTCCTGAAAAAAATCATTTTGCATCAGTCTTGTGCTTTAGTCAACTACCTTAAACACAACAAACCCACAAAACAAAACCCAAACCACACACACTCCCATGCCTTTCCTTACTTATAAGCTGTCCACAGTCTTTGAAGCACACCACAGGAAACAAATGTTCTTTAATTCTGTTGATATTGCTGGTTCTTGTTGTATTGTCAGTAAATAGATTTTTTTGAGGAATGTCCCACTAAACTATCAGTAACTTGGTCACACAATCTTCTCAGAACTTTCCCCCCACTGAATTTTTGCATAGCTTGTCAACTTGTATTTGCTTCTGTTATTAGCATACGTAAAAAACCCTCTGTACCACCTTTTGAATGAACTCTATGCTTCCCCCCACCACAAAATTTTTAACATCTATTCCAACAGTTCAGAGCTTAAGAAAAAACAAAAAATCAAACCAAATGGCCATAACAAAACACCCACTAATATTACAGAGATTAAGTTAAGGCCATAGTATGGACTTCAGGTAGCAAAGTACTCTCTGAAGACTGGAAGACCACTCTCTAGAGTATGCGCACCTCCAACACCACTCTGGCACCCAAAAATCTTTTTAGGATTCAAAAACAAATAGATGTAGCTTGAACATTTACAGCAATACCATTTGATTCCATTGGAAGCACCAAGAGTTCTTACAGCTGACAAGCTTGTACAGCAGCCTGTAAGTCTCCAAGATTACCAAGAGGTTTCGTAAATGCAGCGAAGAACAAGAAGCTTTTTGTCAGAAGGATTAAATTCACTGTCCAAAGAAAGGCATGGAACCCTATACAACTGCTGAAGTCCACAAATAAGGGGGAAAAAAAAAAATCATGGAAATTACTGCACAGGCAGACAAGCTCCCTGCACGATCATCAGGTATTAGTGTAAAAGTGAGCTGGATAGCCTGGATAAACACAGAAATATTGATAACACAAGACTAGTCCACTAGTTCTTAGACACTGTGAGGACACGAGGAAGACAGAGGCCAGCAATGGCTCCAGCTGCAAAGCACAGAGATCCCCAACTAACTGCAGTGGGTGACTGCGGACATAGAGTGCCGTGGGAAGCTACCTCTAAGCCCTTACTTGAGAACTGGCTAAAGCACATGAACAGCAGCTTTTTAGTTCTACCAAAAAAACAGCTGAGATAGATTTTTTGGGTGGTGGGGGGGTGGAGGAGTGTGCTGGATTTTTCTAAATAGAGTTCTTCCACATAGCTGAGCAGACCTTCTAACAAATGTCTCAGAGGCAGAGCTGTTTGCTAAAACACAGTCACTAGGCTTATGCAGCTCACTGATTTTGGAAACTAAGCAAGCCATCTACTTAGTGGATGGTCTCAAAAAAGTGGGAAGAGAGAGAATAGCTCTACCACTCGGAGCCTCTGCAGTCACGTTCCATCACAGCACAAATTCACTTCCATGTAAACCTTTAACAAGTGGGGAAGGTGGAGCCCTTCTAAGGCCACCACAGGCAGACGCAAAAGAATCCCCAGCAGACCACAGGCTCCATCATGTTTACGGAGGACTTCAGGCACAGGACTGCAGCATGTAGACACAGATGCAGAGTAAGACCACTCGTCCCACGTTAGCTCTGA
>Ga0181612_178208_pt1:0-2500 | contig 11576 bp, 7 predicted proteins | sample HoacroProtozoa21_FD_119630 | JGI IMG/M metagenome (GOLD analysis project Ga0181612, IMG submission 119630) | Hoatzin crop microbial communities from Cojedes, Venezuel. Combined Assembly of Gp0051906, Gp0051904, Gp0051908
AAGCAATCTCTGACTGCACAGCAAATTACTCCCTTTGTTAGCTCTTCAGCTCTTGACACCTCAGTGGAGAGACGCCTCAGTCCGAGTTTGTCTTTCATCTTGCATTTGACAAGTCGAGCAAGGCCATCGATTACAGGCGTATGTTTAGCTTGATGTGAATATAGCTTTGCTTTTTTACAGGAAAGGAAATAGAGAGAATTAAGACAATTCTGAAAACAAATATAACTTTACCTAAGAGGTAATCTAAACATTTTATGTGGTGGCCTTTAACCATGTCAGTGCAAGTGTCAGGGAAACCTCAGAACTTATGCCGTAATCCACCTTTGCTTCAGATGCCAAGAACACATAATGCTTAAACTGGAGCTTCCTGCTATCATGTTGTGACTTCTTCAGAGGGAGGTAGCCAGCCTGCTACCTTGATGAGGCATTGCCCTTGAAAGCGGAGCTGTGGTTACACCGCCTGTCTTAATCACGGTCTCCTTGCCGGCCCTGCTGGCTTTGGTGCTCTGCTGGCCTGCGGTGACCTGATCCAATCATTAGATCAGCTGGGAAGAAGTATCCCATCAGGAGAAGAAAATCAGTTATGCGAGGTCACAGGAGGGTCTGAAAAGGGCTAGAATTTGTTCAAGGAGGAAGGATGTTTGTGAAGCATCCAACGCAAAATTTTGTCTGAGAAGCACAGCTTGTTCAGCCCGGGTAAAAGTGGAGTGGCTGCTGAGGTTTGCTTTCAGGCTCACAAGATCTTCCTGCTTGGCAGCATTAAACATGGGATAAAATGGTATCCTTCTGAATCTTTTCTTTTTTGGTGGAAGCTGTGTTTTTGCGTTTAGAAGTCAGCTGCACACTGAGCTGGGCGTCATTCTTATACGAAGATGCTGTCTCAGTCACGTCTACTTCCAAAATACTGTTTTGCCATACGCTGAGTTTTAACTTGTGCTTTAACTTACGTTGAGAATAAATACATCTAAATCTTGTCTGGAAGTTTGGTATGTCTTCCCTTTTACTGGAGTAATAAATAGGAAAGACCACCAGAATTTTGCTGTTTAAAACAAATGAAGTTTATAGCATCTGTTATGTTTTTAAGTTTTATTTTCCTCCCTGTGGCTTTTTCTAGTAATTACAATGGAATTAAAATTTATTTAAGCTTGGTATTGTTATCAGTGCTGGTAAAAATGACTTGAGTTCCTGACGTGGAAAACTGCTTTTTGCTTATTCCCTCAAAGCCTTATTTAGAAGGTTTATATTCTGTTAATGTTATGGAAGGAATGTTCTTATGACCTGTGTAGTAACTTTGTCATGTAGGGGACAATATTGCTCCGTGCCCTTCACCTCTACTTTCTCTGCCCTTGCATCAGCTGCAGCAAGCAGATGATAAAAGTACCTTGTACGTAGGTTGTGGAAGAGATTCTGCAGTAATGCACTGAGCAGTAATTTGCTGCTAATATTTATTTCAGTAACTTCATTGTGTATGAAACTTGCTGTAAGCATTCCATCCTTCTGAACTGGAAGACTTAAGGGCAGAATTTCTTAATTGCTAGCTCTTCTCTGTACTTGTGGCAGAAATAAAAATTCATACAGCAAAAATGTTTGACCACTTCAGTTTTGATGCGAGGCAATACGTCAGTATGTTTTCTTGCCTAAATGGTTTTTATTAAATATTTGAAGCAATAGTATGGTACTTCTGTTTGCTGCAGCACAGCTACCCTCTGGTATATTGGGAAGGTGAAGCCTGTGTTTTCAGGGAACGTTTGTTGAGAGGAAAATAAAATCACCAACCAAAGCCAAAATGAAGTAGTTTCTTAGTTAATTGCTGTTTTGACTGGAAGCTTCAGAGACTTGCTCCAGAGGGCATCATTTGCCAGGCATTCCCTGTAGATTGGCTTTCCTGTTACTTTGAAGGCATTAAACTTTGAGCTGTTATTTGGAATAAGTCTGCTCAAATGAGTCTTAATCTTCCTTACCCTCTGAGACGTTGTATGCTAGGACTTTTTTCAAGAGCTTCATGGGCTCTTCAGCATTGTTTGTGCTTTGATTTTATTGATAGAGAAAAGAAATCGATGCACTGGAATTCAGGGTGTATTCATTCTATTGTTTAATACTCATTTAAGATCTTTCATCACAGAAACTTTCTCTTCTCTGGCAGAGCTTTTATCCCAGCTATCAGGCGTGAGGCGTACTGCAGGAGGACAGCTCAACTCCTCTGGCCCTTCTGCTTCTCAGTTACAGCAGCTGCAGATGCAACTGCAGTTGGAACGACAACACGCGCAGGCAGCGAGGCAACAACTGGAGACTGCACGCAATGCAACTAGACGCACCAACACGATCAATGTCAACACCACTATTACACAATCTACAACAACCACCAACACATCTAACACAGAAAACAGTCAGCAGACTATCCAGAATTCCCAGTTCCTTCTTACAAGGTAACTTGTTCTGTGTATTGGTTTGTATTTACCTTTTACTGTTTGTTTGCCGAAGTCTGATAGAGACACAGAGC
>Ga0181612_178208_pt1:7500-11576 | contig 11576 bp, 7 predicted proteins | sample HoacroProtozoa21_FD_119630 | JGI IMG/M metagenome (GOLD analysis project Ga0181612, IMG submission 119630) | Hoatzin crop microbial communities from Cojedes, Venezuel. Combined Assembly of Gp0051906, Gp0051904, Gp0051908
TGTTTAGGGATGGGGGTTGGTTGCCTTTTGGGGTTTTTTCCCCTTCCTCTGCCCTTATCTCGGAAGGGTGTCTAAGACCTCCCTTCTCAGCAGGGACTTGTGCTCCCCTTAGCCTGCGGACATTGTAGCTTGGCCCAGAAACCACACCTCCAGGTGTGCGCACAGTCTGTAGTTTCGAGGTGCTTGTGTGTCGCAGAGGAGTAAGGGCAGTTCTCTGTTAGGTGTCAGAAGTCCCAGGGTGCGGACATGCTCTGCTGCCTCCTGGGGCTCTTGGAAGACCTGAAACAGGGCCACAGCGGATACATTGGTGTTTGAAGACTGATCCAGTAATGTCGCTTGTCTTCCTTTCCCCTCCCTGACGTACCTGACCTTCGCTTGTGGATCTGCCTGCTTTGCCAAATAAATGGGAATAAAATTGCTGCCTTGAGGCCATTTTATTATTCTAGCTTCTAAGGAAGAGCAACTAAATACATCTGCGTAGCACTGGTGGAAACTCCCCTCTGGTGTGCTGTGTCCTGCGCTGAAGAGCAGCGGCACCACCCTCCTCAGTGGCCCCCGGCAGCCAGCCTCCCCCGCGCTGCTGGCTCCTGCGGGCAGAGCACAGCGCCTGCGACGGTGCTGGGCTCTGCTTTCTTCGGCAAATAACAGGCCTGGGACAGTAAAGGTTGGTTTGCAGCCGTTTATGTGCAGAGCGCAGTGCCCAAAGCTACTTCTGTGTAAAAAAAGTTGGAAAAGTGGAACTGCAGCTTTGTAGCAGCATAGAAAGGTTTGGGTTGGAAGGGACCTTACAGATCATCTAGTTCCATCCCCCCTGCCCCAGGCAGGGACGCCTTCCACTAGACCACCTCTATCCAGCCTAGGCTGGAACACTGCCAGGAAGGGGGCAGCCACAGCTTCTCTGGGCAGCCCGTTCCAGTGCCTCGCCACCCTCACAGTAAAGAATTTCTTCCTTATTTCTTATTTCTCTGTATCATAGCAGCTTTGGCAATTTAGGGATCTGTTTTGTCAAAAACACCTAATACTTGTAGAACGCAGCTGGTCCTGTGCCCAAGAGCAACTGATTTACAGTGTATCTCTGATGTCAAAATACTGCGTTTGCTTGGTCTACATTAGGAAATTAGCATGCACGAATCTGGTAGGAAGGTTTACAGGTTTAGGTAAGTTTATTGTACATTCACTCAGATATCCGTAGCAGAGTTGTTTTAGTGTTTACTAAAGGAATCTAAAATGGACTTAGTGAGGATGAGGAGAGTCCATATAACAAGTTACCATAAAAAAAGGAGTAATTACTTGGGAAAACAAAATCTAAGAAACAGGGATAAAGCACCGGAATTCTGAATTCCCAATTCGTATGCTCACCAATCACCAGAAAACCTTTTCGTTCCAGCTTTTGAAACTGCCATGTTTAAAGCAATTAGAATACTTTTTAGAGAAGAATAACATGTAGGATAGAGATTAATATTAGTAGCTTTTTCACTACATTATTACCAAAATAAAGGCTTCACACAACAAAGGAGTCATTTTTCTAAAGTTCACAAAATGGACATGCTGTTTATCTCTTACCTCTGTTAAACGAGGTATATGAAGGCCCTTCACATGGTCACTTGCAGTCTTCCTTGATTTGCCTGGCCATGTTCTTTTTCTGTGACTCTCTGCTACACCAGACCAGGCAAAGACATCATGGTAAGCTAAATCCAAATCTGAAGGATCAACTGCAAACTGGCATATCAGCTTCAACAAGCAAGCAAGACAGTCTAGCTGCCACTGTGAATAAGAAGAAAATGAAATTTTCCTATTTCAGGGATGTATTTTTAAAATAATTTCATGCTTGCTATGGAATTTGAAATGAAAAGTTTAAGTAAGGTATAAAGGATAAACAGCTACAATTCTAACTGGCAAAACCTCACCAGAAGAGACAATAAAGAAGAAAGTTACTTAAAAAGTTACTTCTTATACTAAGGACATTTTCATGATCTAGTCCTATTAACACGTGCATTCAAGATATTCTATTACTGAGTGCATGAAATAACACAGAGGAAATGGTATAGGACTTAAGTTCAACATTTAATAGCCTTTCCTGCATTGTATTCAACTATAGCACAGAGTAATAAGCATGGTATATAGAAGCACTTTCAAGCTGAGTATGTTTAACCATGCAGACACAATAGATACTACTTTAAAAATACTATTTTGTATTGTCATATCTCTTGTTAGAGGAAAACGACTGACTCATTTTGTAGCTCTTGGAGATCAGTTTTCACAGCTCTCAGCTGTGTGCCTATGGCCAAACACAGCACCTGCTCAGCTCCACCAGCAGAAAGTGGATTCTGAGAGTAAAATTAACAAAAATAGAGCACCATGTCACAGCAAAGTGATATGAAGTAGGTTCGGTATCTAGCACCTATGCATGTAAGCATACAAGTATAAGTCAGGACTTTGTATTAAGGCACTTAGTTGCAGAATTTGTTACCATTTTTGCAGTGTTGTGCATGCTTTTTGGACAGAGCAATAAAAGCAATCATAGAAACTTTTGTTTCTACACTGAATAGAAAGAAGGACAACTTGCTTCTAATATTGAAATAATTTTAGGGCAAACATATAAAAATTAGTTTAAAACTATCAAATTTTTAATAAAAGTATACCCGCCTTCTTTTTAGCATTTCAGTAACTGTTATGAGTTTTATACACACATATATGTGCTTGTTCATTTACTTCTTTTATGTACATATGACTCGCAGCTTGAGAAATTTAACTTTTTTTTTAATCAAATGCCATAGAATTGCAAATTTTAAAAGAGAAAAAATTTAATAAAAAAAGCTTTCATTGTGGTAAGAATTCAGCTCTAAGTAGTAACGGAATAATGATGAAAAAGACATTATATAAGAATGACTAACAATAATGGTCACTAACGAAAAGTGTCTTTATTAACACCACAGCCACAATGCTACCCCTTTTGTGTCAATGCCAACAAGACAAAATGGTATTTCTTGGCCTCTTCAGAGGGAAAGATAACTAACAGATTACTCCTTCTAAAACAGACTATAATAAAAGTTTCCAAATAGCAACCTTCCCTACAACAAGCAGAAAAAAGGCAAAAATAAACTACCTCCTTCTTGTTTGGCAAATTTTTACTTTTTTAAAAGTGTGATATGCAATAGTTTTATGAATGCAGTTGCAACCATTCCTGAAGATGAAACCCATTTTTTTTTTCCTCTAAGATGTTTTCCACGATCTACAATTTTATGTTCTACAAGCTAGGATTTTTTAAGACTGGACAAAAAATTAAACAAAAAATACACACAGAAAAACACAAAGGGTGATTTTAAAATATAAAAAAGCAGAAGTACGAAGATTATTCTTTTTAAAGAAAATAAATCATTCTATGAATATAAAATATTTAAGAAAAAGCTGCTATTGCATAGACTCTGGTGGTTTCAATTACAGAATTCATTTATTTCACTTACTACAGAAAAGTAACTGCAACAAAGGCTGAAAGTAATGAAAGTCTTTACAAATAAGAGCTATGTTATTCTGGAGAAAAAGGCTGAATAAACACCTACCACAGTCCATGATTCCTGTTCTTTAGGCTCTAAGATTCCAGAACTGAAAATTTCTAGTAACTGTTGGAGTCCTCCAGCAGCAACAAACTGTAAGTATATTATGGAACCAATATGAGAAAAGTAAATACAGAAATATCACTAAGTTCAGTTAGATACCAATCTAAGTTTTATAAATAAATAATTTTTAAAAATCTGATAAACTAGTCAGCTGGATATTTTATGAAAAACAAAAGAAATCATTGTACAGAACCGTGACAAATTTAAAGGCCTGACAACACAGAAAAACTTTAAAATGTAATACCTAAATTTGAGTTCAAGAACTCTAAGACAGGTGATGTTTTAAATGGGTTTTCATTTTGTATCTTTTTTTTGAAAAACTGTATTAGGTATCATAGAATACTGTAGGAAAATCAAACCTTGCAGCTCCATGTGTTTTTACTATTTTCTATTTGATCTTCACTCGAATCATCTGAGTCTGGGTAAAGATCGCTATAACTTCCCTAAAGATAAGTAAGA
>Ga0181612_108941_pt1 | contig 11575 bp, 6 predicted proteins | sample HoacroProtozoa21_FD_119630 | JGI IMG/M metagenome (GOLD analysis project Ga0181612, IMG submission 119630) | Hoatzin crop microbial communities from Cojedes, Venezuel. Combined Assembly of Gp0051906, Gp0051904, Gp0051908
AATTCTGAGCTGCAGTCACATGTTACAGTGCAATCTTTTATAAGATGATATCTCCAGAAGCGAGTTATTCCAAGCGGACCATCATTGAATGGAGATGAAATTACTCCTATTATATTTTTTCACCTGGTGTCTGAGAGCTATAACAATATGTACATATAGTCAGGGTGTGTTTTTTAAATGGGATATTGACACGTATCAGCTGCTTGTGAAAACTTCCATTTGTGCTCCTTTGATTGATAAGAAAATATGCTGTTCACAGATCATACCCTGTTGTTCTGTTATGAAATTGGATTGACTTACACTTGGCTTTCCAGAAGAAGTGAAATACTCTTGAATGATAAAACCGCTATATTTAAAGAGCATTTTGAGTAAGTAAATTCTTGAACATCTTAATATATATTGTCCAGAACAATAGAGGCATATATGCCCTGGCGATAATACACAGATGTGTGTGGCGGATGCAAGGCCTGCATATGGATGTTCAAATCCACATCAAGGCTTGTATCAACTCAGCATGATACAATTGAGAATGGCTGTTGGTAGAGCTCTGGCCAGCATTAGCAAAAAAAAAAAAACAAACAAGGGTTTGCATTCCACAGTGGTGGTGTAAGTCAGCCACTGTAAACCTTCCTTCATGTGGGTGCACATCATTCTTCAGGCACATCCTTGGTTTCAGCTAACTAGGGCTCACATGGATGATGTGTTAATCTGACAGCTAATCTTGCCAAAAAATGGATTAACTACTATGTAGACATGACAGAAAATATCTGGCAAAAGGCATGATTTTGCCTTTCAAATACTCTATTCCAGTGGACTCCTTCTCCTTTTGTTCACAAGGCCATCTGCTTGTCAGAAATGGGTTATACTTGCTTCTGATTCTTGAAGAAAGATGGCTCCTTATTGCCATTTAACCTCAGAAAAGTTTTTGATTTTTTTCTCCCCGATAATTCTTCTTGACATTTTTGTATCATCAAAGTTAACTAGCTTGCCCATAAAGCTATTGTGGATGCAAAAACATCTGTGAACCATGCCCTGCAGTTAAATACTTCCCAAATGAGGATTAGTGGACACTGTTTTGTTTTGTTGGTTTTTTTCACAAGGAAAAAAATGCATAAGTCCTTAAATAAAGGATGGATTTCTGATTAACTGAAATGACACCTAGTTATTAGCTTTGTCTGTAATAAAATGTGAAAACAATTAAATCTTTCTTTTAGAAGACATTAGCTTCTGCAGTATATTGTTCTTAATAGGCTCTGAAATAACTTGACAAGAGTCTCACAAAACACATTGTAAAATAGGAATTGAATAAAGGTCATTCCACCTGCTGTGGTGATACTAAAACTAGCCTTGTTGACCTAACTGAAATTCACAACAAAGTAGTTTAGGACAGAAAGTTGAAAACAATACTGAGGTATTCACCTTTTATTCTTGGAAGCAGCAGTATGGATAACTGCAAATAGTCACCCAAAACAATTAATGGAATTAAAAACATTTAATTGATAACTAAAGATATATCTTCATGACTAACTTTCAAAACTGCCATCTTCTACAGTTATTAAAAATAAGAAAAAAGTTCAAGTTCTATATCCATCATATAGATAAAATATGAAATGCAAAACCTATTATGCAAAGTACTGGAGATAGATATTGCAATATTTTTATTTTATTTTATTGCAGTTGTTTCAGTTGCAGTAGTTTCTGAAGTGAAAATAAATCTCAATTTAAATTTTGCATTATCTTTTCTCCATTAAATGCTGCAGTGTATTGGCTTCTATTTTGACTGTGAGAGGTTTGTTGCATGAGGCTGCACACATCCATGTGTTTGGAAATTTGCTTAGATATATTCACTGCCAAGCAGGGTTTTGCTTCTTCAATAGTGATCAGATATTAGTTTGACTGTGTGTGGAAATGTGCAGTAAATCAGTGATGGATTTTTCCATATGTCTTGCATATAATCCAGAAATGGTTATCTAATGTAAGCCAGAACACCAGAAAGCAAATTCTACTGTCATATATTAAAAAAGGCCTTAACAGAGTTATGAAATAAATAAATACTGTAACGCGTTGATCTTAATAAAATGAATGGCTATAACTGTTTTAGTTAAAGGATTCTTTTATTTGTGTCATAAATTTCTTTAAATATGATATTATCTTCTTGCATCTAATTATGTAATGTTTTTCCTGCAGGGTTTAGAAGCTGCAGATGCACGATTCAGTTTGTGGGTCAAATGGTACCCAAAGATGCTGCAGTTAAATCCAGTTTCCTTACTTTTCAAATATGATCCAGGTAATGAAGCAGAAGGTCAAATAAGTGTTTTTAAACACCAGAACTCTTAAGAGGCGTTCTCTAAACTATGTTGTGCTGGTTTAAATAAATTGATTCTGTCACCACAGGAGGCAACTGACCTAATTTCTTCATTTTCTCTTTGCTCATTTCTTTATTTATTTTTACAAAGAGAGAGAGTTAAGTAGATCTCTTGATGCTATACAGTATCTACATCTATTAGATAGTACTGTGTAACTGATTATAGATTTAAACAATAAATAGCTCACATAGGAAATTATTGTGCATCTTTTGGACAGGTTAGATTTTAGAAGTTACAATTTTATTTTAATTAGGTAGAATCTGAAAAATTGTATTTAAATAGAACACACAGATATCTATGATATTTCATACAATATATATTGTAGCACATTTCAGCATCTGGATAGACTACGTTTAAAGTTGCTCATCAGTACAGACTTCATTCCTCCAGTTAAAAAAAAAAACAACATGTAAAAATTACCAGATATCTCTGTCTTATGACCGAATAAAGAAATTGAAGTAGCTGAAGAGGGTTATTATCAGTCATTTAAGGAAATTTTCTGAGTGGTGACAAGATAACTGTTAGCTCATTGGTTTAATAAAATTAATCTCCCCTATAGACAATTTTATATTTTATAAATGACTACAAAATAATTGATTCCAAAATGAGGTTAATTAAAAAAATCAAGCTGCAAATCAGTATAGTATATTCTTAACCTTAAGTACCTTTATAGTCCAAGTGCAACTGAAAGAAACAATTTATAATAAATAGGATATATCATATTTCTCTTCTGAGAATCCATTACCATGCAATAAACCTAGATATTTCCAAGTGCTTCTAGTATTAACATAACATGATAATTGAATCAGCAAATAATTTTCAATCTGCATATCATCTTCATGGCAATTACTGATTAAAAATATACAATTTATATTAAATCTATAGGGTGTGTAATTGACCCAACTAAACAGGAGTTTGAATTCTAGTTTATATTCAACATCTGTGTCTATATTCAATGTAAATATATTGAATGTGGAAGTACTGGCTGGTTCAAATTGAGATACCTGTCCCATCATTAAGCAATGTAACATGAACTGATAATTGTACGACTTTAATGTAGAATCAGAAACTCGCCATCATGAACATGTACTAAAATTAGTATTTTTTGACAATTGGTGCATGTAAAACTATGAGTTTCACAGACATCAACCAGAAGTTAACCTCGGTCTCAAAATAAACTCATGTACCTGTTCATTTCACATAAACTAAGGGACATAAAGCATTTGACATTGATTGTCATCTTTTAAATCACCTGTGGCTCGGACATATGTGAGTGTTGGTCAAGAAGCTATGTCATGTAAATATAAAAGGCAACACGTGGGCTTGTGATGAGCTTAAACTGCAGACTTTAAGAGGGAGTGAAGTGACCCAGTCCCATTCCAGAGTGCAGTACAGGGTCTCTATTTCTGCTTACTACCTGTAAGCTGTGCTGTTCCTTCCCGTTTATCTTTCCCTCTTGAAAGTGACCTTTGGCCACGTGAACTTTTTGGCATGCAGCTTTTAGAACCGGAGATATTTGTCAACCATGATACAAAATAGGGTTTTCATTAACTTTGTAAAATAATAATAATACCAACAACTAGTAGTAATAATATTCTAAAAGTGTTTCTGGTTGTTACAGCTCTCCATGCTCAGACCCTGATTCCAAATACCATTCCAAATACAAAAACAGACAAAGTATCCACAGAAGGATTCTCCTTATCTGGAGATATTCAATACCCACCTGGACAAGGTCCTGTGCAGCCTGCTGTAGGTGACCCTGCTTTGGCAGGGGGGTTGGACTAGATGATCCACAGAGGTCCCTTCCAACGCTTACCGTTCTGTAATTCTGTGATCTTGAAAAGTATGAAAGAATGTATTTTTTGGTATTTCTGCTTATTTGTTTTGTGGAGATTTGTGTGTGTTTTGCTGCAAGGAACCAAGAAATACTTTGTTTTTTGAACAAGTGAGCTATATGAAGGAAAGGATTAATTACACTCATGAACCCTGTATTGTTAGCCACAGATAATTGTAGACATATTTTACTCCTATAAATAGCTCCTCTTTTATCTAACATCTTTCAGTCAGATGGTGCTAAGATCCCTCCTTCCTCACTGCGATTCCTACAATCCATATTTCAGCAGTATGTTTTATATGTAATACAATAAAATCCACAAAATGTTCTGTTGCCTTGCCTTTTAGTATAGTAGCATAAAATTATGAAACGAGTAATGGGTGTAGGGGATGAATAAGAATCGTCAGGTTTGGATTTCATTTTCTAAATAAATTCAGCTGGACTGAGAGCCCTAGAGATGCTCTTAAGCAAAGAAATTGTTAGAGAAGGTTAGATTAGATGGTAATTGCAGGACAGAATAGAAGTTGAACAACTGTCTGTCTGTCTTTCTGGATTTTTGAGGAGAACAGAATCAGTTCAGCATATTGAGAAACCAGGAAAACAGTGGGCTTCTCATACTGTTTACTGTTTGTCCTGAAAATTAAAATTTCAATAATGTACAAGTGCTGAAAACCTCTAAATAGATTCTAAAAAATTCCGAACTTCTATTGCCGAGAGGGTATTTACTTATGTTAGGGCTCCATCTACAGTCATGAGGAAGAAAATGTGATGGCAGCTATCTCCGCTTCTGGGGCTTCGCTGATTCACCGTGTTTTACACAATAAACTCTCTCCTTTTATTTGAGTCAGCATACTTCAAGCTGATTTGCAACCACAGTTAAAGTATCTGATCTCTAATTATTTCCAATAAAGCAAGTAAGATTACATTGACTATTTCTTTATATGCCAGTATTCTGGTAAGGTTGGCTTAAATTTCGAGTAGTTGTATTATCAAAAGGCAAGCAGGCTCAGAGAATCTTATCTTATAATATCAGTCACACATTTGTTGAGTTCCATTTTTAAAATCGTTAGGATTTTTGCCCTCTCACTATTTCAGTTTGAGAGGCTCTTCAAGAACATCGTTCCTCAGATGATGAGCACCATTCCAGTACTTTCAATCTAAATGTGTTAACGGGCTTCTTGTATACTCTCGATTTTAAGCCACTATTGACCTTGAGTTAAAATAGATTGGATGTAATCTTCGCCCTCAATTTAAGACAACATTTAGAAACAGTTGTAGTACTTAATGTAACAAAATAACTGAAATAGTGCTCTTTTATTTGGTAGGTTTTACCATCCACATATGAATTGGAATTTGACTTAGGTCTTCCATTTCTTTGGAACCGTGAACAAGAAGAGAAAACAGCCACTTGTGAGGAAAATAGAAACTGAGTAATATAGAAGTGCAAGTATGTTTATTTCTCTACTACTGTTTCTATGCTAATCTATTGAATAATCAATCCTATGTAAGTAAAAACAAGCAAGGAAAAAATACTCAAATCTTGTCCTTCACTTATAAAAAAGTGGTAGTAAATAGGGGAAATAGTTAAATATAAAAAATGGCAAAAAAATAGGAGGGCTAAACACAGGACAATACAAAACATTGACATGGTTTAATGAAAGCCTCACACTTAAGTAAATAGCAACATGAAGTTGATAGGACAAAGCATAGAGGGACAGTGGTTGGTCCTGCAGTTTTTATATATGCACAGTTAATCTGTACTAAGGAGAGTTTAGCTATCGATTGCATAATAGTAGCCAAGGAATGCATGGAAGAGTGGCATTTGCTTGAGCATGACCAAACATGTTAAAAAGTTGTAAAAATCTAAAAAGAGTATTGTTAAAGAATGTGACAACTGTTTAGTAACTAAGGTTGGACATAGGACTCTAAGAAAGGAAGATCGAGTAATTGACATTGTGGATAAACAAATAATTATTGGGGGGGTGGGGTTTAACAGTTAATACCTTTTAAATGAACAGCACCCCAAAAAAATGCAGTTCTCAGTTTTCTTCTAAAATAAAGCTCACACAAATGAGCTTTCTCATGCATCCATTTGCAGCAGTCTTCCATGCACTTGCAAAAGTCTTAGCAATAGCTGCCTGCTGAGGGTAAAGGTAAGTTGCTTCCAGCACCTCAAGAGCAGCGAGGTACAGAACCTTCCTGTTTACTGGGGGGTAGCATACAGTGAGAGACTGCACACGCCACTGCTGGGGAGCAGATGATGGTACCCTCTGGTAACCTGTATGTCAAAACTATTATTTGCTACTGTTCTTGTGTGTGGATCTGAAACTGGAATGGATGTGTGTTTGTTTCCTGAATGTTTGTGACAAGTAAGAAATAGTAAGGAAAGAAACAAGAGTGGCAAAATGAGAACAAGCAGCTCTAGCAGACGCTGCTATAAGAAAATACTGTAAAGAAAAGAGTTGGATGTGGGCACAAAAAATATCTCTTTAGTTTCATTGCAGTGCTCCCCACTTACATGAAGAACAGCACAATTCTTAAAGAAACTATCCGGTTAAAAATCAGGAATAGTGCTCCAAATCAGCAAGACTGAACTAATGCAAGTTTGAATATAAGGGAGAAATGGTTGTTAGTGCAGTTATTTCACCATTTGCCAGTAGGGGGAAAGGAAATTTCTTTACAATTCATAGAGAGCCATAAAAAGCACTTGCAACTCAACTAAAGAAAAAGCTTGCAGTGCTAGATATTAGGAAGTTCAGTAAAATAATTTTGAAGGGTTTGTGTGTTGGCTTTTGGTTTGGTTTATTTTTTTTAAATCGTGAGTAGGTAATACCCTTAACGCTGTGGCAGGTTTCTGCTGTTCTTCTAGAGTGGATTGTAAAAAACATTTCAGCAAGTAGAATAAAATTCAGAAGAAAAGAGCGAGCCTGTCTACAGAGAAGGACAAGGTATGTGGTCATTTGAAGTGATGGCTTTTTGTCTTGTGTCATTGTGTGACCATGTCTTACAAGCTTACAGAACATTGTTGCACTCTTTCCTCAGCGTATCTAAATTGCATTTTGATGCATGCAAAATTTTGATGAGAAGGAACCAATACATTTATACTATTAAATTATTAAGGAACAGTTACATTATTAAGGAACACTAACCTTGCGCTATGAATTTAAAATCTAATCCAAAGAAATGTGAATAGTTTTTAAAACAAGTCAATTATTTTGAGTATACAATTAGTAAGGAGAAATGTTCACAATGAAAAGAAAGCTGAGGCTGTCCAAAACTTGTCAACTCTTTGGATGCTCACATATGTTCAGAGTTTTTAGGCCTCCTATTGCACAAAGTTCATTTGTAGGTTGGCCAGAACAGCAAAACCACTACATAAGTTGGGTAGAGAAAGGAATCCATTTCAGTGATCAGCAGTGTGTGATTTAGCATTTTGAGAGTCAAAGAGGCTCTTGTGATTGCTCCTGTTTTAGTCTTCCTGTGTTTCAAAACCCCTTTCATATTGTGTACAGCTGCTGACACTTACAGTGTGGGGATAGGACTGACATAGGAACACAAAGGGGTTGAGATACTGCGAGCTTATTACCAGGGTGGGAGGTCAGGAGGAGGACATGCAGGGGTAGGAGTCATCCAAAGACAAATTATTGCAAAAGTAACTCATGACTATGGTTAAAGATTATTTTCTTGATTGGAAATTTATGATCAGGATAGACCACGCATCTCATTCAGTGATTCTGTAGATTCAGGTATTCTGAGGGAAACTTGCCAAGCAGTTACAGATCTACCACGCTGTGCCGCAGACTTAATCATAGCAACACTACTGTTGCATTCATGTGGCATTTTGATTGCTAGTTGCAAGTATTCCCATGAACAGGAATGAGTGAACTTGGTTAAAAACAAACAAAAAATAGTCTTTTCTATTCTAGACCTGTGAGTTGCTGAAACTGAAAGTAGGATCTTGAAATTTGTTCTATATATGAACAAGCAGTTGAGAAACTGCTTACTTGAAAAAGTATTTTTTGAGCTATCACAATAAAAGCTTATTGTTCACAATGTGAAATACGAAGTATTCTGCAGGACATGAAAAACAGTTGATGATGGCAGGGTGGGGCATTGATGTGCACGGATGAATGTGGTTGGTATGTCAGAGCATAGGATGTACGGAAAGATGAACAGAATCTGGGCCCTCTGTAGGCTCATTTTAATTATGCTGGCTGGGCCTCTCTAGTGATGGATACCTATAATAGCAGACTGTACTTAATTTTTTGAGAAAAAGGAGGTAACGTCATGATTTTTAAACTGCTGAACTGCAGGAACCTTGGCATTTTGCACATTATGCTTGGACCTGAGTGAGGTTCTCGCAGACTAGCACCTCTGGACATTTTCACAAAATGGCCTTTAAGAAACCAAGGAGAAGCTGGTTGCATTTGGGCTGAGGTTTCTAAATACTAACATTGTTTCAGTAAGTTTGTCAGGCTCTCTAGTCTGTAGAGAAAGACAAGTTGTTTGCAAAGTGACTCACATCAGGAATTTAACCAAACCTTGATGGATCACATTTTGGGTGGATCATTTCTTGCCAGAGAGCAGAAATCATGCGAGGTCAGACAACTAGGTTAAGCATAAGCTTTGTAAATACTGTCAAGAGATTTCCTACTGTGTTTGGTAGTGAACTGAAAAAAATACTATTCTCATGGCTGAAGTTCCTAAAAAGGAAATAAAAAAATAATTTGGATGATGTAGAAAACCTGCAGATAAAAATCATATTTATTTCTGCAAAGATGAAAACACTCAAGCAGGTAAGGACACTTAGCTGTACATTTTATGATGCCTCCAAGCATGATTTTACAATCCTAGGAGAAAGAAAAGCAGGACTCCTTTGAGGGATCCAATAAAATGCTGATACATATATAAGAAGTCATGAATGGTGTACATTGGGTCCCAAGACTTTATTCAGAGTTGTTAATAAGGAATAGATGATGTGATAACAAGGATTTAAGTAAAATTGCCTCAATATAATGACTGTATGATGTGCTGACTAACAAAGACTTTGAAGCAAGAAGCAAAGAAACAATTTCCATCTGTTCAAAGATGTTGTGCATTCTTTATAAATTCACAGGATTAAAGGAAAAAACCTGATTTCGGCATCTGTTTCTTTTCAGATGGAAACAAATGAAGGTTAGTAAGCTTTTCGCTGTTTGAGTGGTTTTGGTGGGGGTTTTTGCCTGTTTGTTTTTTCAAAACTCAGGTGAAAAAAAAAAAAGGGGATAACAGTACGTCCAATAGTAACAACTTGGTGTTGGGTTCATAAGGAATTTGGATGCCTATTCAAAACATATGTTTTTCTGTAGAAGTCAGAAGGGGTGAAAAAAACCTCAAAACTTTGAAGCTAAAGAAATTTTGTACAAAATGAACATGTCAGTATGCTTCCACTGGTGAACAGTAAGTTGCCTGTAACCTCCAGGCTGTTCTTACGCTGCGTGACAATCACCGTGTAGAGCTGCGGTTTCACCAGATCGCTATGATACAGGTGAGATCTTCACAATTTCATTTTCCTCCAGCTTTATTTCTGTGAAAATTCTACATGCCCTAAACCGTTGTTAATATTCTGCTTGTGGTGATTTTAATGGTGATTTTAATGCTAAACTGTGCCACCAAATTAGTTAATTTTAATGGTCATTGAAAATTGAGAGGTTGGAGTTGAAAAACTAGGAGAACTTCTATTCCTTGGGGTATCTTGCTGGTTTTAATCACCATCAAAATTCATACTGTAACCAGCACGATTCAAAGCATCCATCTGAAGAGAATGCTTAAGGCCTTGATGTGTAAGGTGTTTGACTGGACCTTCTCTCCACTCTGCAAAGCGTCCAGTGAGCTGCTGCTGTACAAGTGGGTTCACACAAGTCTCGTGAGCAAGATCAGCCCTTGACTTTGTCTTCTCTTTCACCTGCTCTCGTGACCTGCTGCCTTTAAGTGCTAACATGTCAAGCTCAATTAAAATTGTTTGAGGCTTTCTAGATGTTTGCTAGGTAAGTTCTGTTTGCCCTTACCAGCTTTTGTCCTCTGCAAGGATATAAAACACTCAGAAACTTGATAGAGATGGGGGGAACATATATTGCTTTAAAATATTGGGGGGGGGGTGGGGGGAAGCATTATGATGTACAGACTTTAATCACAATTAAAGCAGTTGCGTGTTTGGGCTTGATATTTTTACATTGAATGTCTATTGATACCATAGCGGAAGCATAATTTTAGCATGTGTATGTGCTTATCACTCTTTTACAGTCAAATGTATTGCAGACAGAAGTTTAATTGCAATTTATCTATTCTGGTTAAATATCTATACAGAAAATAAAGAGGACAAAACACAGGTTTATTATGACTGAAACCATGAGACATTTGTATCCATGGCAGGCAGAGATTCCATATAAAGTGTGAACATTTTCAACCTTGCTTATCAGCAAACAGAAGAAAGTTCTGCTTTTAACAGTATGTATTCTATCTGTTTTGGTTTGTGGTTGGTTTTTTGGTTGGCTTGAACGTATTGGCCAGCACAGCTTGCCTAAATGATAGCTGTATGCAGTTGAGTAGAAAGGAGCTAATATTTGAATTGTGTAAACATCAAAGATGATGTTTGTTTACGTTGCTATGAAGTGGCAAGACTGACAGAAAGTAGATCACACTTAGGAAAGACCAGAGATTTTATAATGGTGAGATGTGTAAAGCTGTACATTAATTTCACCAATGAGGTTAGGGAGTCACCACTGCTTCAGAGTTTTAAAAACTATTCCAAATGTGATGCATGTTCTCAAGCATAATCTGGGACACACAAAAAGTCTGAACTATGAATGACAAAGGCTCCTACTCCATCTCAGTACTTAACCTTTCACAGTATGACCTGTAATAATCAAGGATATTAACAATTCTGAGCAATTATACTACGGACAATTACTTATTAAAAATCTCTGTTGAGATTCGAATGATTTAACTTTGTTGCTTCTTAGACTGGAAGAATCAACAGGAATTGCTGTAATATTCTGTCACCTTTCTAAAGGTTCATTAGCATTCCTAAAAAAAATGTCAGTATTAAGAGAGTTGTTTAAGGGCATGGAGATGTGAATAGATGTTTCTCTAGACTAAGCAGCTGTACGTATGGTCGTAGCTCTTGGTAAATGGAAGTAATTTGCTACCTACCAAAACATATTTAAGCTACCCCATACCTATAGATCTGTCACAGCATCATAGTTTGGGCTGGAAGGGACCTTTAAAGGCCATCTAGCCCAACCTGCCTGCAGTGAGCAGGGACATCTTCAACTGAATCAAGTTGTTCAGAGCCTCGTCCAACCTGACCTTGAACGTTTCCAGGGATGGGGCATCT
>Ga0181612_142040_pt1 | contig 11575 bp, 9 predicted proteins | sample HoacroProtozoa21_FD_119630 | JGI IMG/M metagenome (GOLD analysis project Ga0181612, IMG submission 119630) | Hoatzin crop microbial communities from Cojedes, Venezuel. Combined Assembly of Gp0051906, Gp0051904, Gp0051908
CTATCAAAAAATATATACCTCTTTCTACTGTCTATATTTTGGGTTTTCTATACCTTTTTTATGTGTACTCAATATCGGGTACCCTTTTTGTATTGTGTCCACATATATGGGTACATTTTAAGATTCACCTTTTTCATATCCTTTATCTTTCCAAAATTCTACAAATTCCTTTGCTTTTTTCTTTTTTTCAACATCCGTCATATCCTTGTTCCTCTATTCTTATACTTTTCGATGATCGTTATTCTACAAAAGCTCTTCTATTTCTATTTTAACATAAACACGTTATTTAATTTAATCCATTTTTTATATTTACATTTTCTTTTACTATTACACGCATTGCAATTAGGGCATTGTAATGCGTGTAATTTTAATAAATATCTTCTCGTATCTTTCAATAATAAATCAACATCGTCTCTAATAAATTTGGAATATTCTTTTTCACTGTATTTATCATTTAGTTTGGCGTATAGATATTCCAAATAATCATTCTCAAACTTATCAATATTATTATTTTTCATCTTATCTTCTATAATATTACTAACTTCTGTTTTTTTTCCATTCATTATTAACTCTATTAATAGTAAATAAAAATAGTTTAATTTAACAAAATCATTTTCTACATAATGATTGACTCCAAATATATTATATGGAACAATTAAATTACTAAATCTTAAACTTTTAGATAATTTATAAAATACATTTTCGAACTCTTTATTATTTTTTCCATATAAATCAGCAAAATTATAATACGCATCTTTATAATATTCTATATTAGAGTATAGTTTTAGCTTTAACTCATCTAGTGTATCAACGTTTGACATATTCGGAATATAAATTTTATATGTATCAAATCCAAAAACTGAATAGTCTTTCACGAACAGCTCAAATTTGTTTTTGTTTAAAATATTAATTATATAATTGTAAGCATCAAAATTGTTGTCTTTACTTGAAAAGTTCAACTCTTTCAACCTTACTGTTCTCTTGCTAACAAAAAAATTATTTGGATGAATGCCATTATTTGAAGTATAACATTTGAGCCAATTAGCTTGCAAAAAATCTTCTCCATATTTTTCTTTTTGTTCTTCATATCCATTTTGTATTGGTTTTAATTTACTTTCTATTTCATTTGATAATAATCCTTGTAAAATTTCTGTTATGCATCTTTGCAAAGCTATTTCAAAATTCGGATCAGATCCCACAGAAAATAAATAATTTTCTTTATTTCTATCATAAATAATCATTCCAACCACTGGTAATAATCCATTTAATGAACAATCTTTTATTTCATAACTAAAGCCGAGTTGTTCTAGTTGTATCAGTTGCTGTTTTACAAAGTGAATTTCATTATCCTCAATTATAATATTAGGTATATCTAATTCTTTTAGTAAGTTTTCTTTATATGAGTATCTTTCAAATATTTCACATATACCCTGTACTAAAGCTTCCTCTTTTGAGTTTCCTGCGCATAACCCATTTGAATGTGAAAATAAATTTATTAATTTAATTGGTAAATCTATCCTTTTATTATTAATAACATCATAAAATTCTGTATAATATCTATAATCTGAATTCCCCTTTAATAGCTCTATTACTTTATTATCTTTTAGTAATATGTTATTTTGAAATTTGTTTATAAAATCATTATATTCGAGGTAATATTCATCTTCAAATAATTTATGATTTGATATTTTATTTAAAAAATTATTATTTATTAAATTTTTGGTTTGTAGTCTTTCCATAAATTCAGCATAAGCACTTGCCAATGCATAATCTTTTGTTATTCCTTTTCCATTTGTTCCTATTCCTTTAAAATCTTTAAGTTCTATTCTAACGGAATAAATAGAATTATTTATATTAATAACTTTACCTTCTTTTACTTTTATATTGTACTTTTTTAGAATTTTTTTTATTTTTTTAATGGTGTCAACAGGTGGGCAATCCTTTCTATTATAATCACTAATCATAGCTCATTCCTTCTTTTATAAAATTGTGGGCTTTACTATTAACAATAAAAGTAAAGCCCATCATATTAATCTTGACAATAATTTCCACCCAATTGCTTAGCTATTTTGCTATCAGATGCATTACTGCTTATTCTGATTAGGGCAGATTCTTTATCTATCCCCAACATCTTTTTTAAAGCCTTTAACATTTGAACTCACCTCCTTTGTTTTTTTTTTATTTTCATAAACTCTTGCTGTGCACACTTCGCCTGTTGTTCCATTTAAGTAGATTTCACTTTCATTCCAAATTGTTTTCATTGCTTGTCGCCCCAATCCTGTCACACACGGGATTCCTAATTCTCTAGCAATAATAGCCGAATGACATAACAATCCTCCAACAGCTGTAACCAATCCTGATGAGTTAGACATTACTTCTAACCAATCTGGGTCTGTGAACCATGCCATAAGAATATCTCCTTTATTCCATTCTCCAATTTCGTCTAGTTTTTTTACAAATCTTGCTTTTCCGATAGCTTCACCTTCAGACGCAGGTGAACCTTTAAATATTTGTTCCATCGACATGTCATTTGAAATCACGACAGCATTTTCAATTTTTCTAGTTACCGGTCTATGTTGTAACAAGATTAATTTCCCGTCCAAAATACACCACTCCATATCTGAAACATTTTTATCATTTCCTGCTAATTTATCTTGTATCTCAATCAATTGTTCACCTATTGCTTTTTTTGTGCTTATTGCATTTATATTTGATGCTGTTTTCCCATTTATCCATTCTTCTCTATGTGGATTTACCTTTCCAGAAACGAGTTTTTCACCATTTCCCTCTGTCCATTCCAGTATTCCAGAATTTTTTCCATTCCCAATCCACACCCCAGAATATTCAGGTTCTCTAAATTCTTGAACAACAACGCTCATAGTTGGAATATTTTCTATTGCATTTAATTCCATATATCGTTTAACTCTTGAATTTTCAATAGATTTCTTTACTGCTTTTGCCTTATCTTCCCCTTCTTCAATTCCAACATTCAAATATGAATCAAACATGCCTGCAAAAGAGTGTTTCCCTCCATCTTCAATATCTGCGGAACTTCTAAACGCATACTTTTTTTGCGTATCAAGATATTCTTTTAAATTTATTTCATTTATATCAACATTTGATGGTATAACATATGTATTAGGAATCTCTATGCCGTTTGCAAATAGTTTTGCAAGCCCAACTGCTTTCCCTCCAATAAATTTTGTTAATTCTGGTTCTATTCCAGCCTCATAATATTTAGCTATTTCTTCAATAGGAACTAATTTTTGCTTTTTCATATCTTCAAAAGCTCTCTTTATTAAAGTTTTTTTATGCAGTCTAATTAAGTTTGGTTCATCTTCACCTATATATTCAAGTTCTTTTGGATACATAGTTCTTATTCTTCTCATTGAATACGTTCTTTGTTTATCTTGCCAACTTTTCATTATGAGATATTTTTCCATAGTTTCATCATTTGGTAATTTTTCTTCCTTGCTCTCTAACATTTTCTGTCCATCAACAGACAAATAAACTTTATCTATTTTTTCTATTATTTCCAAATATTTATTTCCATATTTTTTCTTAATATCTGCAACTATTCTTTCACTAAATGAACTATTTTCATTTAAAGCTTCTATTAAGCAAAAATAAGCTAATCCTCTTAAAGAATAATTTACAATATCTTCTTTAGACGTTTTAGAATCTCGTTCTATAAAAATATTTTCACCCTTACTTCTCAACATATGAAAAAGTTCTTCTATTTCTTTTGCACTTCTTTCTTCACTGACATAATCAATAATTTTTATAACTTCATACATATATTCAGGGTCATGGATTGATTCCATCAAATTTCTAAAATAAAATGTATCAGCCTCTTTTGTTATAAAGTTATCTACTTTTTCTTTAAAGTTTTTAAATTCTTCGATAGATACACTCTTCATTGTTTACCTCCACTATTCTTTTATTTCAATTAATCCATCTTCTTTCATTGCTAACAATAAATCTTTAATTTCATATTCGTGTCCATTATAATTATCAACAATTTCTTGCCCTGTTCTTTTCCCATTAATTTTCATTATCACCTCTTTTGTTGTTGAATTACACTCTCTTATCGATGTTCCGATAATGATATAATCCTTTTTGTTTTTTCGTAAATATTCAAAGGCTAAAATAATTGGTTTATCTTTTATTTTATTCCACATATTAGTATCATTATTCTCAACAGTTGCATCACAAAATTGCTCCCAATATTTCCCTGTAAGTTCTGCTTTGCATCCACCTTTGCATACATAAAAATGTTTGCACACTTTGCATTTTTTCTTTAGCCATTTAAACTTTTTATATTCTTTCAAAATATGTGATTTCCAAATTTTTTCAAAATCGTTTTCATATATATTTCCAATTGCAATATTAGAACTTGCGCATATTTTTACATCTCCATTAGATTCTATTGCTGCTATAGTGTGCCCCGCACCACATCCATGCGTTAAATAAAGAAACTTTTTATCAACAACGCAAGGCGCAATACAATTACTAATATTGATCTCGTATCCTTTATTATTTAACTCATTTACAATTTCTAACATATTATTTAAATCAATTTTGCTATACTTTTCTCCATTGCCTATATAATTCAATCTTGCAATAGTAAACTTCCATTCGTTTTTTTTGCAAATTTTTGCTAAATATTCAAAATTATCTTTATTAATATTTTCATTTATTCCCGTGCAGTTTATATTTATTTGAATATCTTTGTTTTCTTGTTTTATCATATTTAAATTGTTAATTATTTGTTCAAAGCAATTAATATTTCCCACTATCTTATTATGTGTTTCTGACTTTCCATGTAAAGATATACCCACTCCTATCAAATATTTTGAAAGAGCATACTTTTCTTTTTTAGAAAACAATACTCCATTAGAAACAACAAACTGTTTAAATCCTAATTCATATCCATATTTTAATATTTTATCAATATCCTTATGCATCATAGGTTCTCCACCTGTATAATAAATATATACTACTCCTATTTCTTTTAGTTGCTCTAATATATTTTTCACTTTTTCTAATTTCATAAATTCAACTTTTTTTCCGGCTTGTGAGCAAAAGTTGCAATTTAGCATGCATTCGGTTGTTATTTTTAAATAAACTGATATAGGATATTCTATATTTTTCATTTCAAATACTCTTTTTATATCAATTGGTTCATATTTTAACATATTTATCTCTTTCTTAATAAAACAATATTTTAGAATAATCCGTAACTGCTCCTGAAGAGTTGATTAAAATTATTTTATTTTTCCACTCTTGATTTTCCTTAACAAATTTTTCTATTATCTTTATCAAAACCTCTTGTTCTACCGGTTTTATATTGTTATTTCTATGTAAATCACCACATAAATTATTTATCTTAAGATATATATTGTTCCCTAATTTAGACAAAATATTTGAAAACTGACATAATTGTTCATATTTGAAATCATCATATGCCACATATGTTACAATAACTCTGACGTTATTTCTTTTAGAAGCTTCTTTTATAGATAGCAATGGATTATCCCAACATAGTTTTTTATTTTTTACACCTGATGTTTGCATCGCTTCTTCTGGAGTTAATCCTTTTAAGGATATTCCTAACACATCAATAAGGTTTTGGTTTAAATAATTTTCTACTAAATTATGCATTGAACCATTTGTATCTAGAAATATTATTCCCCCTCTTTCTTTTACAATTTTCATAAGTATCTCTAAATTTGGATTCATACAAGGTTCGCCCCCTGTAAACTTGAACATTTTTCCTTTTTCTATTATTTTGTCAATCCTGTCGCTATATTCTTTTAAAGAACGATAATGAGGAACTACTTTGCTTTCTACTCCGTTTTTACAAAATGCACACTTGAAATTACATCTCGTATTTGCTATGGCATGTGCATTTCTTATATCAAAATTTTTATCTCTATCAATGCATTTGGGTGCAAAAAAATTTTCTCCAAAGCTTGCTTCTATCATCAATTCAGAATCTATCTTCATATAAATTTCTCCACTCCATCTTGATTAATATAATCATTACACTTTAATCATCTAATTTTATCAATTTTTATCTTTTAATTTTTTCCTGCTGATCCTATTTTATCATAAATATGTCCTAATTTAAATAAAAAAAATTGAATTTTCATATATATTATTCCTTTCGCAAGCTAATTTTTAGCACATTTTCAAAAATCGCGGCTATAAAAAATAAAAAACCTGAACTTTTTCTAAGTTCAAGTTTTTGTGATATTCGATTTTTTTGAACTCTTGAAAGCTAATGTTATCAATAGTTTCAGAAAGTTCGCGAATATCCCGCTTTGGAGCCTACAACCGGGATTGAACCGGTGACCTCAGCCTTACCAAGGCTGCACTCTACCAACTGAGCTATATAGGCATATAATCAACTCTAATACTGGATATACTTTTGCAGAATTATTATTTCTTCGACGTGCCAGCTTTGCAGAATTATTATTTCTTCGACGCGCCAGTTTTACATAATTATTAATTCTGCGACGTACCAGTTTTCATAGAGTTGATTTTAAATTTTTTTCGAGAAGCAACCGTACCTATTCTAAAACATTTCTTAAAATTTATCAACTATCCGCGATATCTTTTTCCTGATTCTTTGTACTGCGTTATCTATTGATTTAGACGATGTTTGCAATTTTTGCGCAATTACATCATATGATTCACCTGCAATATATAATTCCAAAACCTTCTTTTCAAAGTCGCTAAGTACTGTATCTAGTTTATTCATTATTATTGTTAAGTATTCGCGCTTCTCTACTGTATCAGATGGATCTTCTATACTTGCATCATTTACCAAATCTAATAATTTTGTCACTCCTTCATCGTTTTGGTATTCTGCCTCAAGTGAAAGTGAAGAATTTAATAAAGTATTTTTTTTACGCGTTGCATGTTTAACAGCATTAATTATTTGTCTATCGACACATAAGATGGCAAAGGTTTTGAAATGAGCATCTTTAGTTTCATCAAAATCACGAACTGCATTAAAAAATCCAATGTTTCCCTCTTGTATTAAATCTTCATTTTCAGCTCCGGCGATAAAATACTTTGAGGCTGTTGATGCAATTATTGGCTCATATTGCTTCAACAAATAGTTCAAAGCATTTTCATCATTATTCTTTATTAACTTTATAATTTCTTCATCAGTCATCTTTTGATAATCACTGTTATTTATGCCCATTCCCTTTATCCTTGTCAATTTGTTTCATATTTTTATTACTTATTATAATTACTTAAATAAATTCTTAATAATCTGATTTCCAATTCTGCGTCCTATCGAACTCAACGCTGAGTTTGCCGTTCTTTCAGCTGCTTTTCCAACTTTATATCCTACAGAATTCTTCTTTTCCTTTTCTTTTTGCTTTTCTTCTTCTTTTTTCTTTTTCTCTTCTTCTTTCTTAGCTTTTTCTTCGGCTTTTCTAGCTTTTTCAGCTTCTTTCTCTTCTTGCTCTTTACGCTTTTTTTCTTCCGCTTCAGCTTTTATTCTTTCTTCCTCAGCCTGCTTTGCTTCCATCTCTTCTGATAAAATTTCAAATGCTGATCGATTATCAATAAGCTCATCATATTTTCCTTTGAACTCACTTCTGCTTAAAACCATTAATCTCGTTCCATCATCAATTGTTCCCATATAACTTTGTGGAGGCAATATTGTTGCCTTTTCTACCATTGAAGGTTCCCCTTTTTCAGTTTGGAATGAAATTAAAGCTTCTCCTGTTCCAAGTTGCGTTATTGCTTCCTCTGTATCAAACTCCGGATTAGCTCTATATGACTGAGCTACAGCCTTAATCACTTTTTGATCTTGCGGAGTATATGAGCGTAGTAAATGTTGAACTCTATTTCCTAATTGTGCCAATATTTCAGCTGGTATATCATTCGGCGATTGTGATATGAAATATAATCCAACACCTTTTGAGCGAATTAACTTAACTACTTGTGTAATATTTTCCAACATATATGAAGGTAAATCATTAAATAATAAATGTGCTTCATCAAAGAAAAATACTAATTTAGGTTTTTCCAAATCCCCAACCTCTGGCAATTGTTGACTTAATGAAGTAAACAACCATAATAGAAAACTTGCATATAAATCAGGTTGTTTGAATAAATCAACTGCATGCAAAATGTTAATATTGCCCAATCCTTCTGAATTAGTTTTCAAGAAATCATTGATATCAATTGCTGGCTCACCAAACATATTGATGCCACCTTGCTCTTCCAACTTTAGTAAGCTGCGTTGAATCGTTCCAACACTTTGAGCCGCAATATTTCCATAGCTTACAGTGTACTCTTTACTATTTTCAGCTACGTATTGTAATAGCAATCTTAAATCCTTTGTATCAATTAAATCATATCCATTTTCCTTAGATATTTTAAATATAATTGAAAGTACACCCTCTTGTGTTTCATTTAATCCAAGCATTCTTCCTAAAATTGTTGGTCCTACATCTTGAAGTTTGGTTCTAATTGGATGTCCGTCTTTTCCGAATATGTCCCAAAATACAGTTGGAAAACCTTTAAATTGAAATCCTTCAATTCCTAAGCTATTTAACCTTGATTGAATTTTTTCACTATCTTCTCCTGGTAAACATGTTCCAGCTAGATCTCCTTTTACATCAGCAATCAAAACCGTCACCCCCATTGCCGAAAAACTTTCAGCCATTACCTTTGCCGTAACGGTTTTACCACTTCCAGAAGCACCCGTTATCAAGCCATGACGATTAGCTTTATCCGGCAATATTGCCAATTCCTTATCTCCACTTTTACCAATTAAAATTTTCCCATCCTTGTACATCTTTACCTCCAATATTTTTGAATTTTATGATTATTCTCAATCATTTCTTTACATATAATTTATTATCGCCGCAAATTTTATAATTGTTTATTCTCTTTAATATTTTTTATTCTATAATTATTTATTATTAACGATTTCTTGAATTTTAGGTTTATTTATCACCACTAACGATTTCTTGAATTTTAGGATCGTTTTCAATTCCACCGGCAAGATATATAATCGCGTTTTTGTTTTGTGAAACAGCTGCAATTGCAACATCTATATCAGAGCGCAATTGTTTGCTTGCGTATTTTATTATTAGCCATTTCTGCTTAACGGCAGTTAACACAATATCCTTATTATTTCGAATATCCGAATCCGCATAATAAAGCATTTGACCATCTTTAGAAACAGCCTTCTTCATCAATTCCTTATCAGCGTGCAATCTATCACTAGCATAAGCAATAACCCAGCTCGCATCTTCATCAATAGCATTCATCATAAAATCTTTATTATCATAATTTTCCTTTGCTTCTTCAATCGTGTACTCTTTTGTCATCTTTATTACCTCATTTGTTTTAATTAATCTCGTCTTGATACTCTATATCAGTTATAAAAGGAAACATTTCCTTTACAGCTTTATGCGTAATCATCTGCCTTGCCGGAACAGGATTTCTACTTTTTTGTTCCAATAATTCTTGCATATAGCAATTAACATTTACTTTATAAAGTATATACCTATTTCTAACATAATCATATTTAATTTTATACCCATTATTTAAATCATCATCAAATTGTTTAAAAGTATATTTTCCTTCCATTGCCTATCCTTTATTATTTATATTAGATTAACAAAATATTATGGAGCGACGTCCGCGCAGCGCCCAAGCGAAGCGCGACTTCCTTCAATATTGCGACAGAATACTTTATTCTTTTCTCTTGATAGAAGTCGCAAATTGGAGGAGAGCAAGGACGCGCGGAATAATATTTTGTTAATCGAGTTTATTAGCAAGTATTATGGAGCGACGTCCGCGCAGCGCCCAAGCGAAGCGCGACTTCCTTCAATATTGCGACAGAATATTTTATTATTTTATCATGTTAACAAACTCTTGCTCACTCAAAATCTGCACACCCAGCTCTTGTGCCTTTTGCAATTTGCTTCCAGCCTCATCTCCAGCAATCACATAATTAGTTTTTTTCGAAACCGAGCCTGACACCTTGCCGCCGAAAGATTCAATAATATCACTTGCTTGCTCTCTCGAATAATTTTCCAAACTTCCAGTCAGCACAAATTTCATTCCCTCAAAGCGATTGTCTCCGCTATCTTCAACTAATGAAATCATATTAACGCCGTTATTCTTTAGTCGCTCAATCAAATCCTTTGTCTGCTCCTCACTAAAGAATTTCACAACACTTTCTGCTATAATTGGTCCTACGTCTTTTTTCTCAGCCAAATCTTCAACACTGGCTTGCATTAAATTTTCCATGCTTCCATATTTTTTGGATAAGGTTTTGGCAACCTTTTTGCCGACATGTAAAATGCCAAGTGCTGACAATAAATTAGCCAAATCTCTATTCTTGCTTTCTTCAATTGCATCAATCAATTTTTGTGCAAACTTGTTGCCGTTTTTCTTCAATGTTTTTACCTGCTCAACCGTTAAATCATATATATCAGCAATGTTTGCAATCAACTTCCTATTAAGCAATTCTTCAACAATTTTGTATCCTAATCCGTCAATGTTCATTCCATCGCGCGAAGCAAAATGAACAATATTTCGCAATGCTTTTGCAGGGCATTCAATTCCAGTACATCTTACTGCTGCTTCACCCTCAATTCGCTCAGCCGGAGCCCCGCATACAGGACAAGTTTGAGGCATCGAAAATTTAATTTGTGTACCATCTCTTTTATCTTTCAAAACCTCAACCACTTCGGGTATTACATCCCCTTGCTTTTGAATAACAACTCTGTCCCCAATTTGAATATCCATATTTTTTACAAAATCCTCATTGTGTAGAGTTGTTTTTGCTATAGTCGAGCCCGCAACCTTTACAGGTTCAAGAATAGCAACCGGGGTTAAGGCTCCAGTGCGACCAACTTGAATTTGAATATCAAGTACGGTGGTCTCCTTTTGCTCAGGTGGATATTTATACGCAACTGCCCAACGCGGAACTTTAAAGGTTGTGCCCATTTTCTCACGAAGTTTCAAATCATCAACTTTTACAACAGCGCCATCAATACCAAACGTAAGCTCTTCGCGCTTCTCTCCAATTTCATTTATTGCATCAATTGCTTCATCAATATTATTACACAATTTTCTAAATGGTACTACATTAAAACCTAATGACGCTAAAAAATCTAACTCTTCAAAATGCGAAGCGAATTCTTTGTTTTCAATTTTTTGAACATTAAATATGTATATATCTAATGGACGTTCCGCTGTGATTTTACTATTTAACTGTCTTAATGATCCGGCTGCAGCGTTACGTGCATTGGCAAAAAGTGGTTTTCCTAATACTTCCTGCTCCTCATTCAATTTTTCAAAATCGAATTTACTGATAAAGACTTCTCCACGAACTGTTATATCAATTGGTTCATTTAGTTTATGCGGAATTGATTTTATCTTCTTTGCATTTTCTGTGACATCTTCTCCTACATTGCCATCGCCACGAGTAGCACCTTGTACCAAAATACCTTTTTCATATTTTATCGCACACGATAATCCGTCTATCTTAGTTTCAACACAATATTTCGTGTTTCCTGATTCTTTC
>Ga0181612_149259_pt1 | contig 11575 bp, 9 predicted proteins | sample HoacroProtozoa21_FD_119630 | JGI IMG/M metagenome (GOLD analysis project Ga0181612, IMG submission 119630) | Hoatzin crop microbial communities from Cojedes, Venezuel. Combined Assembly of Gp0051906, Gp0051904, Gp0051908
AAAAAGAGCTCATTTAAGGTTTTTAGCTATTTTTAAACTAACTACAAAAGAAAATTACTAGTTAACAATCCTAAATTGCTTGTTAAATAGGGCTTGCATCTGTAAGTCAGGAATAGGAACTGTAGGATGGGATGGGGCAACTTCACCCTCCTGACTTTTCCTTTAAGAACGCAGAGGAAAAAAGAGCCCATGTCAATAGAAACTGTTGCCTATCCATAGACATCCACAATAATATACATATTATAGACACTTAAAGGAGCTAAGGATGGAACCATATTTGATGTCATGGAGCTCCTGTAGAAACAGAAACACGCCCCATGACACAATTTTGAATGTAGTCCAATTGAGAAAAGCTGAGCTTCATGCAAACACAAATTCCTGAAAGGCACCACCTTATTATCAGCCTTCAAGATTTCAGCAGTTAATGGTCAATTGGTCAATTACCTGAAATTACAGTCTAGGGCATTTTTAATACCATTTGTAGCCTGTCTCACAACCCAGGACACTTACACTGTTTACAGAAACAGAACAAAGTTCGAGGCTTATCAAAGCATTCAATTTAATTTTTCAGGACTATGAACTCATGCAAAGAAATGACAGTTTCAGAAGTTACTTTTATGCATTAGTCTGTCGCTAAGTACACCACATAGAGCCCACCCATTTCAGTATTTAGAGTTTCAAAATTAATAGCAGTGTGGCTTCATTACTAATGAAGCCAAGTTGTTAAGTTGTCATTATATAATACCACAGGATATGGATTTGTTTACTTGTAAAGAATATGAAAATATGAAGACTAGGAAAACAAACAAATGTATTTAACCTTTCAACGTGACCCTCTAGGAATCCAATCCAAATACTGACTTTTAGCCACATATCGGATTAAAGTAGTGGAGTTTGCCACTCATTGAATCTACATAATTCACCTAAAATGATATTGCTCAACAGGACTACATTTGTATTCTAATGATGGAAAAACCTTAATTACAAATGCAACTAAAGCATGCTACCTCCATAAATCCATTACTGCAAGATAGGCATGCTGATTATTTTTTTAAATCCTTAATTTGTCATTTAGACCTACTGTTATCTCATTTGTGAAGAATTCAAAACACATTTGCACAAAACTAGATTTCTAAAACATTAACAATGTTTATAAATCTCTCACTTATTTCCCTACAATTTGACAGGATTGATTTTGTGCTACATACTTTAACTCAATCAGTCTTTGACTTCGGAAATTTTCATTTAAATTCTTCATCCCACAAACTCTGTTAAAGAACATCACAACCTAAAGGTTTTGTTTAATCTAAAAACACAGCTAACAAGCTTTCTTACTTCTTATTACAGGAGTTTGAATCATTAATAAAAAACTCAGCTTTCACTCATATGCCAAGGAAGTCTTCTTTGAAAGCTCTCTCTTGCTCTTTTCAGTTTAAATAGAAGGCACCAGCACTAATTTACATTATTGTCACACCAGTCATTCAATATCCTCATTAGAATTATATCTGAAATGAGACCTGCAGGGCCCTGAAAGAAGTTTTAGTGCCAACATAATAATGCAACCACAAGTACTGGTTGACAGTGGCTTGATTTCATCCACTGCTATTACAGATACAAATGTTGCTAAGCTTCTTTTTAATGCCTTTCGATTACTACAGGTGCCCCCCAAAAACACAACCAACCAACCCCGAAAACAGAAGGAAAGATAGGGATACATTATAAGAATAGAAATACCTGTAGGAATTTTCTGGTATTCTAAGACCTGGTTTGAACTAAAAAAAAAAAATATAAGCAACATCATAATATCACAGGCTGGCTGAGGTTTGAAGGGACCTCTGAGGTCATCTAGTACAACCCCCCAGCTCGGGCAGGATCATCTAAAGCAGATTACCTAGCACTGTGTCCAGACACCTTTGAGTATCTCCAAAGATGAGGACTCCACAACCTCTCTGGGCAACTTGTGCCAGGGCTCAGTCACTTTCACAGTAAAAAAAACATTTCCTGATGTTCAGACAAAGCCTCCTGTGTTTCAGTAAATACACACACACACAAAATCTATCAGTCTTACCATTAAAATGACAAAACACCATGAACAAAGCCCATGCACATTCCCTTTAGAGAACAGAAGAACACCAAGTGCCCATAAGAAAAAAATCAAGAATACTAAAATTTTTACTTACTAAAAAATACATTCAACCAGCTGGGTAAAAAAAAAAAATAAAAAATCACCTGCCCATCAACTTCCAGCACATTGCAGTGATGCTGCCGCTTTCTGACATAGGTAACACTAATTTTAGTATGTCCTGATGAGCTGCAAAACAAAAGATTTGGAAGGATTTTACCAGGAAACATACATGCTTATGGCTGATAAGAGACATCTGTTCTCTTTTACAGGTCATGTTCTTTTCTGAGGCAGGGTACCTGGAGTCCTTCATATTTATCAACCTAGACATTTATTTTGACCATATGTACAAAAAAACATTTAGAAGAAGATACACAAAGTCAAGAACCAACCACAATGTGACCGAAATCAATAAAAACATTACCCTTAAATATTATCTAGAATGGACTTTATTACATCTTTCTCAAGCTATGATCTTATGATACTGGCAGCTACCACCTGAAAAAAACAAGGGGGGGGGAAGGAAGGCTGAAGTGAACCTTGACGGTTCATCTACCAGCCCATCACCGTATGGTTATTCAGATCAACCACATTTAGCTACATATCTATAACGGATCAGATGGCCCATCCACCTAAGCTACTATGATTTTTCTGTTTCAGTTCTCCCTTTTCATGAACAGTTGCACTGCTACAATCCATCACATAAGACGACTGTCACAAAGCTGAAATATGGCAAATTCAAAGTATTTGAATATTTATTTGATTAAAGTATAGAAGATTATCCTTATTTGGTTAAAGCACAGAAGATTATCCAGTAGAAGAGAAAGGTAATTAACATCTAATTTCAAAGCTTTTCAAACGAGCCTCATCCCAACCACACTGTAAGAGTTATACACTAAAGAATTTTCTCATTTTCATTCAAAAAGGCACACCTGGCAGACCAACAGTAACTGTACGAAAGAGAAAACAGAAGACAAAAAGGCATTCAGATCAAGCAAAAAACATGTTCCCCACTCTCTTCCACATGTGCTTGCAGTCATAGCATGAACTAAGTAGCATCTGACTAAATGAGGTACACTCACCCTAACAGAGAGAGGCAATTTAACAGGTTAGAGGAGAAAAGACATTTAAATTGCCTGGAAGTTGAGCAATAAAAACTTACAAAGCCGGTCGTATCCAGACTTCTGGAGTGACTTTTGAAAAGGGTTTGCTGACACTGCTGGTGGCTGAACTTTCAAGCTTAAAAACAAAATCGTTGTGCAGGTAATTCTTCTACAATGGCAGAACAGTCTAAGCTGGTCATTTACAATGGGCCTGTCTTCCACCAGGTTACAGAGTCAAGCCCCCCAGAATGCCACAACACACATGCAGTTGGGAGTTCTGCAAAAGATGTTGCCTGCTTTGAGGGAACATCTGCTGTCTCTGGTATCAAAGATTTTTATTTTCATATACTGCAAGCATCCATTTCTCCTAAGGTTTTTCACTGTGCTGCAGAAGACGACATAAGCAACAGTAGGAAAACAAAATGACCACACACTTCTATGGGATCCCCCTGGACATGACAAGTTTTCCGAGCATCTTGGTAATAAAAGGAAATGGTTTATTCATTAGAAGAAAATACCAAAAGTTGTTACCAATACAGAAATTCTACATGATGAGAATAGTAAAGATACTGTCTAGTAATATGTCTTCAGAACTGGGTAAACTAACATGGAGTGAAAGTCCATGGTCAATTGGTCACATCACAGCCAAGCCTACTTAAAAAGCAATGATCCAGGAGAAACATTAAAAACAGAAAACTCTTTATTTGTCTTTCAAAGAATGACATTTCACAAAAACCACCTCCAATCTCAACAGCAAGCGATATCTGAGGGGCTTGTGAGGCAGACATCTTCCATACTAATGTCTCCCAACAGAAAAACCGGGGACAACTATACCCAAGAAGCGTAGATGTCCCATGAACCCAAGTCAGTAGTTCCCAGTGAAGGCTTGTAAGAAGGAGGTTACAACACTTTAAGATAAGCTGTCACTTGCCCCGCTCTGCCAAAATAACAGATGTATCTTGGAGCAGAAGCAGCTTCAGAAAAATACTCCAATTGCTGCTCCTGCTGTGGAGACGGGAATTTATGATGCACTACGGGAAGCACCCCACTGGCCTCAACTCTGAAACACCGATGAGGGCTGCATCGTAAAGGACTTGGCACACTGTGAGGGACTGCCAAGCATACTATAAAACAAGAACACCAAATCACAATCTTAATCTTGCTTCCAAGCCCTGTATTTTCAGCCCTCAGTGTAGATTTTTTTTTTCTCCCCACAGAAAGCATTAGGTGTCAAAAGGTTCATAGACTTAGCTCACTGATTGATTCCTAGTCTAACTGATTTGTAAGGCTAATTAAGACATGGCCAAACTGTGTCCATGTCTTACTTAACATTAGTGTTCAAGCAAGTTTCACACAATCTGATTAAAATTGACTAAAAGTGTCTTACTTCAGTAATCACTTAGACAGAATGAATTTTACATTAGCAGGATCAAGCACACGTCAGGCCTCAGTGGAAATGAAAAGGGCTTATAGTAATAGGATTTATAAATCCACCACATTAGGTTAATGGCTAAATGATTTACATGTAACTTTTCCCCCCTCCTCCTCACCCTTCAACTCACACACACAAAAAATCCTATATTTGGCACTTTTAACTATGAGTGCCAAGGCAAAAACAGACGCTCTTTTTAATTAGCTGAAAATTAAAAGCCACAAGTGATCCTTCATTAACTCCTTCACGGCAGGAAAAAATCAATTAGATTTTTATACAGCCAGAATGCTTCAAGACCCTAATGACCCATTTCAAACAAACACAACGAGCTCTCTACAGATGCATAAAGCAGCTCAAATGGTTTGACCCAATAAATATGCAACTGATAAAAGTGAGATCCTTATTCCTCATAAAACTGGCAGTAATGGAGTTTTTCATATGGTTATTTTCAATTGCAGAGAAGACTCTAAAAGCCCTTGTTCTTTCTCAGCCAGCAATTCAACAGTTAGCAGCAGTTACTAATGACGCTAGAATACAGATGGCTTAAAGCCAACCCTCCCTCTTTGCAAGTGCTGGAATGTCCTACACCATGTGGCAAACCAGGTGCTTTGTTTTGTTCTTTTGGCAGCTGAAGCTTTCATTTTCTGGAAACTGGAAAACAAAGTCATTCAGCTGAGCCCCTGCAGCAGCAGTCACTTGCATCTACTTCATTCACTGCATACAGGCGCGGAAGATGCTCATCTGCAAGTCCTACCTGGTCAGGTGGGAAGAGCGATAGTTCAAGTTAAACACACGCGACCCTTATATTCAGCAAAATTAATTAAAAATTGTCAGATAATAAGGTCAACATGATGCATTTCTCAATGATACAGTGCTTTGCGTTTTCAGGTCACTGTACAAACATCGATAAATGAATGCAACACCAGGAGTAAGGTTAACTGCCAACACTCTATGCTTAAAAATAACTTATCATGCATCTACCCATTGTCATCAGGCGTAATTACATTATTACCACCTCACTTTCTTTTCGTGGCCTTAGGAGGCCGGACATTTGAGCAGCACCCCCTCCCCTCCTTTACAGCCCAGGTCACGAACACAGTGCCCCACACACCCATGGATACCAAAAAGTTAGGCTTTTAGACATCAGTCTGCTTCTCTTGGGAAATTACTGCAATTTACTTTTGTTCCAAACAAGGACCACGTTAGATGAAAGTACCTCAGAAGGAAGCTGCTTGTTTTCCAGCCCTGGCCCAGTGGCCAAACAACAACAGCAGCAGCAGAGCCCATCCCTGGTCCTCCCCTCTCCCCCGGTCGCTGCCGGGGTATCGGGTTCACATTCTTTCCCCACAAACACTTGTCCAGTGTCACACAAAAGAGTGACCAACAAACCTGATACAGGGCCGTTAAATTCAGACAGCAAGGCACCACACAATGACCTTTAGAAGAACGATATTAACAGGTGGCTGGTGTCTAATACAAATAATTATATTACACTTTAGCAGGATGGACCAAAGTGGAAACACATTGTCTTGTCATCAGCAATTGAATAAGCCAAAGTAATGTTACCAGAATACGCTTTTAGCGCTCCTACTTTTGCTCCCCAACTACTGAGAACACCTCCTGTCGCAGAGCACAGACAATGAGCTCCCAACTCTATCACAAGGTATTCCATAAGAAAATTTCACCAGGGTATCTGACATTCCCATCTCTAAGCAAAAAGAGCCCTGCCACCCTTTGGAGATCACACAGGAATCCTTCACAATTGAAATCAAGTGTTGTGTATTAATTTACCCTGTCTTTCCTCTCAGAAGCAGCCCACTGAAGATACATTCTTCCTCAGCAAAGTTATTCAAAACCTGGAAGAGAAACTACGCTACAAGTGATCAAATTAATTGCCCCTGCTCACTAATTAGTTTTTCCAACATCAGTCATCTCAAGTTAGCAACAGTTTTCATCAACCTTTAACCCTGAAACAAGCCGCTATTTTGACAGGACGGACAGCTGTGGCAAACGGCCACAACATTTAGGGACGGACAGCCAGCGGAACTCCAGCACGCTGGGGCGCAGAGGGGCCCTCGGCGCGCACCCCCGGCCCCCGCAGGGCTCGCCCAGCCCGGCCACATGCCGCCGGCACCGGGCCGGGCCGCAGATCGGTTTCCCGTCAGCTGCGAGACGGCCGACATGTCAGCTGCCGAAAGGCTTCTCATTCTTCCCTTTGGAAAGGGGAGGGCAGGTTCAAGGACACTCCAGCCTGCCCAGTGCACAGTGGGGAGACAGCCAGGAAACCGCACCTCAGAACCACAGGGTGAGCGGTGAGGTGCAGCTCAGACATCCACACGCAGACAGGTGGTGGAAGTACTTGGAGAAACAACAAAAAACCCGCCTACGGAGAAACTCATCGAAGTAAGGCACTGCTTAATCTTTCACGCAGTGGTCCAAGTCATCTCATCCCTCCGCTCCCACGGCAACAAGCCACAAGTGGCACAAGTTCATTAGGGAGCTGCTGGCGCACGGCTCGGCTGGGCTGGAAGAGCGGCGCAGGGGAAGAACAGAAGCAGGGCCGGGGCAGGACACGCTGCTGGGTACAGCGCAGCCGCAGAGCATCCGGACAAGTCCCGAACAACACCCCGCCGGGGGGAGGCAGGTCCTTGCTCTCCGGGCAGAAAAGCAAACCAGAGTCTGGTCAGCAGCTCCCACTTTCCTCCTCTTTAAAGAAAAGCCAGTCTGAGGCAGCCAGGCGGACACTGCTGGCTGCATCACCCCGGAGTTTGTCAGCCTCCCATCCTCCCCTCCTGTCCTCTGGCATCCCCTCCTCACCTACCCCACACCCCAGACACCTCACTAACTCAAACAGGTGCGAGAGTTTAATTTTACACAGCAACTTTCGGAACTCCATTCCAGGCTCCCACCTTGATCTATAAGTAACATGGTATTCAACTAGAGAGGCCAAAAACCAAGAGCAGCGGTGATGACAAATTTGGGAAGTGACTGGAAACACAAAATATGGATGCTTTGGCAGTGAAGCCACCTAACACGTTGTGGGAGAGGAGAAGGAAGGCAAAAGAGAGCTATTAAAACAAACCGGAATTTGTAAGGAAGGCAAGTTAGCAAGAAACAAAATCCAGTTGTACAATATGTCTCCAGTATCCTTCTACATGTGAAAGTACATTAAGTCCTGCTCCAACAGGCTTTCCCCCACCACAAAAAAATCCCACCCCTATGGAGTCAGCAGCATCATCTTCTTTTTCTGCCCATTAAGCAGATACATGGGGGAGTTTTGGCTCCTTTGTATCTATTATAGGTGTTTTTTTCTGTCTTCAACTCTTCATTTATTCCTTTACCTACTTATTCTTTTTTAATATTCTGAACACTGGGAACAACAGCAAAACCACAAAAGACCTACCCCAAAAAAACAATGTCAAACAAGCATCATCCAGAACATCATATACTACAGTGACATGGCTAAATTACCCTATAACAATATATTTATACATATGAGTCAAAGCATCACCTCAAGAGTTCACGCTTGACTGAAGTACGTTAAGGCAAAAGAAAAGGAGGGAAGCAGAAAGAGGAAAAATACAGTTACAACAACTTTCTTCTAGATATTGACTATGTGACACTTTGGGTAAGAGGGCCCTTTGTTTTCTTTTTTTCTGAACTGTGCTCAGGCAGGCATTCAGGCCTCTCTGACACTTGACTGAGGAGGGGCAATCTACCCAGGCCACTCTTAGTTTTTAGCAGCTTAACAAAAGTATACTGGAACCTGAAGCAAAGCACATCTGCGGAGTATCTGAAAGACTACAATTACTAGGAGTTTAACTTGGTCATGCCTGCGCTCCATAAGGCCTCTCCCTCCATGCCTGCATCATCAGGCCCGCTATGGAGAAGCCAGGGTGGTCAGACTGAGCATGCAAAAGAGACGGAGTCTCCTGGGCCAGTTGGACCTACCTCCCAGACAGAACTGCCTGCACACATGCCATCTCCAGTCACTCACCTGCAGGAAAATTTCAAGGTTTGCAGACTCCAGGGTTTTACAAAGAAACTGCAAGCACAGGGTTTGACATCAGGAAGCAAACATCTTTCATTCTTTATATACTGCGGGTTTTTTTGATATGAGATCACCAGCACAAGTTGCTGGAAGTGAAGGAAAGTAGTAAGAAACTTGCGATCACTTTGTCAAGCATTTGTTCTCAGCCACACCTATCAAACAGTTTTGATGCAAGGGATTGATTTATTTACTTTTTCTTAATTAATAAAGTAAATTTGTACATGAAGACATTTTTAAAGTGAGTTGTCCTCAGTGAAACTGAATCCAATTGGAACATTTTGTCTAGCAAAAACAGCTATACACTGTGTCACACTATGTACTGATAATGTAAACAGCAACACAGTCCAGCAAAAGCGGAGTTATGCCAGAACACATAACTTCATTCCTACATTCAAGATCTTGCCATTTTCCTACTAGCTACTAGGCAATCAGTTTTTGATATGCACACAGGTTGTCCACAAAAGTCACTGAAGCACACTTTGATCAGTATGAAGTATTATCCGTTCCACACCTCTGCAAATTAAAATCACACAAGTCCAATAGTTATAAAAGCTTTTTTACATTAAGAAATAGACAATCACACCTTGATGTTGTACTAATACCTACACAAGTCACAAATTAACCCCAAAGTCCGCCTGTCAGTTCAGAAGCATCTTCTAGAAAGGTAAAACCTCAACATTCTTCCATGCAAGGAACATAATGAGCAAATGCTCAAAAGAAGTACTTTTTAAGCAATCACTCAGAATTGTGATAATAAATAACACTGCATGAAAAAAAGATACTTGATTCACATTTTTTAATAGATTAGCAATAGGTATACTTACCACACCCCTGAGAAGACCCTGAGCTTTGTAGGGATATAGACATTACTTTGAACTACAGACAAGAACAAATACCTGAAGAACACACCTTGAACTCATCCACTTTCTCAGTATTAACAGAGTCTTATAAAAGGAAAAGACTGTAACAAACTCCTTGGGACCTTCCTTTGGGGTTCAGGCACTGGTATAGTAATGCTTTGCTGCACATGAGGAAATGTCTCTGGCCAACCACTACACCCAGAAGATGCAACCTGCTATGCCAGAGAGAGCTGTGCCCACTGCAGTGGGACAGCACGGTCCTTAGTCACAGCACGGCACTCGGCCACCCATGTCACAGGGTCCCCTCCCTGCAATTCACCCTTTTTCACAAGGACGTATCTGCTACCCAGAAAACCTTGGACCATTCCTACAGCAGAAGCTCTTGAGTCTCCAATGCATACCTCCAAAATATTCCCTAGCTTGTACAAGAAAGCTTATCTAAACAGACTGCAGTCCAATGTATCTTCTGGTCACAACCTCCTATTTCATCTCAGAGCCTGACAGATAGGCAACTTGCAGTAAGCATTAGAACAGTTAAAACCTACAGGGATTCCTAAATGTTAAGATATTTCTGTTTACTCCATTAGGATTTTTTCTGCTTAGAAAATTTATTTAATCCCTTTAAAAATTCATGACATGAGGTACTATCCAGAAACCAGAAAATACAAAAGCACACAAAATTTCTTAACATATTCAGAGGTGAAATTAATGACAGCACAGGTAGTTTGATCCCTCCTAGGAGGGAGTACAGTCTGAGGAAAAGAGATACTGACGATCAGAGCTACAACGATACAATAAACAGTAAACATCTGAAGACTGAACCAAGACAAGCAAAGCATCACTTTCTCCTTGCACAACACTTTACAGAGGTGTAGACTATAGCAAACAATTTCCTTTAAAACAAACCAAAGATACCAGATCATGCGCACCTGGGAAAGAATTACAGAAAACCTCTTATAAACATTGAGTATATGAACAAAGAATCCCCTGGGCATTAAACAAGGTAAATACTGAAAGGTCCAATTTAAGGGATTATTAAGTACCAATTTTTAAGTACAAATATTTTTATTTTGTGCCAGACAGGTAATGCACTGTTCCTCTTTGGCTAACCACACATGACTTCTTGTAACTGCATAGAATTACCTTTATCAAAGATATCCAATTCATTCAAATCCTATACAACTCATCTGTCACAAATTACAAGATTTCAGTGTGGCAAAAGACTGCAGTGATTCCTTACTGACCTTGCTGTATAACACATGGGCTGTAAAACTCTACTAAATAGTCTCCACTTCAAGCCTGTAACTTCAAGTTGAGTAACAGCACGATTTTTAGAAGCAAGATATATGATCTTGATTTAACACAAATGAAGGGAAACCCACCACCACCTCTATGCAACTCCTGTGCCATGAAGTTAACGAAGAACTGAAACATGACTCATTTGTGCTGCCAGCTGCAGTGACTCTGAACCTGCACCAACAAACAGAGGAAACTGATCACGTAAGAGGACACGTCAAACAGTGAGGAGCAAAGAGGAGGAAGAGATGAATTACAGATGCCAAGCTGAACCACATACATTTGGGACAACAGACATTTACAGAATTTTGATTCTTGGCTCCTCTGACTGGTGATGGTCTCTGCCACAGCAGTAAACCCAAACACCACAACTGCTTCAAGACTTTACGGAGGAAAACTCAAGCAGCCTGCAGTCTGCTGCATGGCAAAAAGGTCTACTAAGAAATCAAGGACTGAGTCATCCAGCCCAGTGCCCTAAAAACACACGTCATAAAACTCCTATTCATAAGGATATCTGGCTCCCTTTCAAATCAGATGAAGTTGGAGTTTTTTGTGTTGTGGGTTTTTTGTTGTATTTTGGTTTGTGTTTTGTTTTTTTTTTTTTTTAAACTTCACGGGCCATGAAAGAACTTGGGATAGATATTTGTTCCCCCCTGAGCCCCATTTCCGGGCCCCTATCCCTACTGCCTTAAAAATAATTTATTTTCCAAA
>Ga0181612_150540_pt1 | contig 11575 bp, 7 predicted proteins | sample HoacroProtozoa21_FD_119630 | JGI IMG/M metagenome (GOLD analysis project Ga0181612, IMG submission 119630) | Hoatzin crop microbial communities from Cojedes, Venezuel. Combined Assembly of Gp0051906, Gp0051904, Gp0051908
GCCTGGGATTCCTGAGGGCCAGTCTTAGCACTGAAGACTGAAGCAAAGAAGGCATTCAGTAGCTCTGCCTTCTCCGCATCCTCCGTCACCAGGACACCCACCTGGCCCATCCTTTCTTGTAGAGATTTGCTCCTTCTGATGGATCTAAATGACCATGTCGTGCCCTGTAGCCTACACTCTGCAAAAAGCTGTGTCCTGCTGCCATGGTCTAGTTTGCTGCACATGACTTACCTCCCCCCTACTTCTGCCTCATGTCTGTGCGCCAGCTCCCAGTCAGTGTCCTGCCACCAGCAGTATGGCCAGATATGAATGGAAATTTTTCTTATATCTGTTCTTCCTGCCAGGACTCCTGATGGTGGTGGGGAGTAAAGAGGGAGTGCCAGTGAAAAGACAAAATTCAGCGGTGCCCAGTGACAAGACTCAATAGGCACAAATTGAAATAAAGGAAATTCTATTTTAACATAAGAAAAAACATTTTTTCTTTTTACTGTGAGGGTGGTCAAACACTGGAACTGGTCACCCAGAGAGGCTGTGGAGTCTCCATCCATAGAGACACTCAAAACCTGCCTAGACACATGACAATGAGTAACCCTCTATATTTGATCCAGCCTTCAGCAGAGGGGTTAGGGATCAAGCGATCTCTAGAGGTGCATTCCAACATCAGCTACGCTGCGATTCTGTTGAAAAACATCAGCAACACTGCTGATCTAAAACCAAAAAGTGCATCATATAACTACTGAATAAACATAACCATACTCCACTCAATAGAACACATTGCAAAGCTAAAAATGCCTGGTATGATCAGAGAGAACACAACATGAATCTCGCCTGGACTTTCCTTTTGCAAATTACTGTGGAATTTACTATGATCCCTTTCAGATACACAGCTGTTTTGTGAAGAGAGAGCTAGGTTTAGCATATATTTCTTGAAACTATTGGTATTTCAACACTGCTGCTATGCTCCTAACTAATAAGCCACACAGCAAGTCAACAGACTGTTTACTCTTGCATTAATATTTAACTTCTTCTATGAATTAATTGGAAGATTTTTTGATAAATTTTTGGAACAGCTCATATGTACACAAGGTGCAGCCAGCTGCCAGGGTAACTAAGTTAACTGCTTGCTCTTGGTAACTTCAGTGCAAACACAGCACAACCTTCCTCAATTCAGCCTGATTAATAAGCAAAAACCTGGCTTCTTTTCCTCAAGAGTATGAAAACATAATACAAACACTGCATTTTCCTCTTCAAGCATGAAAAATTTTTTCTTTAAAGAATCAGATCCCAATATCCTTAGCTCAAGTTCAGTATATTTTCATGTTTTATTACTTTTCTCTTTTTCTGGTCTTCCTATTGTCTGAGACAAGATTTCACCTGAAGTAGATTGCACTCGATTAGTAAAGTGAAGCAAACAGCTATAGAAAAGACAGAGGACTGGATGGGCAAAATGGGCTCTGTAGATGTTTATAGTACAGGCCTATTTCATCATTGTCTGGAACATCTCTGTCGGCAGCCAAAATAAAGAAGAATCTCAGCCCTCAAACCCTACTGATGGCATACCATTCACAAAGGTCAAAGATCCAACTCTGGACACCCATGCTTCCACTTACACCCATGCACACAGATGGAACCACTGAATGATAACAAAATGCAGAACAGGTTAGCAGCTTTAAGCCATTTAACTTTCTATGAGTCAATGTAGAATACATTTCTCTATCATGGGAACTCGTGATATACCTGAAAGCTGTGTCTGCAGCTGCCTTACGGTGTCTAAAGTTCTCCTTGGACATAGAGACAGAATAAATCTGAAGCATAGAGCCATGGTGATGATTCCCTACCTTCTATGTATGAAACAGTGAGATCTTCAACTTCACTTCAACTCAGTTCCAGGAAAGTCTACAGAGAACGAATCCCAAGCATTTTAGGTTTGATACTGAACATGTAAATACTCAGTCCTGTGGACTGATGAAGCTTACAGAGGTATTTTTGAACCGTCACAGTCTAAACCTGATTCACTGCAGCCTCCCAGTTTCAGTTCCAGAGGGAGAAGAGCAGAGTAAGAATGGGTGTATTAAATATTTTTGTGAGCTAATACAAATGTGTTAAATCACTGTAGAATCACATGCACATACTGTATAAAAGATGGGAAAAACAATCTGGAGAGAGAAATGACCAAATAGGTCTTGAAACTCTTTACCCACCTTATGGTACGTTTTTACTTGTGATCGATATTTAACAATGTTAGAAAAAGCTAAACTCAACCTACAAAGCAAGAAAGCAAGTTTAAGAGCTAACAAGGGGCAAAAGGGTGCATTTCCTTTAACAAATGGTGTCACAGGTAATCATTTTAACAAAAAGTTTGCTGTTTATTATTGCTCTCTCCTTTGTATGTATGTGAATGAATTTTGTGTTTAGTTTTCAGAGCTGTTGGCTCTACGACAATACCTATACTGATCATGATGAAATGGTATGCGAAAAGAAATGTTAAAAATTTTAAACATAATTAGGTATCTTTTTCATGTCATTACTAAACCAAGAAAAATAGCTTCTTGATTCAGTGCTGAACCAACAGACAAAAAGGTGTCTTAAGAAAGTAAACTTACTGTGTGTTAAAAATATGCATTCTCTTGTTTAAATTCTTGCATACATACTTGTCAAGAATCTTACAATGAAAATGGCATAAAGGCATTGCAAGTCTTTAGATGTCTGCCAAAAGGGAAGGAATGCAAATATTAAATCATTAATATAATTAAAAACACATGCCAATTTGAAGACAAAACAGAAACAAAATACTAAAGGAAATCCACTGGAATTGTGATATTCAGTTCTTTAACAGAGACTCCTTCCCTTCAGCTCAGATGTTATGGGATGACAGCCCTCTAATCCCCTTCCATAACTGAAATGAGACCCTGTGGTGCACATAGCTGAAATTCTTTTTACTTAATTTTTTTTTCTTTAAATGAGACCAAGTATGTTCATTATTTGATAACAAGTAGAAGAAACAAACCTAAACCTCACAGTTCTGAGAAAATGTGCCATTATGACTGATACCACAAAATGCTGCCTTGACCCTTCAGAACTGCAGTACAACATAGGGTCTTGTTGTGCAGGATGAAACAAAGAGTTTTTCTGAAGTTTGTGAACCTTACCAACTTTCACCATTTTGCACGGAATCTGTAGGATTACGGGTGTTTCTTCAAGAAGAAAATAGAAATAGGATGTATCTGATCAGCACCACATCAGAGAACCTAAATTTTGTGTAATAAATAAGAGGAGTGCTGATGTCTTTCGATCCCTGCAGAGAAGGGATTGAAAAGAGATCATGCTCCCCCCTGCCTGCCTTGATGCTTTACATTTCTTCAGTGCTCCATTACAAAAAGTAATGTTGCTTGAACAAATGCAGCCCTGGTAAATGAGCAGATTGCTATTACTGAACCACATTGATAGGCGGTTTAATCTGTGATGGAAAGCAGTTGTTCAGTCCTTTCTGCTACACTGAGCCACAGTATAGCATTACTTTGAAGAATTCATTTCTGTGTTTTTGTAACACTGTGATTGGGTAACATTGGAAATTCACTTCAGATCCAGTGTTGACGTGAATATGAAGTCTTGGAATGCCATGAATGTGAAGGTTTTATGTTTAAAAAATAAAAATAAATATTCATGGTTCAATATTCAAAGTCTAAAAACATACGAGAGCATGTACTTCCATCCCTTTTAGAATCCTTTCCCCTGTGCTAGTAAAAAAATAGCTCTGTTTTAAAGTATTGTTTTGGGAAATGCAAATCTTCTGACTCTAGTACTAGCTCCCCCTCCACCCAATGGCTCCTGCCTTGACATCCTTCACCATCCAGTATCATTCTGCAGCATCGACTCCCTACAGGCATGTTGCTCTCGTCCACAGCCTACTTTACGCTCCCACTTTAGCTCCTGTTCTTTGAATACATCAGCTATCCCTCTCAAACTCAAATTATGAGACAACTATCACTAAACTTACAATGTGGAAAGTATCTCTGGGTTTCCTTCTGTCCCTGAATATGGAAGAAATTTTCCTGATTTATTTGTTGTAGGAAATATTTTCCATGATAAAATTCAAATAGTGCAATAAATGTCCATCAGGAAGACATCAGCAACTAAACAAGTAAAACACAGTTCTTAATATGAATCCTTTCTGTTCTTTGTACACCATTTCAGTCTTGTCATATCCCAGTTCCTGAGCTGTCAGCTATATTCATCTGTGGAGTAGGTGATAGATTTGTTTGCAAATAGGAGCTGGTTAACATTTTCAGAATCTGAACATTTCAGGCATTATAAATCCTGTTTGCCTGTTTCTTTTCAGAAAACTACAAAGACATGGCAAATAGCCACACCATGAGTAAAGCTTTATATTGTTTTAACTGGATCAAAGGAATGTGTCACAAATAGGTTTGAAAAAAATACACACTCTTGTTTGCACACCTATGTAAATCCTTTTCTAGTGGTCTAAATACCTGTGATGACATCAGCAAACATTTGAAGGAACCTGAATTTGCCATAGAAGCACATACTTAAATCACTTCTTGACACAGAAAAACCAAAAAATTCATCAGCATATACCCACAAGCATATTGCATTTCCCTCATCATCTAATTGTCTATTAGTAATACATTTCATTGTGGAAACTGATCTTACTAGGGCTCTGAATAGCATATGTGCTATTGTATGCAGCATATGTGTGTTAGCAGATGAAATTATCTGTTTTTTTAAATGGCTAATGCTGATACACTAGTTATTTCTCTTCCACTGCATTGAAAACAGCTTTCATGATAGGACACATAGAAAAGAAAAAAGTAGGAACAGGCATTTATAGACAACATACAGTGAGATTTAGAAATCATTAGTATGTTGATATTCTCCTAATAGAAGAGTAACAAAACACAAGATTGACTTTCTGTTCATAATAATTCACCAGTTAATTTACATAGGCCCTTCCAATCTATTCCTGTAGACTCTCTCCCTTGACTATAACTCTATTCATTTCCCTGTGTGTACTGAAAGTGAAACATCTCTTAATGCTTTGACTGATCATCCTCTTCGTACCAAAAAGCACCCCAAAACAGTCTTTGCTGAAAGCCACTCTTCAGCTTTGGTCTTCAAGCTGTGCACTGCACTATGAAGGCAGCCAAAAAGAGACCCAGTTTAGTTTCCTTCCCAAACTTGTAAAAACTTTGGCACACGGCACGCAGCCTGCTCAGGTACTTAGGATACCTACCCAAGAATTCAATCTTTTCTTAAGAGTGCGAAACCAGACATGATCCCCATCATACACTTAAAGCCAGCCACGTACACTCAGGTTCATATCTCTGGTTAGCTTTCCAGTAAAATCACAGCAAAAGAAGAACAAGATTAAGATGTTGCTTTGAATTGTACCCTGTCTTGTTTTATGGATAAACTCTGTAAATATCATTAAGTAATAACACTATATGCCTTAGACTGATATTGATGTATAAACACACTTATATTTCAACATTTAATGTTACTTTGTTTGTGGTGACAAAGTCTAAATTCCACACAACCAACCTAACAAATGCCAGTATATTTATTATTTGAGTATGTGTACTCAAGGGCACACTCTTTTCCTCTTACCCGCTGACCCATACACAGAAATTAAACCACTGCAGTGATGAAACTACAACATTCTCTGCCTGTCCTGGGAGTTACAGTGCAAAGTGGGAAAAAACAATCCATATGTCTCTCACTAGGATTTTCCTTATCAAGGAGTAAGTAATGGAATGAATTGCCTACAGTGCCTATTAACAGGAAAGGAGGGGTGGGGGAAGAAAGGAAAGAAAACTGCAGCAGTTGTGGAATAGGATATATGTGGAAGTTGGTAGCAGCTTTGTTTTTGTAAGTCTGATGGACACAAGGAAGGTTCTATCCCAGCTGGTGTCATACTACTCTGCTCCACTGGGGTGGAGAACTTGTCTGTCTATGTCTAGTTTACATGGGATATGAGCTGTCATTTTTAGTGAGCAAGGCCCCATTTGTTAAAATAATCCATTTCCACTCAGTTAGGGAACATTCTGCAGACAAGTTTTGTGTACTCTGGAAAGAGAACCAAATATAATGATGAGTATTGAAAATAGTAAACAAACTTCCTGAAGGGAGACATTTGGTTTTAATGGATGAAAACAAGTTGATTATTATTATTTTTAAAATGTATTGCAAATACTGTAAGGAATGTGAAAACACAAATGTAACCTGGCACTCAGACTGCCCGACTAAAACATTTGCAGGTGGTAATGGGATCAGTACACTGCATAATCCTTACATGTTTTTGAGGTGTACAGGAGTATTTGGCAAATACGAGGTACATTTTGTGACATATTTGTTTCTCTTGTTGCTAACCGCCAGGCTGAGAAAAATACTGCAAATTAATCTGCAGAAAGCAAAAGAGAAAGCAGAAACTTTAGTCCACCTACACACACTGGTACTGGAAGCAAAGGAGCCATTTGAATAAAAATTTTTTTCTTTTTGATGTTGTTCATGTCTATACACTTAGATTTAGCAATAAAGCCATTCTGCCAAGGCTTCAGATAACCGGAAACAAAACAGCATTTGTTTGTGCTGTGTTTGGTCATGTTAATGTGTTACAGAGCCCATGCTAAGCAGCACCAGCTGCAGGGGTTTGTTCAATGAAGCACAACACATGGCTGATCCTGCCACATCCACTGCGGACCAAAGGAGACTTGTCTCTGACCAGCTGCAGCACAAACTGAGCAGGTACAGACTGTCACCATCCACTTTCGAGCAACAGTGCTTCTGAACCTACTGAGTCGAGAAGGAGAAAAGCTGGAAGCAGGCTTGGAGCCTGACTAGAAGACATCCAAAGATATTAAGATGGTAAGAAAACTAGTATTGGTGATTTAGAAAGTTATTTTCTTCTAATACAAGGCAACATTTTAACGTCAAGTCTTTCCACTACCTAAGCAACTTACTATGTTTATTCTTTCAAGAGGACCATGTTAACACCAGAGCCTTGGGTAACCGAAAGCTTTGAGGACTGCCATCTTCCTAACCTACTTAAATTTCTTTTACAATTTCAATTAATTTCAACATTTCTTTTGTTTTACTGAACTGGTACATATTATTGCTGTCCTCTCCTGAGAGTTGGCATAAACCACAACAAAGGTAGTTTCATCTGCATGGCATATGAAGTCATTGCTATCTGGACAGCTTGGACTACAAAGTCCAATGAGGTTAATGAAAAGACTTCTATCAGAGGTCTCTGGATCAAGGTCAGAACTTGTAAATTTAGCTGGCCGAGATGTAAAGTACTTGATATCTTTTGATATGGGAGATAGTTCATAAACACACAATAATGTAAAGACCTATCATCCTGTTTTGGTGACTTCACCACAAACACTTCAGCTTTCTTAAGTAGTCCAGTTCCTCCCATACACTCCAGGAGCGTTTGAAGAGCTCAAGGAATACTGGATACTGCACAGGAGCCTTCCCCAAAAGTTTTTGCAAACAGAGCGGCTGCCTAGCTGATGAAGGAATGTCACAAGCAATTGCAGCCACTTGTGACAGAAATAACTCCTGTTTGAGTTATGGAAGGTATATTCCTTTCCTCCCTAGAGCATGCACTATTTGGACCAACACTTGAAAAATGCTCGGACAGGAAAATCCTGTCTTAGCTTTACCCTGTATATCAAAACTGAACAGGCCTGAAATGGCAGCCAGAGAACAATATAACTCTTAGTTGAAGCCAGTACTCTTGATGCAACACATTTGGGATCAGCACAGATGACAGGACAAAGTCTCAAGAGATTGATGGAAGATCTGCTGTTAGTGAGCAGATATCCACTCTCATCTTCCCTGTCTTCTGGCATAATCCAACATCATCTGTCCCAAGCTACAGCAGGGATCCAAAGAAAGCGTGTTGAAATGATTTAAATCCTTCCCTCCAAACAACAGTAACAGGAAACTGTACATCCATCCCCATACACTTAATTTACACTGTCAGAAAGACCTGATCCCTCTCCAGATATTTTCAATATCCATGTGAACTAAGAAAATAGCATGCATGTGTCAGGAGCATGAAGAGAGCACATACCTCTGCTTGTATTTCATAGCATTAAACAGTACAGTTGGCACTGATAGCAGTCATCTGAATACACAGTTTAGGACTGCTACGATATTTCTTTTGTTACCAAACACTTGTACAGCTACATCTATTCATTAGACATTTCTCATATTCATGTGGGAGAAAACTCTTCCAGCTTCTCCTTAGTTACATGCAGTATTTGTACCTCCCGCCTCCACTTCAACAACGCATAACACTTTTTAAAAACATTTGCCAGTACAGCACTTCAGCAACAGGGATTACAACAAATCCATCACACCTGCTGTCTGTGCTCTACACTGGCTTCCTCCTTGAAATCAAGTGAAGGTCTTTACCTTCAAAACACTCAGTGACCTGTGACAAAGACAATATGAAAGACCATTTACAGAATGGAAGAAGATGCTGATTGACAGCAAATACTCAGGAAGTTTCTGTCACTATACCTTCTAACGCAAAGGTACAGCTTGTTTTTGCTGAAAATGAAGGGTTTTTGGTGGCCATTCCAAAACTGAGGAATGAGCTCCATCAGGAACTATGAGTCATCACAAGTATTTCCACCTCTCTCTCCAAATGCATGACATCTTTTTCATTCTGACCTTCTCTAATATCCAACTTGTCCATTTTAAAAATGGATTTATTGCTTTTCAAAATAAATTGTGCCAAAACAAAACACTGTACTATCCAGTCAATTTTCAGCTCAGAGAAGGCAAAATATACGTCATGGATACAGCATTTAACGTCTGTCCAGAAAGTGGTGCAAATGATATAGGAATAAAGGCAGCATTAAGATCTTTCATAAAAGAAATATGTAAAGATATTCCTTACGTTGTAACACATCTAAAGCAATGTAATTGCATAAAGCTACGCTTAACTCCTAAGTGCCAGACATTGCTGTATCCTGCTTTCCTTTATCTCATTGAGATATATTATACTCACTACCTAAGGTATAAACCTGAAAGACAGTAATTATTTCAAAAGTATTACTCTTTGTGGAAAAAGTTTATTTTTATCTATCTGTTGAAACCGAGCCCTGGCTTTTGCATCTGCTGCATAACCTACCAAAACATGTTTTTCACAGAAATAAAATTTTTGTGTCTTCAGATTGATTTTATATTTCAACAAGTCTGTTTTTTTGGTTTTAAACATTCTGACATGACGATCATAAATTAGAAAACTCTGTTTCCCTTCTAAGAAAATGTTCCTCTCCATAAATACTAGCCAGAAATTACCACTGAATGTCTCATTATTTTTCATAACAGTTCCAGCAGAGGTTTCTGAGTTATCATTATTAACACAAATTAACTAAAATAATTGTAACGAATAAAACACACAATGGCACATCATGACACAGTGTGGCTAATTAGAATGCCAGAGTCACTACTTGAATGGGAGTAATAACGCAGAGAAAATAATTTATTGCTATGCAATGTTAACCATTTTATAAAGCCATATTCTATCAAAATCCTTATTTCTAGGTTTCAAAGCATAAGGAGCTGACTGATAAACAAGGTCTTGTGGAAGAGATATCAGTACTGTAATGGATAGCTATACCTTGATGCCTGAATTTTATATTGTATTATGGTTTGAACTTCTTTCTAGTTTATTATATATTTATACATATTTAATAGTTCTGGTATTTTGAAGAAGAAAAATTACACGGCAGAAAAGCAGTGGCAAGCAGAAGCAGTATGCCTACCAAGGCCTCAGACAGATATTAATGTAAAACTAAGACTCTATTAGCATCCAGGGGACACATATACTTCATGCTGCTCTTTCCAATGTGCACTGCAGACTACCTGAAGATGACACAAAGGCCTAGTTACCTACCTTCAGAGCCACAGAGATCACACTACTTTCATTAATCTCTAGTGTTTTCTGCATGAGAACATGCAGAGAACGAAGCGTCTCATGTTTAGGAAATCAAGACCATGTTCCACCAACACAGGTGCTGCTTAGCGCCAGCTGCATACCTGGTGGAGGTTTTTTTCTGTGAAGTTGTAATTCAACAGTGTGACAGAATTTTCAAACATAAGACAATCCTGCTGAAATCAGAGAGATTAAGAAGAGATATAATCTTCAAAATATCAACTGTTTTACTGAATTTTATTTTCTGACTAATCTTATTAGGGTCAGTCTGTTCTGAGCTAGCAGTGAAAAACAAAAATACACATGGGCAGCATTATGAAATGGATCACAAAAGTACACCACCAACAACAAATCAAACATATCAAAACCAGGCAAAGAAAACAAAGTGGGAGAATTCCTTATCTTTGAGAAGGTAAATAAAATAGCTTGCCCTTCTATCACTGCCAAAAAGTGAACAGCTACATCAGGATAAAACTATTGGATCAAATTCTTTCCTAAAACATACACATCCAAGTAGAGAATTTTGTCATAAATGCTCAGACGCTCTAGGAGCTGATCGAAGATTTAATGTCAGTTAACTACATGACTTGACACATCATGGAAACTGCTCTTTATCTGAGCAGAATAAATGTCTGTATATTGACAGGCATCCTGTATACTTCAGCCTTGGCTAGACTTCATCTTTTAAAAGCATTTGTGCTTTCTGATCTAACTGGGAGTGGAACCCTCCACTGACGATGAATGATAGTCTCCACTAAGAACAGGGGGCCATAAAAATGACCTAGCTGCTCGTATTGACAGCTCAGAAAGATTTCAAGGGTGACCTTTAACTACGTAAAACTTAACTGCTGCTAAAGAGGAGAGAGTACCAGCCATTGCATCTGAAGTTTCAGCTGGATATTTCATGTGAAGTTGGTACTGTGATAAACCTAAAACATCTAAACTCCTGCAACCTGATTTCTCCAAAGGTGCACTTCAGTGTTTTGTGAGAGGTTAACATCCACCTCCTGTCCCAGGAAGGTTCCTTGAGCAGGTATCCCAATGTTAACTCATCTGCCAATATTTTCAAGGAGAGTGAAAAAAAAAAACCCACCCCTAAGCCCCCCCCGTCCCCACTGCCTCAAATACACATTAAGAAATTGTTAAAGAATATCTTGTCGACCAGGTTGCTCTACAGGGGATTTAAACGTGCCTTGGGACTATCTATAGGTACAGAATACCTCTGAGTGAACTGAGCAGTCTCTAAAACTTCAGCTTCCATCTGCTGTCTGTAAAATGTGTTTCATGAATGCAGCTGAGCCCTTGCATCTTTACAGAAAGTACAAGAGCAACACAGGAATTTGAAATAGTTTCTCAGACTTAGGGTTACATCTTCCAGAGATTCAAAAAGAAAGCCACCTAAAAACTAGGAACCACTCCTGATGCAGGCACAATTTGTTACCTCAAACACACAGAATTTTTCACACAGTAAAATGTAGCCAAAAATACCGCACAATGCTCCTGCTGCTAATTACATCAGCATAAAATGAACTGATGGGCTGTATGGACAAAAGTATCACAGCAGACAGTTAATGCACCATGGTAAGACCCCATTTATACCAC
>Ga0181612_169894_pt1 | contig 11575 bp, 6 predicted proteins | sample HoacroProtozoa21_FD_119630 | JGI IMG/M metagenome (GOLD analysis project Ga0181612, IMG submission 119630) | Hoatzin crop microbial communities from Cojedes, Venezuel. Combined Assembly of Gp0051906, Gp0051904, Gp0051908
AGAGTACTGCTGTTATCCTTTGTGGTGTCTGGCTATAGAACAATCCTGCAATACATGCACTTACATCAAGACTACGGAAGATTCATTACATGCAGGAGATCATGTATGTGTAGTTTAGTATTCATTTCAGCAAAGCGCTTACATATGTGTAGTATTATGTCTCTGCTAACGAAAGCAATGGATTCAAGCATACTTTAAAGTGCTTTACTGAATTAAGAACTAAATAAGTTATCCAGACAATCCCATGTCTGGAACTCTGTTGTGGATCTGCTGGTTCTTTCTGAGTGGTTGAATCTTTAACTGTGCTAACAGTTCTGCATTTTATAGAATACCCATTTAGAGTGCACTGTTTGTTTGTCTCACTATACGTACTTTTTCTAAACTGGCATAACAGCATTAACTACATTCTGAGACTTCTGAAGAGCGTGGCAGTCTCTGTAGACAAAACTTTTGTGTCCTGTTCCCATGTGCAGACATCTGCTGCAAAACTGATAAAACCCTGTTCTTCTCTATGAGGTTCTAAATGCAATCATCTCATAATCCTCTCTACTACCTTTACCGTATTTATCTCTGTGCAAAACTGACAGAATGAGATTTGCACATCTGAATAAATGTGTTCTGTTTCAGTGGGATAACACTTGTGCAATGACTTCTGTTAAGATTTAAGCTCAGTCACAGAGGTTTCCCCTTATGAGTTCTTGAAACCTTTTTGATGGGTTTTAACACTGAAGCTGAGTTTAGTGCGTTGTGAGATGCCCTAGAATACAGAAGTTCTTATTCTGCCATCTTATGTCATTAGACATTCATATCTTGAAAAACATGTAGGATTTTGAATCATCCGGGACTTGTTATTGCAGAAGGCTTTAAAATCCATTGTAGTAGTAAAGTGTATATCCCAATGGCTGCTGTTCAGCATGTCTTTATGAAAATAGAAGCAGCTGTAAATACTTATAAAACAGTCTGAAATTTGTGTTATATTGAGGTTCAAAAAATAGAACAGCTACAGACCCCATAAGACTTGGAACAGGCCTTTTTTTTGAGGAAGAGGTATCAGAAACATACCTTTGTTTAACCCAATGATTTTGTGTATTTTTGTGTATGTATCTAGAGAGAGGTCTACAAAGGACTCAAAAGAGGAATTTACTTTTTAACTCTGTTCTGGAGAATTCAAGATAGAAGCCACTTAGGGTTTGTTTTTGTGGAGAATTTTGTGTCTTACAAATTGTACAGTCAACTTCCATATCTCATATGGAACAATAGGATGTGGAAATATTCAGCAGGTTCTGGTAACATTTTAATGTTCACCTATTTTAAAAATTAATACAAACAGTTTATCCTTGTTTGAGGAAAAATATTGCCACAAACACCCTCAGAAAGATGACTGCTCTCTGTTGTCAAGAAGCATGAAGGAAAATTTAGAAGTGTGCATGAATGGAGACAACAGACATACCTGCTAGGCAAGTTCTTGGACATTTCTTATGATAAGAACAAAATTAGATGGAATTGTGAAATATAGTAGTTATTCCAAGAATTTTCTATCATATGGTTCTGTTTTTCAGCCTCTGATGAAAGGAGATTTTAAATTTTTTTTTTAGTAACATCCAGGTAGTATCAGAGTTCTGGTCTGTCTCTGTGGTTTTTAGTTGATTTAATAATACAAGGAACTAGTAAAACTGTGAAGAATATTTCCAAAGTATAAAGACAAAAGATGGAATAATACTGGTCTTTCAATCATTTATATTTCAATCACTTTGGATCAGTCTTAATCTTTAACTTTTACTAAACAAATATGCATTTTTCAATAGATAAACTGAAACGTATTCAGTATGTCAGGTAGAAAGCTGTGAGCAGGATTTCAACTCCTGCTCTCATAGACTTTTTCTTCCCTAAGTAATAAACAAACTAATTCCAAAAAAGGAATAGGTGCAACATATTGTAAATTATGGAAGACCATCTGAAAGTTGATTTCTGTTATTTTCCAAATCCATCTGTTTAGTAGACTGCAAGGGTAAAAAACCATGCCCAAAATTACAAGTAAAAGGGGTAATGGAAAGAATAGGAGAGGGAGGAAAGTAAGAGGAAGTAAATTAAATGAGAATCAAAAGGGGATTTCTCAGACGTCTTATACAGATTTCTTTTCTTCTGGAAAAAGTCATCTGTGGTATTGCGTGGAAGGCTGGCTATACAGAGCTGTCAATTACCAATATGTGCAAAACTGGGAGAAGAGTGTTGCCAAGCTGTGGACTGGTGTTGCCGCTGAATATGATTTCCAACAAACTGATAACAAAATCTGGGGCTGCAGCTGACCTCACCTTCCAGTGTGCCTTATGCTCCCAGATATGTGAAGTACTCATCATATAATGCTGGCTTATAGGTGAGTTGCAGTGTGTCACTTACTTAAGATTCCAGTTTGCCTCTTTTGAGGTGCCTGCTTCCCCCAGATTTTGCAGTATCTAAGATCATCTACCAGCCTGAAAATTAATTGCTGCAGTTGTCCTGCAGTAGGTGTGCCGTTTTCAATTCTTTTTACAAATGAAGGGAAAAATCCCTAGGCAGTTCATCTACTCTATTAATTTAGTTTCCAAGAGTGAAATTAACTGAGTATACATTTCTTAGTTTTGCTCTTACTATGAAAAAGAAATGGCTGAATTTTCCATAAAATGAGAGTTTAAATCCTGAAACATCTGTGGTAGAGATGGGTGAAATCTGTAAACATTTGCTTTGGCTAAGTTTACATCACATTTAGGGGGTGAGTTTTCATCAAATATTCACACTATCAAGTTTTATAGACACAAAAATTCATGGAAGATGAATTTCATCCTGTGTGCAAACATGGCTGTGGTTAGCTTATCTATCTGTCCATTTCTTCTCACTTGCAATTGAAAAAGAGTCCCTCATCAGTCACCAGTTTGTTGAGCACCATCAGTGTAGTATTTTTGCAGTTGTACTGCTGGCAATTTTGAGTAGGAACCACAGAATGTGGCTAGGGAATACGGATAGTCTGAGATTCCCATTGTGTTCTTGCACAGAATTTAAGTCTGATCCTATGGTTTGTATTGTATTGAAAAGGCATAATCAGCCCACCATTCAGACATGAATATGGATTTTTACTAAGACCAAGTTTTTTCCCCTCATTCCCCCACTTGTCCTGTTCCTATCCTATCCTGTCAGTACTACTTGCATTTGTTCTGTGAAGTGCTGGGAACATAGCCAGTGGCAGCGTCATGCTGTTGTGTAGCAGGTAGGGATTAACAAGGATCTAAAAATCTCTCTTCGTAGCTTTGATGGAAACTACTCATCAGAGAAGTTCAGACTTTTTTTAGTACTGTGTTTCAGTCTCTGTTGGGTCTATACTTGGGACATCCAGTATCCTAGCTGGTTTTACTTTATTTTACCAGAAAATCTGTGCTCTCAGCTGTGCTGTCCCTGGAAGTCTGGCATGTGGGCAGGACACACTGCCTAAGATTTGGTCAGTATAACAATACTGTTGTGTTCCTCTCTGCTAGAAGAATTTCTTCAGAAAATAGCTCTACTTGAGACCAGTAGGAGTTTCCTTCTCTGTCTCCTGCACAGAGAGGAATATTTGCCGAGATAAAGGGGCCTGTGAGCTGGCTTGTGAAAGAAGTTTTCCTTTTCTTAGCTCAGAGGTAGTTTATGGCACCTCTTTGCGTGTTACTCAGTACAATCCTGTCAAAATTGAAGTTATGTCCTAATCTGGGACTATGTCCCTGATTTATCATGGATTTCACGAGGAGTAGTACCCATGAGATCTCTATAGCAAATGGCACTGTTTAGAATTTTAAAAAAAGGGTGACAGAACTTAGTCCATAAAAAGCATAATGGAAACTTACCAGTCTTCCTTACTAATGATTTTAACAAGCAATGATATCAGTATGATTCTAATAACTATGATAGTATTCTTTTTAATATTTTGATTAATTTAAGCTTCCAAAACCAAATTTGTGCAAAATATTCAAATGTGTACACAAACAGCACGAGAAAATTGTGAGTACAGAGATTTTAGCACTATATCTGATAATACTGAATTTTTGGCTAAAAATTATACTGGCTGACTAAGTACATTTTGACATATGGCACCCCATTTTGAAACAAACTGTTTTATTGAGGCTGACCTAAATTCTCCTTAAAAGGTCATGTATGGAAACTAGAGATGAGCCAGACATCTGAGGATGCCTTTGTGGTACGTCATGTTTGTGTAATTTCAGCCAGAAAAAATGCACTTGGCTCTACGTTTGTGTGCAGCAAGAGTGACATCTAACAAGCTATTAGGTCAATATAATTGGTGGGTTTTTCCCTATGGTTATAACAGTGTTATATACAATACTCGGTTGTGTTCAAAGGTGACACTCAAAGTCTTTGACTGTGCAAAGTCTTTGACTTTGCTTGCATTAGCAATAGGAAATATAAAGATAATTTTCAAAATCTTGGTTTGGTTCTAATATACTCACATACTTTCCACATGTTAGTAGACACGACTAGACTGAGGTCAGTCCATTTTTGGTCACATAGCAGCAAGGATGTAGGAAATGTCTTGGGTTTTTTGCCCTCCTTCACAGCCTTCACAAAGGTTGCTCAGAATGGTGTCTCTTCTCCCAGGAGAGGAGATGACAGTCGTTAATCATTGCCAACCAGCCAGAACAAATTTCTCAGTTGACAAATGTTGAACCTTTAAGGGAATTAGTAAATTCCTTTCTTAAAAATGCGACACCCTCCATCAGTCTTCTCAGTTCTTCTAGGGAACTCAGGTATGTATTGTGCCATTCTGTGCCAGAGCAACTTTGAGATATACTTTCCTGTGCCAGATACTCAATTCCATAACTAAAAAGTATTACCTTTAAGACTAACTGCTTAGCAGGGGTGTACAGGATCTCTACATGACATAAACCACCAGAGACTCTCAGGAAAAGGAGAGAAATACAGCAGGCAAGTGCTCATGTTGTGTAAATAACCGTAGCTGCTTTTGCTGAGGTGGGGAGGAAAAAAAAGTAGAACTTGATCTCAGCCTCTAAAGCATGGTAATGATGCCATCTTTCATCCTCCTTTTAAAGTTTTGTTTTGTTGTTGTTTTGTTTTATTTCTGAAAGGGTTTTCCTGGTAGATGTTAATGGTGGAAGGTGGCAATATGGTCTTGCTTGAACTGTATTTGTGTGGAAACAGGAGGAAGAAAATGGTAGATGAGCTTCACATCCTGGTGGAGTTAAGATCTTTTACTGTATTCATACAAGTCTAATATTGGCCTTTTTGTATAAATTCTGCACAATACTGATACAGCAGCTGCTCCGTCTCTAATTATACAGGTGCACAGTACTCCAGAATATCCTGGGAAGGAGAGTAGTTGGCTATAAAGTTTTGAGGAGTTTCATGTCAGTTGTTCTTTCTGTGCTGCAAGGGGCACTGGAAAGCTGTGGTATCTCTGAAGCTAAATGCTCACTAGTGTTCCCTCTGGGAAGCCATGACCGTAAAACTGAGTTGAAAGCTATAAAGATGATTCTTAAATTTTCATTTCACCTTGTGGAGAAGAGACTTGATTTAAGGTTATTTTTAGCTCTTAAAAACAAACCTTTTATTTTTATTTGTAAGGTGAATTGCTAACTTTCTTGAATTTGCACTGACTTCTTGATGCTATATTATCTGTCCAAGAAAAATGTATGATGCAGCGTATCAGTGAAAAGGCATTTTGAAAAGTCATATTCTTTATTAGATCACAAGAAGTGAACAGTCGAGTCAGAAGGAGGTGTAATAACTATTTCAGCATTCAATGTTACAATGTTCTGTATTTTTTGTATTAAGATCACTTTTTATAGGCTACATCTTTAAACAGACAGTAATCTATGAAATAACATACAGATTTGCAAAAAGCAATCTAGATAACTTTCGATCATTTAGTGAGAAATAGATGAGTAAACACCTGGTTTAGTTTGCTGCTTTTTAGATGTCGGAACATTTAATAGCCATAAGGGAATAGTAATGTAAAGCAAATCATATAGGTATGTTAAAAACACTACTAATGAACTATTTGTTTTCTACTAATGTTTGGATTTAGCCTTCCCACACGAAAGTGGCTCAACAAAACGTGTGTCTCTTTCTCCATTCTCTAGAGTGACTTATTAAAGGGTTGTTGAGTGGCAAAAGAAACTGGTGTTCATTCACACATTAATGTTTAATCAAGTGCTAATAGGACTACAGTATCAACAAGACCCAGAACTACTCACAGGAGCTGTGTCAGTGCAAAGTGTGCTTGCCCTCTGAGTGAGACTGGATTATTAAATTAGAAGTATAGACAAGATTACCATGCCATGATAAGCACATGTTTGTACTTTTAATTTGCTTAATTAATTTTGCTGGTGTTTTAAGAGTAAAAAGTGCTATGTGTGTTCAATTGTCTGTGTATGACTGCTCAGATTGTGATATATCTCCCACTAGGGAAGTTTCTTTCAAGGAATAACTTGTTGTAAGAAGTTTTCTGAAATGACTTTTTGAAACAAATTTTTTTAAAAATTGATCTATACTGTGTGTGTATGTCTAAATTTTGGAAGAGGTACATGAAAGATTAATAACAGTTCAGTAAGGAACATTTGTACAATTATTTCTGTAAACTGTGTAAATTCCCTGACTGCAGCACTTACTTTCCAGGAGGAAGCCATGCCATTTCTAGTAGTTATCCAGCAACTTTTGCATAAGGTCACTCAGTGACGTCAGAAGCAGCACCTCCAGTGACTGTAGTCCAACCTTAACCACTGCATCTGAACCATTTTGAATGCTAGCAACCAAAACTGTGGACAGTGCTAGCAAAACCGTATGTACAGCCTTGCTAGCATCTTTGTGGCCACACTAGAAGCCCGTTGTCAATGTAGTATGAAATTCTTTCGTAGCTGAAATGCTCCTTACATGCTCTCAATGTGGATGAAGTAGCAGATGTATTCTGTTCATATAATGGATGTACTTCATGGCAGACATGAATAAGCAGTTGTAGTGTTTCTTTGACACTTGTTTGTCATCATAAATAGTTGTAATGTTTTAGGAGCATTGTACCGCATTAAATACAGAAGTAGGCAAGACCCATGATACAAATAAAAATGTAGGAAAATCTGGACTGCCTAACAAAATGTAGAGCTTAAAAAAAATCTAGAATATTCTGAAATTGGACAGGGAATTGTCTCCCTTCAAGATAACTTGAGACAGTTTTTCTAATCCTGTGATTTATCAGTCTGGATCAGAATCTCAGTGTTAATGAAACAGAATCTGAGAGATGCTAATATTTTAATGTATTTAGGAAGTCTATTGCATTTCACTCGTCTGCACTGTAGACATTTCAGAAAAATGAAAGAAATTATTTTATGTAAACGTGTCATTGGCTAATCTGTTATGTTTTTTCCTGCAACTGCTGCAGTCTATGCTGCTTGTGTATGATTTTCTGTGACGGTACTGGCACAAGCTGTTAATAAATTAGGCCTATAGCCTCTTGATGGCAGTGTATTTCCTCCTTGAGTTCATAGGCCTTACAGAACATTTATGTCTCATTACAGCTAGTACAGCAGTTTATGCCCTAATAAATCAGAGGAGCTTTGCAAAGATGATCTTGACAGTAATGAATCTTTCTGCTGGCATTTCCACTTCACAGACACAAATAATGAAGCAAAACTGCCCCATCTGGCCACTCGGTAAGAGTCAAATCACAGTGGGAAGCTGTTTCCTCAAGCATGACAAAGGTCATTGTGTGCAGCAGGAGTGAGTGATAGCAGGTTGTGCTGTGAGTGACAGTGTAAAATGAAGCCATTTGTGAGCTTTTATCATTATAATTACATTTATTAGCTATGTTGGCAAGGTTCTCCCCTCCCTTCTACCAAGTCTGTGTGCTCTTGCATCAAAAGCTACCTTAACTGATTTCTGCAGATTATTTGGAGAGCTGTTAGTTGGTTACTCCATCAGCCATTGAAGTAGTAGTATTATGGTGTCTCACAGGAATTTTTTTAAAAAAGAATTTCTGCAGATTTACTGCCTTCAAAGACCAAAAACTGGCAAAAGATGCTGTATGCTAATAATAATAAGCAAATAGATGAAACAAGTTCACTCTGCTTCAGAAACATACGACAGAAATACAGGGTATGTCATCTCAGATAGGCCAGTGGGTCCATTGAGCCTGCTGTCTAGCCTTTGGCAGTATGTGAACAAGTGATCTGCCCACCTGTTCTAAAATCCTCAGTTCTTAGGTCGGACTTTGTTGTTGTGCTACTGACTTGTGAAGGAAGTCCTTGCAGCTCAGAATTTGGATACATACCACGTATCCTTGAAGATTTTTCCAGGGCCCTTCACAGAACACCTTTCACATTCTGGACTTCCACAGCTCTCTGTTCAACAGTACCACAGAGTCTCTATTTTAAAGCAGATTTCTTCCATTCTGAATTTTTTCCTGCTTGATACCACTGCTGTGTCTGGTTTCTTCCTTCTGTAAGATAAAGTACTTTCTCCTGGCTTAGTCTGGGATTTGTACACTGCATCAAACAATAGAATAGAAAAGAGGTTTTCTTCTGTTGGGGAGAAGTTCAGGGCTTTAATCTATTAATTTTCGTTTTGGGGTTATTTTACCCATTTCGTGCCCTCTTCCTTCCTTCTCAGTGGTATGCTAGTCCTGCAGAAACGGTATGGTAAGAAAAGGTTGTTACAGCGTAGAAACCCTGGCTAGCAAATGTCCTTAACAGCACCACCATGTGACGTCAAGGACATTCAAATGTCTGTAAGTGCATACATTCACTATTCTGCCTTGACTTCTTTTTCTAATTCTGAAATGATATTGTTTCTGTAGGCATAACTTAGCAGGAAAGTGAGAAGCTGTCAGAGGAGAAAGCAAGTAAGTTAATGTTAATTTAAGTGTGACAAGCTTTGTACTAATTCTCCCTTCACCTACAATACAAGTTTGTACTGTAAAGTACAGGTGTAGTTTACAGGCTGTATGTGTAGGGGTCACTTGTCCATCTCAGGAATGCGAGTCTGCATCAACAACATGACAGAACAGGGGTTTTTAGGGGGAAAGTTTAAAAATTGCTTTATCCAGTTTATATTTTACAAGGGTGATGTTGCACAGTGAGAATGCAATTGACTGAGTACGAATCTGTCCAGAAATATGGACACAGTAACATGCTTGTGGGAAGTACCAAGGGTTCTGTAATAAACACGGGTAAGTAGGGACTGTTTTATTTTTCTAACATTTATAATTTTGCATAATTGTGTTATTATTAACAACTGGATAGCTCCATGCTAATGCTATCAAATTTGTACTCGTAAATTGTATTTTTTTACCCTTACAAAAGTTATTTGTATCTCTTATCTGTGGTATTCCTTTTTTTTTTTTCCAAATTGCAAGTGTGGAAAAGTATATAATGAAAACTATATATGATCCTAAAATAGGAATGTAGGTCTAGAAGAAACAGCTTGGGTCAAATGCTGCTCAAATTGAAAAATTCTTCTGGGCTTACTGGACTGAGTTCCCTGCTGGAGCCACTAAAGGAAGGGGAAGGGACAAAGAGTGATTTGGTCAATAAAGACAAGGATAGCTATAGGGAAGGGAAAGGAGCCAGGAGGAGCAGTTCTGAGTAAGAGGAAGCGTGGGAATGGTGAGAAGGAGCAGTCAGTGAGGGTCTGGCTGCAAAAAAGGTGGTCAGATGAATTGACAAGAACGTGTACTCTGATACTCCCTCCACACACATTTGCAGTCTATGTAATCTTGTGACAAGTGCAAAGTTTTGCTATGAAATAGCAGAATACTTTGAAATGCTGGTGTGTCACAGGAAGAGTGCAATGGAGACAGGACACAGCTCTATGCTAGAGCCTTAGCTGTAGCACGGGACGGTTAGGTGGAAGTGTCTAAGTGATCCTGGGAAACAGTGTGGTGTGCTGCAGAGGAAAGTAGCGATGCCTGCAGGTCCTGACAAATCTGATGTGAGCGAAATCTAATGTTTGGTTAAGAGTAAACTCTACTAGCCAGACCTTCCTGTGGGATTTTTTTTGTCCTGTCAGGACTACTGCTGTAGTCTATTCCAGTCTCTCGCTGATAACCATGGGCTGCCACTAAAATCTGAGAGACTAGTAATAGAGTAGGAGTCATCCTTTCTTTCTCAGTGAATGACCAGCAGAAGCCCCGAATATGACTTCAACTGTAATTTTTTCCTATTAAAAGAAATACAGCTTGTTTTTCATTTGGCTAGTGTTGGAATATCTCTCCTTTTTAAAAACTAAATTATCACTCATCTGGCTGTTAATACTAATTGTATTGTTAATAGATCACAGTTTTATGCCTTACTGAGAATGATGAAGTTGTAATGCTGTTGAGTCAATAATGTGCACACATGAATTTTACTGAACTATAGACTGAGTAAGGTGCTGCACCAGTAATAGCATTAGAGATCTTGCTCCATTCCACCTTTGGTTGCAATCTTTGCCTTCATCATCTGTGTCCTGCACTCGATTTACTGATTGCCCTCTCATCCCATTCTGCCCCCGCACTGAACTCCCCAATGCTTAATATTCTTCTCTTCTTGCTGCTTTCTGTTGGAATCCTGTTTAGACCTAGCACAACTGCACACCGATTCCTAATCTCTTACATGTTTTTTCCTGTCTCTCTTGCTACTGTCTCTATTTGGGAAGTCCTTTCTGATTCAGTTTATCACCAAATTTCTCTCCTCTTTCTGTTTTGCCTAAAGAAACCTGCTTTTTCAAAGACCTCCAACAATTATATTTGTATTCAAATTTATTCAAATTTATTCCAAAGCAAAGTAATTTTTTTTGCAGTACAGAAGGAAAATGTAGCGTTGAAGTTCTCCTTTAGTAGGAGCATACAAATTTTCCCAATTATACAGCAGTGAGGAGCTTCAGGCAAACTTCTTGCTTTAAGAATGAGAATCAAATGTACAAATCCTAGGCTATTTGTATGCTTTTTGTGTTGTATCCTTTTTTTCTTTCCATACATGAACACTGACAAGTTGAAAGATTATACCTTTCAACTGCTGGCTTGACAGATATTTATCTGTGGGTTTTATTTTGTCTGTCTTGTGATGGGAGTCACTACAAACTTTCACTAGCTTTGTGTCAGCATCTGTGGAATACAGGGAATGAAAAATACTTACACAGTTTTTGTGTCAGGGCAACAATTTTGATTGCCGATGTACACGCTGCCTTTCATAGTGCAGTATCACTTGATTCTGCTTTTTCTTAAATTCATGTGTTTTTATACATTGAGTGATAATGTGCTGGCCTTTGTGAAATGTGTAGAATTGGTGGTCCTTCATCAGCTGTGAAATAAGCTGGTTATGAAGTTTCTATGTAAATTCAGTTATTCTTAGATCTTGTAGTTACAAAGTTGAAAACAAGGATCAAAGAAGATAAGTAAAATTAGTATTGTGTCGATTCCTTTGGCTTATATCTTTTCTGGCTTTCATCAAAGTATTGCCGTTTGTTGACTCCAATTATGAGTGAGAAATGCATTTCTTTTATTTTGAAAAATTAAGCACTGGTACCTTAGGGAAAGATCATATTGTTAATTATAGACCTTGAATATTAG
>Ga0181612_180889_pt1 | contig 11575 bp, 6 predicted proteins | sample HoacroProtozoa21_FD_119630 | JGI IMG/M metagenome (GOLD analysis project Ga0181612, IMG submission 119630) | Hoatzin crop microbial communities from Cojedes, Venezuel. Combined Assembly of Gp0051906, Gp0051904, Gp0051908
AAAGTGGCGTTGTAATTATGAATTACGAGTGTTGAATTACGAGTTACGAATGTTGAGTTAAGAATTAAATAATTCATTATCGCACGGAGTGCGACTAATTCAACATTCGTAATTCGTAACTCGTAATTCGTAACTCGCAGTCACACTCTCCTTATAAAGTCGTCAAGACTTTCGCCCTTTGAAAGGCCGAACTTCTTGCGCAGACGATAGCGGTTGCTGTTCACGCTGTCGGGAGAGACAGAGAGCATTTCGGCTATCTGCTTGGCACGCATACCGATGCGGATATAGGCACAGAGCCGAAGGTCGTTCTCCGTCAGTTCCGACGACCGCTCTTTCAGATGAAGGAAAAAGTCGGGGTGAACGCTGTCGAAATGCAGCTTGAAGCGCTCCCACTCGTCGTCGCTGCGCAGCGAGTCGCCGATGGCATCGTTCACCTGACGGACATATTCCGACGGTATTTGCCCTTGCGATTCATATCGCTTCGTGATGTCGCTGATCTGCTGCAGCACCTCGTTCTTGTTGGCAAGCAGAAGCGTAGATGAGCTGATCTCGCACTCCTTCTGCTTCATGTCGCGCTCGAAGTTCTGGCGGTTGACGCTGTAGATGAGTGCCTCCTGCTGCAGCTGCCGGCGCAGCTGGGCGTTCTCCATGCGGCGGATGCGGGCGCGCTGGTAGAGCCACACCGTCAGCACTGCGGCGGCAAGCAGCAGAATGACAATCAGGGCTATGGAGAACCAGAACCACGTGCGGCTCAGCTTGGCGTCTTGCTCCAGCAGGCGTATCTGGTCGTCCTGACGCAGAATCTGCTCGCGCACGCGGGCTTTCGGCACCTCCTGCTGCTTCACAAGCGTAGTCTGACGCTCATACTCCTTTTGGTAACGCTTCAGATATTCAAAGGCCTTCTCACGATTGCCCGTCTTTTCGTAGGCCAGCCAGTAGTAGCGGTACACCTGCGCCATGAATCGCTCGCCCACCACCTTTTCGCCGCGACCGGTCAGACGGTCGAGCGTCTGGAGAATGTCATTATATCGCCCCATGCGATAGAGAGCCTGAACGCGCTGCACGTCAACCAGACTGCTGAACAGCGCGTTGCCGGCATCCTCGCGCATCAGCAGCGAGTCGGCCTGCAGGCAGTAGGCCATCGCGCTGTCGGGCTGGTTCATCTCTATGAAACGGCTGCTGATGTTGATGTAGGCCTGAAGAGTCATGCCCCAGTCGCGCTTGCCGGTGGCTGCCGACTTCTTGTAGAGGGCGATGCGGTCTTCCGGTTTCGAGAGCATTGCCTCGAAGAAATAGACTCGGTTGAGCGGATAGCCCGCCCGCTCATACGATTTTTTGCAGAGGGCCAGCTGCTCGGCCGCCCAGTCGGAGTTTTCTATGTCGATAAACAGCTGGGTGAGCAGCAGCTGCGCGTTTCCCAAAAAGTAATAGTCTTTCTTCTGCTCCAGCACGTCGATGGCGTTCTTCGCCAAGTCGTAGCACTGCTGGTAGTGGCCCAGCCGCTCGTGGTTGCCGGCCAGCTGATAGTCTATCAGGGCCGCGTCGTATTGGCAGTCGGACCCCTTCGGCAGTCTGGCAAGCATCTGCCGCGCCGAGTCGAGCAGTTCCACGCAGCGCGCGGGGTTGGCGTCCATCTGTCCCATCCTGACGCGCCAGTAGATGGCCCGCGCCAGCAGCCACTTGTTGCCAGTTTCCCTCGCCCTCTGCTCCAGCCTCGCCGTCTGTTCGGCATCTACTTCACCGCGACGGTTGTCGAAATCCATTTGGCTCAGTCGCTCGGCTATGCTGTCGAATCTTTCGTCTATCTTCTTGAAGTGATAGGGATAGCGCACACCGCAAAAGGCATTGACACTCACAAACATCAATGCCAAAACTATCCATGCAATCTTTTTCCGTTCTTTCATCCGCCTGCAAAGATAGTGCAAATCGAAGACAAAACAAAACGAAAAAGCATTTTTTAGTTTTTATTGTAGAGAGGTTGCCCGTTTCTTAAATCCTCCATTCCCGATGCTTCGAAACTGCCACCCCGATGCTTTGTCAGTAAATCAAATTGATTTACCGAGCAAATCAAATTGATTTACTGAGAGCCGAGCGCGGAGGATGTTTTTGGGGAGTATGGAAAGGGCGTCTTTGCGTCGCCGCAGGTGATGACGGACAGCGCAAAGACGCCCTTTTCTGATGGTGGCAGAGGGTGGGTGATTCCTCCGTCGGGCGGCTAATAGTTCTCCGCCTTGATTTGGAAGTAGCTCTGCGGATGGTTGCAGACGGGGCACACTTCGGGCGCTTGCTTGCCGATGACGATGTGGCCGCAGTTGGCGCACTGCCATATCACGTCGCCGTCGCGCGAGAAGACCACTGCGTCTTCGATGTTCTTGAGCAGCTTGCGGTAGCGGGCCTCGTGCTCTTTCTCGATGGCTGCCACACCGCGGAATTTCTCGGCTATTTCGGGGAAGCCCTCCTCGTCGGCCTCGCGGGCCATGCGGTCGTACATGTCGGTCCACTCGAAGTTCTCGCCGTTGGCGGCGTCGCTCAGGTTTTGCTTTGTGTCGCTGATCTGTCCGCCGTTGAGCAGCTTGTACCACATCTTGGCGTGCTCTTTCTCGTTGGCTGCCGTCTCCTCGAAGATGGAGGCTATCTGCACGTAGCCGTCTTTCTTGGCTTTGGAGGCGAAGTAGGTGTACTTGTTGCGGGCCATCGATTCGCCGGCAAACGCTTCTTGCAGGTTCTTCTCGGTCTTGGTTCCTTTCAGTTCTTTCATGTTTTCTCGTTTTTTTGTTTGTTCGCATTTGCAAAGTTACTGATTTATTTGCACAACTCCAAATGTTGTGCAGAAAAAAATCCGCCGGCTCGTCTTTTGGCGAACCGGCGGTTTTTCTGTTAGTATAAGGTTTTGATTACTTCAGGCGGGTGGGTTTCATAAGCTTGATGCCGTTGAACTTGTTGTTGAACCGCTGTAGCTTTCTGCCTTTCTTGTTGGCCTTCTTGCGTGCACCGTCGGATGTTCCGTCTTCATCTACATCCTCACTGGTGAGCGTGAAGGTGTCTTCCTGATAGCTGTATGCTCCGGCGTCAACCATGTATCCAAGTCTGAAGTGGAATGTTTTGTTGGCGGCATCGTAGTAGCTGGGAGCGCCTAAAGATGCCAAATCCATTCCGAAGATTTCTCCGTAGTCTGTGAAATAGTTGGACCACGACTTGGCAATGGTTACGCTGCTGGTTTCGGCGTCAAGGTTGAACATGAGCGCACCGTCAGCAAACCATGGCATAACGGCGTATGCTGTGGAATCATCGTTGCTTTGGTAGATTATACTGTTGTATACGCTTGTAAATTGAGCTTCTTCTTTTCCTGTGAGGTCTTTTACGCCTTCTGAGTATGTTCCAATAGCGACTGCATTATATTTGTACAAAACAGGAACAATCTGATAGTTTGCGCGAATTAGGGCTTTATTTCCTTCGTCGTCCACTTCTTCTTTAAAGGCTACAACAATCACCTTGTAGTAACCGGCTTCGCTGCCTGGGATAGGTACTTGGACTTCTCCGTTTGCGTCGGCATCTACACCTACGATTTCATCAGTGTCTATTGCATAAAGTATCTCATCGAGGTCGGCATCGGCCTTAACGGCATAGCAGGAAACGAGAGAGACATCAGATCCTTTTTTCACGGTCAAATAAGCATATCCTATTCCTACCAACGGGTTGTCATTGGTTCCTAAGAACGTGCATTCGAGCGAATAGTCTTTCGGAGTGAATCCTGGCATATATATGTGAACCAACTCTGAGGTTGTGTAGTTCCATCCTGCGCCTCCATCTCCGTATGACGGCATGAATGCGAATGGCGAGAGGACAACCTCGCCTGGGGTTGTAGCGTCGGACATATATTCGTTAACGTAGCTTCCAGCCCATGTCGTCGAGTTGTCGAATCCTAATGTTGTATAGCGATTAATCAGGTCGGAGGGATGATAATACCATACGTCGCAGTTGTAAGTGCCGTTCACGTAGCCAGTGTTCGTTTTGGTGAAATAAACAAGGTCGTCTAGATTAACATCAACACCATTGACATTTTCTCCTTTCTTCAGCACTGTGAACTGTAGATAGTCAGACGGCGTTACCGATGCATAATCGTTCTCGGCAAAGGGGTACATCACGCGATAGGTGTTGCGGTCAACTTTGTTCTGATAGATTTCCACTTTGCTTTCGAATCCGAAGTAATCGTCTATCCATGTACCCGTACCCATCAGTTCGTATGGAGAGTATGCTCCCACTTCGAATGTATAGGTTGAGAGACCGTAAGCGGTTTGATAAGCCGGATCGATGGTGATGCTTACTTTCTTGAAGACGTCGTACTCCATCTTCGACGGGTCGTAGGTGATGTCGAGAGTGGTCATCGACTGATTGGCATCAAATTTTACCGATGTGGGCACCGAAAGGAATCCGGTGGAATCGCTCACTGTGAGGGGCACAGTGATGGCATCGGCAGTCTTGATGCGATAGACGGGCACGGCAAACGACGTCTGGTCCGTTTCCACGCCAATCTTCGTTGACCCATTTACGTCGAAGTAAACCTGGTCGTTGGCCTCGGCCGTTGCAGGCGTGTAGTCGTCTTTGTCGGAGCAGGCTGTGAAAGCGAGCGACAGAGCGGCAGCGGCTGCCAGCGCGAAATATTTTTTAATTGCTTTCATTGTCTTTTTCTTTTATATTAAAATATGTGTATTCCTCTGTTTATACGGATTAGTCGGTTACTCCGTCTCTGAGATTCGGGTTCTGTCCTGCTGAGGGAACGGTGCCGCCGGTGTTGTCTACGATGCCGGCATTGTTGTCTTTCTCAGTCTGCGGGAAGCGCATGTTGAGCCATCCGTCGTCGGCACTGATGTTGAACTGATAAGCAGCGGGATAGTTGCTCTCCTTGTCGGCGTGGAAGCGCACGATAGGCTTGTTGAGGCGCTTGGCATCGCTAATGAAGAAGCCCTCGCCCCAGAGCTCCACGCGGCGCTGGAACCAGATTTCGTCGGCAAGCGTGCGTGAAATATTGCTGGCGTTGTAGTTCAGGTCGCGATTCTTCATTAAGGCGTTGAGCATATTGCGGGCCTTGTCTTCTTGATTGCTCTTGGCGTAACCTTCTGCGGCGATGAGATACATCTCCTCTACGCGCATCAGAGGCCAGTCGTTGTTGTTGAGCGTGTTGCCCACTCCGGAGAGTTGTCCGAACTTCACGCTGGTGTAGGGCAGGAAGACGTCCTTGCTGCCGTCGTCGGCCACGAGGTTGCATATTTCGTCGCCTTTCTTGGTTACGGTTGCTCCGCCAGAGACGCATGTCCACGAGAGGTTGGCAATGTTGGGCGAGTGGAGACTTGCGTCGAGCCACCATCCCTTGCGCACGTCGGTGGAGGAAATCTTGTCGTAGAGCAGTTTGTTGATCATCGGGCCAAGCTGGCAGGCAGCAGTGTAGCCGTCGCCGCTGAATACGCTTACCCACGATGAAGAGGTGGCATAGCCGCCACTCTGAACCATGGCGTCGGTGATGTCGATGCCCCACATCCAGTTCTTGGCAGTGATGTTGTTGAACTGTGGCACGCTGACTTCTTCTATTGTAGCGGGCGTATATCCCGCCATTGCCAATTCAGCGTCAGCTGCGGCGTCAGCCCAATTGCCCATAGCGAGGTTGGCGCGGGCGCGCAGTCCGTAGGCCACCTGAAGGTCGATTTCCGACTTGCTGCTACGCACGTATTCGGCAATCTTGAGATTCTCGATGGCCACGTTGAGGTCTTTCAGAATCTGTTCGTACACCTGTTTTACGGTTGCGCGTGGATTGTTGCTATAGTCCTTCACGTCTTCGTTGAGCACCGGAATGCAGAGGCTGTCGCCTGCCACTGAATATCCAAACTGGAAGAAAGGTGCGAGCATCAAATAGTCGAATGCTCTCACGGCACGTGCCTGAACCTTCTTGGCTAACTTTTTCTTGGCAGCCGATACAGTGGCAGCATTTCCCGAATTGATGTCTGCTTTAAGGTCGTCGATGCTGGGGTAGGAGTCCCACACCTGCTGGGCCAGACCTATCTGCTTGTAGGGAATGTTGTAGCGTATGTAGGGATTGGCATAGTTGGCGTTGCGCGAAGTGTAGGCGCAAGCAACGGAGAACCAGTTGTAGCCGCTGTTTGAATAGATGTAGTCGGCTCCTTCGCAGTCGGCAGAGATTGCCGACATGATGAACCCGAAGTCGTCGGCACGGCCAGACGAGCCGAAGACGCTGTAGGGCTGTCCCATAATAGTGTACATTCCAGCGAACACGGCGTCGGCACGCTCGCTCAGCACCGCATTGGTCTCTAAGCTCTGCGCGGCGGTAATTTCTCCGGTTTCCGGGTCTTGGCCGTTGATGTCGGAGCAAGCCACGGCTGACATTGTGGCCAGCGAGAGGATTGCAAATCTATATAGTTTCATATCTTTTTCCTTTCTTTGATTTTTGGATTAGAATGTAATGTTCACACCTGCGGTGATTGAGCGTCGTGCGCTGTAGCTGCCGCCGGCACGTCCTGCGCCAGAGGTCATAGAGCCGATGCCGAGGTTGTAGCGTGGGTCGAGACCCTTGCGGGCTGTGAGCAGGAAGAGATTCTCACCAGAGAAGTAGATGCGCAGGTTGCTTGCGGCAATCTTCGATGAGATGCTGCGCGGGAAGGTGTAGCCCACAGTCAGGTTGTTCAGACAGAGATAGTTGGATTTGACAAGGAAGCGGTCCTGTGCCGACTGTCCGCCGTAGATGTCGTAGGTGTCAAGACGCGGGATGTTGCTGTTCTTGTTGGTTTCGCTCCACGAGTTGAGCAGGTCTTTGTGGTAGGCGCCGCCGGCGTTGCTGCCGCCCTGCATGTATGCCTGATACTCTCCGTCGTAAATCTTGCCGCCGAGCTGATAGGAGAACTGTGCGCTCAGGTCGATGCCAAAGGCAGAGAGCGTGGTTCCGAATCCGCCGAACACGGTGGGGAGCAGGTCACCCACGTCGTATTTCGTGGCTTCAGTGATGTCGTTGGTGGTCTCCTGACCCGTAACTTTTCCGCTCTCGTCGGTGATGTCCTTATACCACAGGGCATCGCCGTTCTCCTTGTTGGTTCCGGCATACTTGTACATATAACCTTCCTGAACAGAACCGCCTACGCAGAGAATCTGGCTGCTGTATTTCAGACCATCCTTGGCGATACTTGGGTCGAGCTCGGTAATCTTGTTGCGGTTGAACGTTCCGTTCAAGTTGAGAGCCCACTCAAGGTTCTTTGTCTTCACGGGCACTGCCTCGAGCGTGATTTCAAAACCGCGGTTGTACAGCGAGCCCACGTTTGCCCAATAGTAGTTCACGTTGTAGCCGGAGGACAGCGACAGAGTCTTGGAGTAGAGCAGGTCGATGGTCTTCTGATTATAGAACTCGATGCTACCGCTCAGGCGGTTCTTGAACATGGCGAAGTCAACGCCGATGTTGATGTTCTTGTGGGTCTCCCAAGTGAGTTCCTCGTTGCCTTTCTGCGACATGCTGATAGAGTAGGCGCCCGTCTCCTCGTTGTAGGAGGTCTCGTAGCGGTCGGCCCAGTAATAATATTGTCTGTTCTTTGAGGCGCTGTTGAAGTTGTCGTTACCTACGGCTCCGTAGCTTGCTTTGAGTTTCAAGAGGTTGAGCCAGTCGATGCCCTGCATGAAGGCCTCTTTGTTCATCTGCCAAGCCACGCCAAACGAGCCGAAGGTGCCCCAGCGGTGGCCGGGAGCGAAACGCGATGAGGCGTCGCGGCGGAGCGAGGCGTTGACGAAGTAGCGGTCGTCGTAGTCGTACATTACGCGGCCGAAGAATCCCTCGGTCATGTAGTGGGTAACGTAAGACGAGTTGCTCTTCTGCGACGTTCCGAGAGCATTGTCGAGCTCGCCGATGAGCGGGTCGTAGAGGTGGTCGTTGTAGCCATAGAGATAAGAGTAGTCATACTTATACTGCTCGTAGCCGGCCAGCAGGTTCAGGTGGTGCGAGCCGAAGAGCTTGTCGTAAGTGGCGGTGTAACGCTGGTTGACCGAGAACTGGCGAGTGTGGTTAACCGCTGTTGCGCCGTCGGTGGAAGCAGCGCCTGCAAACGTGCTGTAGAGATCGTTGTAGCGGTTGTTGATGGCTGATGCTGCGAGGTTGGCCTCAAGCGTCAGACCGTCAATCGGGGTGATGATGGCTCCCCACTGTCCCTGGAACATATCGCGGAGCATCTTCGACGAGTTGTACTCATTGTCGCGCACGGCGTTGCCCACGAGGGCAGCACGGCTGAACGGGGTCTGGTTGGCGTCGTAAACGGTCAGTCCGTTCTGTGTCTTGATAGACTTGTCGGCGTTGCGCACGTAGAGCGGATAGATGGCGCCCACCGTGTTCACTGCATAGAACACGTTGCCAGAGCTTCCCCATGTGGAGGCGTCGAAGTAAGGCGACGCGGAGATGACGTGGGCGAAGTTCATCGCGGTGACGAGCTTGAGCCACTTCTTCACCTGATAGTCCACGTTGGTGCGGGCCGTGTAGCGCTGATACTGCGACTTGTTGATGATACCGCCGTCCTTCAGATAGCCTGCGCTTGCAAAGTAGTTCATGCGTCCGGTGGCTCCGGTAACGCTGGCGTTATACTCCTGACGGAACGAGCTGTGGATGGTCTCGTCGTACCAGTTGTCGGGAGTATAGTAGTAGTCGCCTTTCGTGTATCCGAGCGTGGCGTTGGGGTTCAGCTTGAAGTTGGTGCCGATGAGGCTCTCGCCCTCGGGCACGGTGTAAACCTGATATCCCAGACCGCCGTTGTTCTGGTCGTAGAGATTCTTGTTGGCAAAGGCGTAAGCCTCGGTCGAGGTCTTGCCGTCGTGATAAACCTGCGAGTTGTACATAGCCCGATAGTGGGTCTCGTAGTATTCTGCCGGATTGGTAATCAGGTTGTAGCGCGGGATGAGCTTCGAGTTGCTACCCCATTTGGCGTCGAATGTTACTTTGGCGTCTTGTCCGTCGCGTGCGCGCTTGGTGGTGATGATGACCACGCCGTTGGCGCCACGGGCACCGTAGATGGCACTTGCCGATGCGTCTTTCTGAACGGAAATCGACTCGATGTCATTCGGGTTGATGTTGGCGATGGCACCGTCGTAGGGAGCGCCATCGACAATGTAGAGCGGGGTTGAGCTGGCGTTGAGCGAGCCGACACCACGAATGCGGATGGTGGGAGCGGCCCCCGGCTCACCCGATGATGACGTAGCCTGCACGCCGGCCACCTTTCCCACGAGGGCGGTAGTGGCTGTTGAGGCAACGTGGTTGGAGATATCGGCCGTCTTGATTTCTGCGGCAGAGCCGGTGAAGGCCGACTTCTTCGTCTTACCGTATGCAATGACAATCACGTCGTCGAGGGCTGTCTTGTCGTTACGAAGCAAGATTTTCATGCTTGCGTGAGCCGATACGGTGAGCGGCTCCATGCCTACATAGGTGATTTGCAGCGTGTTCTTGCCTTTGGGGCAGGTCAGCGAGAACTGTCCGTTGGCATCGGTAACGGTGGCTACATTAGTGCCTACCACTCTCACGGTGGCGCCGATGATGGGCTGGTTGTCCTCTTCGGCAATAACCGTACCTTTGACTGCTGTCTGCGCCAGCGCTGTTCCTATCGCGAGAAACAGTCCGGCGACTAACGTCCATAGTCTTCTGTTCATATAAGTTACCTTTTAATTAATAAATAGAATTTTGTTCGTTTAAACGTCTCCTCAGCGTGGCGGAGTGTTAAGAGGCGCACTCCGTTTTTCACGCTTTTTAAGTTACAGGTTGCAAAGATAAGCAAAAATCCGTAATACACAAATGAAAATGTGAAAAAATGAGCAAAAAGCACCCTCTTTTTAACAATTTGACGTTTTTAGACGCTTTTTTCAAACAATCGTTTCGTTAAAATGCATTTTTTATTCACACTGCGAATCTGCCGAAATCGTCAAAATTGCATCATGAGTATCCAAATGTGTGAATATCTATTTAAAATCGCCAATATATAGTATAAAAAGAGCCTCCCGCTGGCATGACGTCTGGCGGGAGACTTCTTCTTTTATTCTTGTTTCGCTTGTTTCGGCCGGTGGATTACCGGTTGTTTCTCTTCAGCAGCTCGTCGAAATAGGCAATCGTCAGTTTCAGACCCTCTTCGAGCTTCACCATCGGCTCCCATCCAAGCTCCTTCTTTGCCAGCGAGATGTCCGGCTTGCGCTTCTTCGGGTCGTCGGAAGGCAAGGGCATGAAGACAATCTTGCTCTTCGAACCAGTCATGTCAATCACCTTTTCGGCCAGCTCAAGCATGGTGAACTCGCCTGGATTGCCCAAGTTGACAGGGCCGGTGAAGTCGTCGGGGGTTGCCATCATCTTCAGCATTCCTTCAATCAGGTCGCTCACGTACTGGAACGAGCGGGTCTGCTCGCCGTTGCCGTAGATGGTGATGTCTTCGCCGCGCAACGCCTGCACAATGAAGTTGGAGACCACGCGGCCGTCGTCCTTTGCCATGCGCGGGCCGTAGGTGTTGAAGATGCGGATAACCTTCGACCTTACGCCGTGAAGACGGTGGTAGCTGAAGGCCAGCGACTCGGCGGCACGCTTGCCCTCGTCGTAGCAGCTGCGGAGGCCTATCGGGTTCACGTTGCCCCAGTAGGTCTCAGGCTGAGGGTGAATGTCGGGGTCGCCATACACCTCGCTCGTCGAGGCCTGCAAAATCTTGCAGTGGGTGCGACGGGCCAATCCAAGCATATAGTAGGCGCCAAACATCGACGTCTTCATCGTCTGGATAGGGTCGGTCTGGTAATAAACGGGCGAGGCAGGGCAGGCCAAGTTGTAAATCTCGTCCACTTCAGCCCAGTAGGGCTGCGTAACGTCGTGGCGGACAATCTCAAAATTCGGACGGTTCAGCAGATGCCAAACATTCTCCTTCTTGCCAGTGTAGTAGTTGTCGAGGCATATCACGTCGTTGCCGTCGTTTACCAAACGCTCGCACAAGTGGGAGCCAATGAAGCCCGCGCCGCCTGTAACTAAAATCCTTTTCATTACTCTTCTCTATTAGTTTTTAAATGTATGCGTACATTATATAATATATAGCCACACTCTCCAAGCAAGCGCGTCGCAAGGAAAATGGCCGAGTCGGATGTTTTCCTCCTGCAAAAGTAAACAATATTTCCCAAACAAAACCCATTTTCAGAACTTTTTTCTGAAAAAACCGATAATCGCGACTCCTAAAGCCCACTTCTGTACGCAGGAAAACGGTCGCATAGACGAATGAAATGCTCGCTTGTCGCGGCAAACAGGTGCCGAGAATACCTCTCTTTTGTCAAAAACTGCGAAAAAGTTGTTTGTTTTTGAAAAATAATTGCAGAAAAGTTTGTGCGTTTAAAAAAAACGCAGTACCTTTGCACTCGCTTTCGCCCTGAAAGGGGCGTCAGCCAGAACAGAGAGTTCTTTGAAAGATTTCCATAGACAGAGAAGTAGTACAAGAAGCGAGGCTCCATTCTCGATTGCGCAGTTTTTGCGTGTTTGTGTCTGGGGTCTTGGGTAATAGAAAAACGAACCGTCGAGAGAGAGAAAACG
>Ga0181612_104354_pt1 | contig 11573 bp, 7 predicted proteins | sample HoacroProtozoa21_FD_119630 | JGI IMG/M metagenome (GOLD analysis project Ga0181612, IMG submission 119630) | Hoatzin crop microbial communities from Cojedes, Venezuel. Combined Assembly of Gp0051906, Gp0051904, Gp0051908
GGCCAGACTCTTTTCAGTGGTGCCCAGCAACAGGACAAGGCGCAACAGGCACAAACTGAAGCGGAGGAAGTTCCGTCTGAACATGAGGAAGAACTTCTTCACTCTGAGGGTGACGGAGCACTGGAACAGGCTGCCCAGGGAGGTTGTGGAGTCTCCTTCTCTGGAGATATCCAAGAGCCGCCTGGACAACATCCTGTGCAGCCTGCTGTAGGTGACCCTGCTTCGGCAGGGGGGTTGGACTAGATGACCCACAGAGGTCCCTTCCCACCCCGAACATTCTGTGATTCTGAAAGTTCATAGGGTTTGGCACCCTCTCTCTCATCGACGCAGCAACTGGGAGGCAACATCGCCAGCCGCGTGACACACATCTCGGGAAGCATTGAACAGAAATGGCTGGGGCATGGAAAAACTACTCGGGAAAACTCCTGGAGGGAGGTCCCTGCCTCTCACCAGACCTGGAGAGGGGAGGGATCTGTGAGAGCACTGTCCCTGTGACGGCCATCCTGCCATCAGTTTCTTCAGCTTTTTTCAGCGGTAACTGGAGAAGAGACACCAGGATCCCACCGCACGCTCCACCCCTGTGTCTCTTCGGCATCGGGTTGCCTTCACGCCAGAGATGTTTTGCTTTCGCTGGGTGGCTGTTTGCCAAACCTCCCTTCTCCCTCTGCTCACCCAGAAGCATTCCTGCCTCCTCCCCAGCCCTGTGCCGTGGGCTGTAGCCCCCCAGCCCGGTAAGCGGGTGCTGCCGTGGCTTGGCACAGGCGTCAGGCTTTCTACTAACCCAGCAACACCTCAGGATGTGTCAGACTTTGTCTGGACTTGTTTTGGCTCGCCTGGAATGATGTTCTATCTTGTTAAGCTGTAGCAGCAATTTTCTAATGTCCAGGTGGTTATTGCCTAATTTGCTTAACTTTCACTTAGCTCTAGATTTGAGCAAAATCATATGGCAGAATCATATGGCATAACCATATGGCATAATAATTTTTATACAGATAATACTAATAAACTGATAGTCTGTGTATTATGGCACATTTATAATGCTAGTATAAGCATATAGGAGGACAGCAGAAGCAGCCAAAGTAGGGACATGGGATGAAGCCCTGAGAAGTGCAGGTACAGGATGATACCGGAGACTTCAGGGCAATAAACCATTCACCTGTGGTGAACAAACCGGCGTCAGACACAGTCCTAGGGTGGCCAGACAGGGCCATGGGGACGAGGACAAGCTGAGACATGGGCTTGCAGGTGGACCCAGCTCAGGGGGACCCATGGCTGGGTGCGGCAGGGCTGTGCGGACCTGGAGACCAGCCCTGCTGCGGTGTCTCTGGGGCAGGGACCAATGACTCTGGGGGGATGAAATGGGGTCCTGGGCTGTGGGCTGAGCATGGACAGGGAGGGCTGGTGGTCCTCCCAGGGCCATGACACATGGGACACTGAGGTCTTGCTGCAAACCTGCTACTCTCTTTGTTCGCGAGGAAGACTTGTGCCATCGCCCCTGGGATGCAGAGAGGCAGTGGAAAGGAGCATAGCACCGGAGAGTAATGGGTACATTTGTGAGGTTCATTTTCCTGTATAATAATTTTTAACCGTTTTATTGATTGGACTTATTTGATACTAATTCTTTTGGACTGTTAATATTTGTGTATTGTAAGTGTACTGCTACTAGTTAACTGTGTGATGTATATTAGTTAGCCTGTTAAGATTTTAATTAGACTAAAAAATTCTTGGCTTGTGTGTTCCCCCTTTGCCAATAACAAGATTTTGCACATAAAGCCCTCTCCATAAGCCCTCCCTTCTTTCCCTGTTCTTCCTTTCCTCTTTATTGTGATCCCCCACCACTTTTCCCACCGCTCATCAACACCTGCGACACGATGACGGGCCAAAAGTATTTTTGTCCTTGCTAGCAGCAGTAAGATCCCAGGCATTTGACCCCTCTGGTGCCAGAGGGCCAAAAGACAGAGGTGGGTTCTTCAAGATCGACAGACCCTGGCCTCTAAATGCCTGCTGCTGGCACACCACGAACGTGAGACTTGCAGAGCTGACTCCCCCCCATCCCACTGTGAAGCCAGGCAGCACCAGGACCTCTCCCTCCCTCCCTCCCTCCATGAGAAGAGACACAAGAGAGTGCGAGGGAAAGGGGTGCAGGGTGCAAAGAAGCCATCGTTGCAGGCTTCAGGCAACAGGCATGTCAGCAGAAAAGCTCCCATGCGGCAGTTTAGCATCGTGGTCCATCCCTGCCTCCGCAGCTGACCACCACCAACAGCAGGAGAAACCTGAGCCGCCTTCCCTCCTGACCCTTCACAGGGTGCTTTTCAGCGAGCTGAAGGAAGAAATTGAGCTTATGCACAATGATAATCACCCCGTTTGTTTACAGAAACATTTTCCCACATCTTCTGTGGGTTCGGTTTCTAAAAGGGTGAGATTTTCAAGGCTGAGACTTGTCCTCACATACACACGTATACTGTGCCTAGCACAGCCAGGGCTCGTGCTGAGAAAAGTCTCTGTATCCTACCAAAACAGGCAAAATAATAACAAAAACTAAAAGTCAGTCCTTCCTCTTTACACGAGCCTATGTTAAAAGAACAAGCAAGCACTTGGCCAAGAGAAGAATTTCTTCTTCCTCTGGAGTGGTGTCAGCCAGCAGAATTCACCGCTCCAAAGGGCAGAAACACCCAGACTGCTGTTGAATTTAAAAAAGGGGGATTGAATGGTCTTGATCAGGCGATGCTTGTGGCTGGTGCAGCTGTATGGAGACAAAAGGAAAAACTGAGAAGGACTGAAACTCTTGTAACGTGACACGGATGACTTAACCCCTAAAACGAACAAACCAAGGATTGGGAACACACTTGTGAATACGGGTATTTCTGCACTAGAAGAAAAATAGGAAGAGAAGGAATCGAGTTAATCCCAAAATAAAATAAACAAACAAACAGTTACTGGAAATAACTGAATAGATATTCTGCAAGACTTCCCAGAGGGACTGTAAGAGCTTTCAGATACACAACCAGAAGACAGTGATGCACACCAGAAACGGGCACAGCAGGGCATTGCTAGCCTACCTGGTCTAACAGAAACCTCTTTCAAGGATTTGCAGCCTTTTGTGGATTTGTGGGATCTGAAAAAACATGTAGCAGGTTTATGACTGGTTTTTCCTTGCCTTTGAAACTTGGAGGACGTATTTTTTTCAATGCAGGTGAAGGAAGAAAACCTTGGATGTCTGGAACATCCCTCCTCCTCAGTTTGAAAGCTAAAGCAAAGCCGACACAAATGAGACAGTCGATGGCATTTCCACCCAAAGAGCCCCAACCTCTTTTGAAAATAAAAATGCTTAAGTGCTCTTATTTCTTTAAACTTGTGATCCTTTGCTCTTTTTCTTTACTGCAAAGTGAAACTTCTTCCTAATTTGTTTTGATAACAGTTGTACAAATTATTTTGCTTCCTTCTTTTTAAGCATATTCACAGATCGTACAAGCTGCAGGAAATGTCAAGAATTCGGTTGTAACACTGCTCCTAATGTTCCCTCAAAAAAGAGGCTCCATGACTCTTTAAAATGGTGCTGTGTCTGCATTTAAAAAGAAGCTCTCTTTCTAAGGTGTGCTATATCCACGCCACAGCCTAATGGAATAAGGGTAAGAATAAGCACACCTCAGACTTCTTTTCTTTTTAAATCAGCACAGACTTTTACAGTCCTAAACGAAAGTGCAGGTCCGTCACAAGGGCGTGTGAGTAGGCAGGCTCTGGCTGGCACACGCACCTGCTGGAGAGGCTGCGCTCCCTTAGCGAGGCACCACGGCCAGCTTTGCATTTCTCTCTTGTTCTCCATCTCCAAATTCTACCCTGCCCTCTGGAGTAAGTGAATTGCTACACGGAGGAGAGTGAGACACAGTGAAGATTTATTCAGGTGTAATTACAAAACATTCTGAGATCCCGAGATGAGAATTGTGATAAAACTGAATCCAAAGCCTGCTGAAGCCAAACGGATGTTTTCAATTTATGGGACGTTGGAGCAGGCCCATACATACTGCAGAATTACTATCGAACTTTACGGAGTAAATGACTGTGGCAACAGATAAATCAGGATGCACGCAGCACTACAAAACCAGAATTAATTACCCTTTCACTTGCCTTTGCTCTGTATTATTCCAAAGAGAGACTCTTGTTAATCTCGTCTAAGTTACAGGCTGTTAAATTATCAGCACGAAGACTGCAACAACTGAGAACAAATCAGGAACAAAGGCTCGAGCTTCGCTGTCTGTGAGAACAGGGCAAACAGCAAAGACTGCTTTTCAGAGCCGAGCTGAACGTAATGTATATAACATCTGACAGCAGCCCCAATCAAACCACTATCGCACGGAGAGACAATACTCCCCCAGTTCCAGGCTCTGTGTGCCGAGAGCAATTTTCAATTAACTTTCCTCATTTACGAGGTAGATGCTAGAGTAGTTTTGAAGGAATCCAAAAGCTTAGGGTAAATGAAAAATTCTCTTGTGTGCTTCATTGAATGCGCTTCTTCTAGGACGACCAGGGAGAGACAGTTTGACAGCTCATTTCTTCAGCGGAGAGACAGACAGACGTGTTACGTTACCCAGTTGTGTCGGCACTCTCCATTCACTCGTAATTGAATACTCACAATAGGTAAGGTTGTCCTAATGGGGACATGGGAGTTTTCATGCAACCCCCCGTGCAGTTTCCTTGAAGAGCTACCGGCCAAGAAACCTGATGGTTTTAAAGAAAATTTTGCTTTTATGAGTACATCTTCTCACCTTGGCGTAAACTCCCCATGAAGTGACCAGCACTGGCATACGCTCCAGGACGGGGGCTGAATGAGCTTTCCCATTTCAAGCAGATACAAACTCCTCTAGTTCAGACTGTGGGTTGCTTTCCGCACGCGGCAGTCTGCCCAGTGCGGTGACTCTAGCTGATGGCCATTCGTGGCTGAATCTGAGATGTGTTGGACCTGATTCTTGTTTACACTGCTACAGCAGCGTAGTTTAATAATTTTGTTTATTTACACACATACTGTACTTATTACGTACTTGAAAGCCCAGTAAAACTGCAAGATTGGGGCAAAAGAGGTTTTAATATAAATGAGAAGCAGAGAATCACAGATTCAGAGAATAAATCAGTTTAGAAGTGACCTCTAGAGGTCATCTAGTCCAACCTCCTGCTCAAAGCAAGGTGAACTTCTAAACTAGCTCAAGTTGCTCAGGGACTCATACAGTTGAATTTTTAGTATCTCCAAGAAATGGAAAATCCACAACCTATCTGTTTCTGTGTTCTGTTTTCTAGTGTTGACCAATTTCATGGTGATTTTTTCCCCCTTTCACCTACTTGTAATTTCTCATGTTTCAACCTGTGCCTATTGCTTCTATCTTTCCCCTGGGCACCTCTGAGCCATGTGTGACCCTGTGTCCTCTGCACACTTTTCTTATGCAGTTAAAACAGCAGTAAGATCTCCCCTGAGCTTTCTCTTCTTAAGGCTGAAGAACCCCAGCTTTCTCAGGCTCTCGTTGTACTCCGTATCACCCAAAGAAACCATCATCGTGATCTTTCACTGCACTCGCTTCAGCTTGTCCATATTGCTCTTGTGTTCAGGGGCCCAAAACCAGGCACACTGCTCTAGGCGTGGCTTCACAAGCACTACTGGAGAAGCAGAATCACTTCTCATGATCTGCTGCTATCTTCTCGTTCCTACCGCCTGGTACGTGCTCAGCCTTCCCTTCCCTGGGGCACACTGCCGGTGCCTGCTCAGACCTGGCTGTCTGCCCGGACCCCCACGTCCTTTATTGCAAAGCTGCTCCCTGGCCCAGACACTTCCCAGCTTTGTCCCCAGCTCTAATGCCCAAAAGCCATCTCACGTTCTGTCATATTTTTTAAGCATTTGTACGTTAAATTCAGTTGTTGTTTTGCATTCTACGCTTGCTTTTAAGCTCCCTGGAGTGGGGTCAATGCGTGTCCATTGCTTCAGCCTAGCTGCTGCGTAACCCTGGTTTGAGTGCTTTCAAGAATTTGTGTTCTACAAAATAATAACAGTAACAGTATGGTAATGTCTGCAAAATCTGGGAATGAGTAAAAGAAAAATAACAAGACAAAGACAACACATTAAAAATTCTTGTTAATAATACATTATAATTATTGCTTATGCGGTCTATTATTATTATTATAGTAACCCCATAATCCTAATAAAGAACCCAGCAGTGTAAGAAACCAGTTCATAGAAATCTTCAGGAGCTAAAAGGATTCATATCAATGTGAGCTGTTTCACTGACTGTTGCATCCATTTAACTCTTCCAGCTCTGCTATTTCCTTTACTTAAAATACATATCCAAGACGCAGTTAACGTATTGATGTAAAATGCAAATATGGTGAATTCACTTTCATGTCCAACCTTTCCCTCTCTCATCCACAAGCTGCTTTTTAAGACCACCAGTACTGATTTGAGGGACCCTGACCAGTCCCACCACACTTCTCTCTCCTCATATCCCAACAGCTTTATGACACAAACCTTCTTTTGCAGTTCAAAAATAAATCCCAAGGCTTGAAATCTCTTCTCTGTTTCAAATCATCAGATTTATGAACTCTGCTGGCTATGAAATCCATCTTACCACATATCCCTGTTCAACACAAACGTTTATGTTGACAAGTCAGGGCATATCACATAATTATAGTGCAGGACTGCTGGGCGGAGGCACGACAGTGTTCCTGTCTTTTTATGGAATATAACCAAATTAATTACATAGTTTAGAATGAACTTGACTCTCTGGGTACGAATAAAATTCTTTCACCGTCCAACACAGGAACAGAGTACTGTTTAAAGCATGTTTATCCTAGTGAAAATTTATTCATTTTTCTGAGTAACAGCTGTAACAGAACGAAGCTCTCTTTAGCAGTAGGCCTGTTTTTCAACAGAAAGGCTTTCCTCTTACAAACCTCTTTTCATAAAGTTTTATTTTTGTATTAGGAAGATTTCATTGCTGCTATTACACAAGACTTTATGGGCTAAGGGTTGGAGTAAAAAGTGAGACAGAACTTGAATAACTGATGGCAAGATTTAAGTTTTTGACCGGAGATCTCATGATACATTGAAAATAAATAGCTCAGTCCCCCATCATCATTTATCAGCAAGTGATTTGCTACATTTTTCATCCTTATTGATATATTTAATTGAGTTTACAATGTTATATTGACCTTACCCTTGTTCTAGCCATAAATTTCCATCCTTAAGATATTTAAGGATACTAAATCTGCAGACTTCTTGCAGTAGACCTTTCTCTTCAGAGAATTTATTATTTTATACTAGAGGAATGTGATTTTTTTAATGACCTGCATTCTAAATTATTTCTCACTTGTAGGCAGTTTTGACCATATAGTAATAAAAATGAGGTACAGGTCTCCTCCTGGGTCTCAGGAGGAGCGCAATAAACTGTAACAGCTAACTACTTATATTGTTACTGTTTGCATTAACTTAAATTGTGGAAATATGCCAAAGAAATTGCACTTTATATCTCATTAAGTTGTCTAAAATTTAGTACACTTTGTTTCACCTTGCTGGTGTTCATTCTTGGGTTTGAGTTTGTTTTGTTTTGTTTGGAGCCCTGTGTTGATACTTGGAAACAGAAAAAATTGGCTATTGGGTATGTTTTTATAGGTCACGACAGGGGGTAATTTAGAATCGCTTTTTCTACCACTGAATCATCTTTTGGACTCATACGAAGATCCGCAGATACCTCCTTCTTTCTACCAACAGCCAACACTTTATTTGCCCAAGGGTTATTCTAGCATCCTGTGGATTTCAGGCCCACGTTGTCACAGCTGCACTTAGTACAATAGGAAGCTTGTCATTAAGTTAAAGATATAAAATAGAAAAGAATTTCTTTCGCTTACAGAGTTATAAAGCCAGAAAGTACTGAGCGTCTAAGCTGAAGTGTCATCTGGGGCATTAAACACACACGACAGTGCAGTGTAGAGGAATTTGGACATTAAGCATTCCAGAGGATGATCTCGTATACAGAAGTTCAGCTGGTTTTTATCTTTCAAAGCTACCTCCTTCACTTTAAATACCGTATAGATACCGTATAGTCGCTTTTATGGCCACTATACCAAGGCTTGAGAGATTGCCTAAGCTCCTGGGCAGGGAGATCTCTCTTCCAGCCTCCTTGAGTGCCTTTTGGGCTTCTTTAAACACGAAGATCAGATTGAGAGCAGCACCTCCGCAGCAGAGTCCTTTCAGTGTCAGAACATTTTCCTGACTGCTCACACACTACCCAATGCAGTGGGGAGCCCTGGGAATATGACATCGAAGCATGAAACACAGACACTAGTGTTATGCTCTCCCAAGTCAAGATTTATTTTTCCATTTTAAAAATGACGGACATACTTCAGTGATAGTGCTCTTTCCAGTTGGCTCTTTATGGAACTTTATACGCATAGAAGGGATATTCACATTACCTATTAGTGGGTATCAGTATATAGATATTGATCACTAGATCAGTTTCCCAACAATATGAACACTTAAACCCACGCTCGCTCAAAACCACAGCCCAGACTGTAAGGCTCACAGTGCTGAGGATGAAGTAGCCAAAACTGTAGAGATTGAACTAGTAAGTGCAGAACCTTTGAGTTTTGCAATTCTCTGGTACATTTGTTTTCCAGTTCATTTGGAAAACCTCCTGTGTATGTTCAATATTTGTGCCCTACACATAAGACAGGGAAAAAACTATTGTAGTTGCAATAGGACAGACAGGCCATGGTAAGTGCAGAACAAAACAAAACCCAGCACTCTCCTACTACAGCTGTCACCACCATCTTCCACCCAGTTCTGGAACCACATGGCTGTTCAGAGGGCACAAATCTTTATGCATCCCTGATCGTAGTCTTTGCCACTTTGGGATCCACAACCATTCTTCCTGCTCAGTGGTTTCAACTTAGTGTGGCCTAACCCCTGTCTCCCCAGGCAGACCTTCAGCTCTTGCTCATTACGGCAGTCAGGCAGCTGGAGAACAGGCAGCTTAAGGATGGGCTGGGGTGAGGGCATCTTCCTAGGGCTTAAACAGTTCTAAGGGTTAAAAAGGAGGCAGAGGAATAAACAAAAGACACGATGTCGGAAAAGAGCCTGTTTGTTTTTAATACACCAGAGAAATAGCTGAAGCACAAAACAGCCCTGTGAAAAATCTGAAGTTAGCTTGCAGAGTTGACCTTGGCAGCAAAGCAACAGACGCCTGAGAGACGATATCAGTTTTGCATCCAATTTCTGCAAGATTGAAAACAAAACAATGTTAGAAGAAAGCTGTCCTTTTCCTCTTCACTTGCAAGGATTTGAAACAGACCCCTCTTGAAATAAATTTGTAAACATATATCCTTATCAATATCAGAATTATCACACATTTTTGCAACAGTATTTATTATCTTGGACCATGCTGAATGTGAATCAGAACAGTCTCCAAAATAAAATCATAAATCCAATCTAGAGATATCTTAGATCATATTATTTAAATCGAATTGTTCAAAGTCTAAAAAGTTTCTGGAAAAACAAGGATCCCATCAAGAGTATTAGAACTTCATCTGGACACATTTTGAAACAAGAAAAAATGTTTCAAAACAACTAAAATAGCTTATATAGGTAAGGTATGGCTGTGTTCAGAGCTAGACAAACATCAAACTGATTTGCAAAAAAAACCCCAAAACCAAAACAAATCCTATTTTGTTCTCATATAATACCTCAAAGTGCCTTACAAATATAATTTAATTACATTCTGAACTTAATGAAAAAGACAGTTATTATCTGTCTGATTCTATCATAGGAAATAGAAAAATACCACACATTCTTCAAATGTTTATTCCCACTATAAAAAGAAATTAAAAGGCCATATGAAAAATTCGTATCTGGTGTGGTGTCTGTATTTCAGGTACTTACTAAGAGAAATTTCGGTGTTAAATTCTATTCATTTGTAACATCCTTAGCCAAAACACAGTAACAGTACAAGTATCAATTCATGTCACCATATTTTCCTAGCCGTTCCTCTTTCTACACAGGACAGCCATTCACAAGACATATTAAGAAAACCCGATGCAGCACAAGTTGGTGGTTCCCAAACACAGTGTGCGATCTGTCTGGAACAGGCGGAGGCATTTGATACCGAATTCCAAAGAGATAACGTTGAAACAGAAGCTTGTACACAAAGCAGTGTTTTTAGCTGCAGAATAAGGAGCTAGAAGTTCAACATGACCTTGCGGCACTCCGCGATGCCGTGGCACAGGTGGCACGCTTCACCAGAACATCTTCTTGCAGGAGAAGTGTTCCAGGATAGGTCACACACCGTGTTTGGGAACCACCAGCTTGTGCTACGCTGGAGCCAGCACACCGAGCCCCGTGTTTAGGTCAGCACGGCAAAACAACGGTACAGGAGGAGAGACACTCATAGTCACACTGGTATTGCCTCTCTAGTACTTTTCAAATGTTATTTATCTTACTATACTGGTTCAGTATGAGATGTTCCAAGAAACTGATGTCCTTAATGTAACCACAAAACAGAAACAGAACAGATACAGGGTCTGCCTGAAGTGAGGGAAATGTGTCGAAGGGATAGGGATTTCTCTTTCTATGGGCACTGAATCGCTGAGAAACTACCAGCTAGTACGCTAATCAAGCTGCCCAGCATGATCTAGAATTTGCACACTGGATAAGCCTCCACACCATTTGAAAATTTTATCACTTTCTTAATAGCTTCATTAATTATATGCAGATAAATGAATATGTCTACAGGCTTCAAAATCAGGCTCCCCTTCTGATAACCTCTAAATATGAATTCTCACTCGTACTATTTTCCTTTGCAAAGTGTTCTGCTACAAGAGCAAAGATGACAGAATCTGTCCCACTGTAACAATCTGTTTACAGTCAAATAGAAGCAAACTTACAGAATCCCATTTTACAGAGTCTGTATGAGGCAGAGAGAGTATGTGATTTGATAAACTGCACGGAAAACACATGAAAAAGGTGAAAATAAACTGCAGTTCTGGTGACTTCTAGTTGAGTCTATGTAGCCCTCCACAACTGACGACAGCGGGGATTGTACTGGTAGCAGGTAACGAAAGCTGCTGCCCACTAACAAATTATCAGAAGTGGTGAGTTTCTTTCTTGTCATAAATTGAAAATGGATAATGCATTTGTTATTGTTAATGTTATTTGTGTCATCATGGCTCCCAGAGAATAAAAATCCCATGACACTGAGATCATGGGAAAGATTGAAAATAAGTCCCTTCACAAGTGAATCACAAAGCTGGAATCTTTGAAATGTCTTTGAGGGTAGACCATTTTCTACTTAAGTTATAAAAACTTATCTCAGAAAAATTTGATATCTTTAACAGAATCTTTGGCTAAATTGCTAGTGGTAAAGATTGCAAATTATGCAGTCTAGCCGTGAAACATTAAATAAAGATATTTTTAGTTTCCCTTTAACTTCGAGCCCTTGAAGTGTAGCTGGGTTCATGTTTATTTTGTTTTTCTCTCCACGAGACCTAGTAAGTTCATAAAAGTGAAGTCCGAGCTTCTTCAACATCTGACATATCAAGTAAAA
>Ga0181612_134700_pt1 | contig 11573 bp, 1 predicted proteins | sample HoacroProtozoa21_FD_119630 | JGI IMG/M metagenome (GOLD analysis project Ga0181612, IMG submission 119630) | Hoatzin crop microbial communities from Cojedes, Venezuel. Combined Assembly of Gp0051906, Gp0051904, Gp0051908
AATTAAACTTCCTTTTCTCCCCAAGTCCAGTCTGTTTTGTCCATGACGTTAATTGGTGAGTGATCTCTCCCTGTTCTTGTCTCGACCCTCAAGCCTTTCATCGTATTTCCTCTCCCCTGTCCAGGTGAGGAGGGGGAGTGATAGAGCGGTTTTGGTGCGCACCTGGCATTTATCCAGGCCAAACCAAAACATTTAGAGTGGCATAAGAGGAGGTATGGTTACCTGTTTGTTTTCTTGTTTATTTTTGGCTTTTTGTTTTATTTCTTCATTTTTGGGTGGAAAGTGGAGTTATCCCTGGAGAAATCAGTTTCATACTTGCAGTGGCCCAAAGCAACAGTGCAACAGTTAAGACATGATACAGGCAGAGCCATTACACACTGCACTGTATTTAAGAGTCAGTAATTACCATTATCCTATGAGTGAGGAACAGTAATTTTCCTTGTCCTGCTTTCACAACGAATCATGACTGTTGGAGCTAGAAGCAGACAGAGGTTATTTTACCTCTTTAAAAGCAACTCTGTATTTCACTACTGAAAATATTAATTATTTATTCAGTTCTATTTTTAGACTTCTATAGAAAAACTGAAAATCAGCATCATGGAAAGGAAGCACTCAGTAATGGAAACTCAGAATATCCCTGCACTGTTGATTTTGTGATAGAGTGACCACAGCTATTTGGCAGTGTTCATCTATGGGAATGAGTCTTGTAAATAGAAATTATGGTTTTCATGGAAGTTGCATATGCAACCTGGGCACCTGACACAGAAAGCAGCACTGCCTCACGTCTGCAAGTTGGCAAGGATTCAAAGGCAAATTCATGCAGACATGGACCATCAGGGAAAGAGAAGGAAATAGATACATAATGCTTGAAAGATTCTAAGAAGATTGATTCTCTCCATATCACCTGCCTCTTTTGCACTAGGGTGAAAAGCTGTTATAAAAAGCAAATAAGAAAGCAAAAAAACATCCCAGAACAACCCACCCCCAAAAAAACAATCCAAAAAACCCAAACAACTGAGGTGTTCCTCATCAGTTTCATGTGTCTTCCTTTTATCATATTATCTTTGCCTTGAGGAACCCTGTAAATCAGCACACCATCCTTGGACACAGAAAGAAGTATTTTATCATGTAAGGAGTTGCATCTAGTTCAATGGCATAGAGCATGCAGAGAATAAATGGCTAGTTCTCTGGTTCTTCAGGTTGCGATCCAGCAGAAATACTTAAGGACTAAAAATAATAAATGATCAAAGCTATCCCAGCAGTCTGGAGAAGGCTTACTTCAGATTTGATTCAAAATTAATCTGGGAGTTCAAGCTAGCTCTTACTTGAAATGAAGCAGTTCCTCTACCCTCAAGCACCATCACAAGAAAAAGGATGAAAAACAATTTCTTACATCTTCAGACGAGTGCCTAACCTAAGAGATACAGGGTAAGAAGGCAACAAAGAAAATAAGTAGCAAGACCATACAAAGCCAGATATGAGGATATAAACGTATGAATAAACCTTGTTTTGTCTGGGAACCATAGATGTTTTTCCAGTGCAACAAATTCCCAAATTCCATGAAGTTCCTTTGCATGAGTTTCTCTGACACTATACTGTCCATAGAGTCTTTGTTCTAATCTGTTTTATCAACAATACAAGACTGGAGCTTACGGTTAAAAAAAGAAAAAGCCATACAGAAGACAAAAACAATTACAGTTTTTTATTTGTGGATTTTTTTAAGTAAATTTGAAGTATATGATGCACAGACAATGAAAAAGGGAGGAAAATACTCATTAAAGTTGTGCCCCTAACAGTGTTAAATTCATATTTCACCTCTGTTAACTGATGTAAAACATGTCTTGTCAGATATGTAAAAAGAAAAAACAGAGAGATGCCAAAATGTTGTTCTGCTGGACAAAGAAATATTCTTTGAACTCCATAAAGAAACTAGTAATTGATGACAACTGTGAGACAAGAGTTTACCCTCTTTTTCTGCAGCCAAGCAGAGGAATAAGGGAAAACTGACTACCCTAATCAGTCCTGTCTCATTCAAAGTATCTGATCTGGTTTGGTTTAGAGCACAGAGCTTCTGCAAGAAAACAGACGGGGAGAAGATGTAACTTTCAAAGAACAGATTTCTGCTTGCACACCCTGCAGCATGCTATCTTCTTGCAACTGAAAGGGCACTGCCGTTCCTCAGTTACCTCTCCCAACCCCAGAGCTGCCTGTGCTAGTCCCTTACTATCAGCTTTGTCCTCGAAGAAAAGTTTTTGCCCAGTCCTTGAGAATGGTAAGTGATGGAAGAACAAGAAGTTTTATCTTTATTCTCTACATGAAAACGTGGCACAGCTTTGTCTCCTGTATTCAATCTATGCCTACTGGCATATGAAATTTGAGGAATGTATTTTTGTCATCTTTATTTTTTTCAAGATGCCATTATTGCTGAAGGCAATCAGCTTTAAGTAAAATATCTTTAATGAGAGAAAAGAGTATATCAGGAGAAAGGGGAAAAAAATCCATTTTGCAAGATGAGGATGTCTCAGAGTTAGATGTCAGGAAAAAGTAAAATCTAACTGCACACATCTCTGTAGAAAGCATTTACTTAGGCAGTTATTAGGATTTATTCCAAAGGATCTTTAACTCATCTTTCAGAAATCAGCAGGACTAAGCCCAGAAAGAAATAATATAAAAGAAACATGCTGTAATCCAGGGACAAATGGTCTTATTTGAAAATGGTATAGGATCTTCCTACCTGCTGGGCTTAATTTAAAAATATAGTGATACATTATGGAAGGGAAAAAATAGAAAGAACAAAAGAAAGAAAAGAGCTGTTCAGCTATGTGTTTATGTACCGCCTTATATTCATTTCATCAATAACTAAAAAAGCAGAAAAAATGTTATGGGTGTTCATGTCTTCTTGACTTTTCTGGAACTATTCTTTTAAAGTGATCTCTTAAACATGCTAATTGGACTGTACGGAGAGACTTTTCCAGGTTCGCTTGCAAAAGCAATGTTACAATGTCCATTCACTGATTACATTAGTTTAAGGAATACTGGTCCTGTTAAGAATTATTATTATTGCACCTATGACTAGTCAGTGGGTGGTGAGGTGGAATATTTTGGGACATATCAAATGTCACTAGATGCCTGTATTTAAACAAATGATTTGCAAGATAGGTACCTTTAGCTACCAACATTAACAATCGTCTCAAAACTCAGGGTGTCTGCCTTCAAGCATATTTTATAGAAATCTTAGTTTTCCTTCAAGTCAGGGACTACTTTTGAATTGTGTTCAGAGAAAACCAGCTGCAAACAGAGCGCAACACAATTCATGAATTAATGCCCTATTGTAATATGAATAGAAATCGATGGGCCAAAATAGAGATGTTTGCTTAATGCCTTCAAGAGTTTTTCAGTTGTGCACCTTCAGAAGTTGCAATTTGACAAGTGATAGCAACTCAGAAATTCATGAAACATGCTTTACTAGCAGTCAGTGACAACAGAAGCTGGTGGTGGAAGAAACAGGATGTGAAGTGATTTAACGAACGATAGCTAGACTAAGATGAGAAATCTGGAGTTGGACTTTCACTGAAAAATTCTGACTTTTCCAAGTGGAAATTTTATGAAGAACAGAAAATGCTGGAAAGCACAGGGAATTTTCTCAGGCTCGTGATAAAAATGATCAAAGCAAAGAAGTTCTATGATTAGCTAACTGCTGAAGTGCCAGTGTATTCAGCCATGAGAGACCTCATTTCAAGTATCTGCTTAATATGATTCAGATCAAAGTCTTCTGCATTGTAGCTGAATGCCCCAAATTCCATATTATAAACTAATTCTCTCTTTACCTAAATGAATTTTTAATTACTCTATAAAGAGACAAAATTACAGAAATTAAATTGAAAATATAAAATATTAAAGTGCTTAAAGCCTTCATCACAAACACCCCTAAATATAAGGTCTATTTTTTTAACAGAGATTTCGCCCTGAGTTTTCCAGCCCACTTTAGACTTCTGGCTCTCAGAGTTCTTGTCCAAAGAAGAGGTATTTTCACAGAATAAGGGCTAAAGCCTTTGATTTCATCCTGGTGTAGAATGGAAGGGGTTTTTTTGGTAGATGGGAGGTGAGTTTGCAACCCTGCTACAATTTTAGACTTTTTGCTTTTCTTTTAAGAAAATCCTGAAAACATTAAGTAGAACTGTGCTCATTATTGGAAACCTGAGGCAACTTTCTAGATTACTTTTTTCTTGGGGATCTCTAAGTTTCCTTCAATTCAACTGCTAAATTGCAATAGTTCCACCACTCCTGAATTATCCTCAGCTCCCAATATCTATGCAGATTGGAAAATATTTTCTGAAAAGACAACTGGAAATTGTCTGTAGAGTAAATTAAGTGGTTATCTCAAAACTTTTTTTTCTGCTTCTTCCTTTTGTCCAGCTCCCCCTAAACTATTTCCTTTAATCAGTTTTAGTAGCCAGGACATGCAAGCAGTTACCCATCTACTTATCAGTGGGCAGTTCTAACTATACATTTACTTAGGCATTCAAGCTACATGGCAGGTCTCAGCTGCTTATTGATTTTACTCCATTAAAATAGATGGTTTTGTTTAGCATTGAAAAAGTGAACAATTTTCCTGACACCAACCACTTGTTTAATAGTCTTGGAATAATCTATATTTCATTAAAATGATGACTTATTACACCCTAGCACTCTCCTGTCTTCTTAACTATTGATTTAAGGCAGTTTAACACTTGTATAGCATATAATAAATTGGTCTAGATGGGCAGCTCTTTGTTATAAAGTCATTCTTAACTATATAAACACTGAATTGGTATATATTAGGGATGTTCCTCAGATTAGTTTCTGGGAAAGGATCTTTCCCACCAAAACAGGGTCAGTGCTTTTTTTTTTAAAGCCTCATAAAACTTTTAGATAAGTAGAACGTACCACAATCAATATTCATAGCATGATTTACAGGAGAAAGAATCTTTCCACTAAATCCTGAACATAAACCCAGTACTGTAAAGTATTTAGTACAGTAATCCATCTCGTGGATATCTTAAACTGTGCATTAATGGTGCTGAAAAGTCTAGTGGCAGCGAATCACTTGTATTAGGGAGAAGTAGTTAGGGACTTTATTAGTGGCAATGATTTTAGCCCTTTAGCCCTTTATTCTTCAATCTGTGACTTCTTATTTTCTCATATTTTTTTCCTCATCACTTTTGTAGCTGCTGATAACACTAAAACCTTGCTTTGACATGGTGGAATAGATTCATCCTCCCTGTGCTTACAAGAAGGCAAACAGCAGACAGAAGCAGACATAATCTCATTTATGAGCTGCCAGCAGACACTCCCCTGATATTGTCATTCCACTTCAATTCACCTGAAGAAATCAAAACAGACTCAGTTAAGAGTTTGCAAAATTATTTTCGTAGAAGCCTTCTGTGAATATCCAAAAGAAGAATACACAGGAAAGTCCACTGGAGATATTAGTTGCTCCCACACTTGCAACAGGTTGATCATACTCTAGATACGTTGCTCTCTTCCCTCAATATACTATATCTGAGGGCAATAGCAGGATTTAGTCATATTAGAAGGACAATTTCAAATCTGTTGCTATGTTATAGGGCAGCTAGTATTACAAAGGAGAGAAATATTCTCTGCAATGGAGGCAGCATTTTGTAGACAGACACTTTTGCTACTTCTCAAGTACATACAAACAGTCATTTCCTCCCACTGCCCATCTAGAAAGAGAAACAAGGAGAAGAAACCAGCTCAGTTTTAGTAGACAAATATCATGGCTATAGTAGAGAAATTCTCATAAAGAGCCAGATGCGATTTGGAGCCTTTTTCCTTCTAAATTTGCCTTCAAGACGATGACAGCCCTGAGATATAGTAGACTGATGTTATAATTTTTCAGAGAAGAACATCAGAATACAGAAACTTATAGTCACTTACTATTTGAGAAATCTACAGACAGAAATGACTATTGTGCTCTAATGATCCAAGAAATATTTTCAACTTTTCTGTGCAAACAATGATACACCTTTCTCCAGTGCAATGGAGAAGCATAATATCAGCAATTCCTCTGCCACATAACCTTACACTTACATGTGTGCAGTAAGTCTAATGCTACCCTACTGCACAAGATTTAACCAGATAACCTCATACCAGATTTAACCAGATACTGCTCATACAATGTAGTTTGGAAAATTCTGGGAAGAATTAGCCCTGTTGCACACGAGCCAAGGAAATACAGAAAGAATACAGCCAAACTGGCACAGCCAGCATGATTCATGAAACTCACTCCCATCCACCTTTTTTATATCAGTCAGCTGGTGAGAAAAGAGCAGGCCGCAACAAGTCTGAATTGCCCCAGTGGGTTTTATGCAATTCACAGACATTATGATGATGATCCCTGTCCTAAACCACTGTAGTGAAGCTGTTCAATATAACTTCTCCAACCAGTCATTGTGACAATTAAGAAATTTAATCCATATGTTTTCTACTTATTGTAAGAAAAGCATATGAGGTTGAATTACTGAATGTAATTCACTAAATGAGGTATATATTAACTACAGGAAAATAATACTTCGTAGTGTATGCACAGCTGAAACAGATGTTAGGTAACAATCACAATTTGGGTAAAAGATGTAAAAAAAAGCAGGCAAAGCACATAATACCACTGTGTGCAAATTGTGTAATAAGTCTCATGAAGTGTTTGTCAAGAAATACTAACATAGACCTAAAAGAATATTCTGTGATAAGTTTATAGTTCACTTCTTTATTTTAACCATTTGATGGTGGTAAATTTTTCTCGTTGCTCTCAGGATCTTTCCTCATTATATTTGCTGTGTGATCTGCAAGGCTACATGTATAGTGGCCTATAGGTGCTTTAGCACACACTCATCCTGGTGCCCACTCTCAGGCAAATCAGACACTTCTTATCTCTCAGCTGTGCTCCTTTCCCATTCTGTGGGCCCATGTTTTTTATTTGGTGGAAACCTGAGGTGTAAGGAACCATGGGACAAAGGTCTTTCTATGTCTTGGCTTGATATGGGGAGAGAAGAAACAAGTTTTGTGTCTACCTCAAGGTCCTGACATGTAGATGTCTATGTGAGGATGCTGACACGTAAGCAAGGAATCTCAGTTTCTATTACAGCCGATGAGTAGCAAGGGTTTGATTCAGTGGTCTAAACATCCATCTGGGACTGGTAGATTTGACTAAAGGTTTACAGGAGACACATAAGACTCTGAAGCAGCATCTGTAGGGCAGGTGGATTATATCAGAGCAGCTCAGATGGCACCACATGACTATTTATGTAACTGAATAGCACACCTAATTAGTGGAGCCTGGAGCACAATTCAAGCACCCCTAAAATAAACATCTACACTTGTGTAAATCATTATCCAGATTCCAATGACAGATTAGAGCTCCTTTGAGTATGCTGGGAACTTAGACATCTGGTACAAAAGTAGATACCTCACCTTAGATGTCTTAATCTTTCGCTGAGTCTGCTATTTAGACCAAACAGGGCCTAGGAGCATGAGGATTTTATGGATGAAGCATGGCCTGCATTCATACTATCCAAAAACCTATCACCATGACACAGTGCAGTGACCTGAATGAAAGCATATGTCAGCTCTGAATAAAGTCCTCTGGGAACCAGTAGTTGGATAACCATAATAGTATTGTGCTCTTCCAGGGTTTATATGTCAAGTTTCTCATTCAGAGCTTGTTCAGGTACTTCTCAACATTACACTATACCTTTCTGATATATCCTGAATGCCTTTCAGTACTGTGTTAAGTGATGTAGCTAACATCTGTCACATGTAATTTGTCCTCTCTTTTCCACTCCCCAAGGGAGGAATTATGCATGCAGTGTAGCGTTTTGTTTTAGTTAAGAATTCGTGCTTGCTGTTTACACATAAAAGATGCTGGGATAGAGCGGCTGTAAGACAAAGGTCTCCTGCTGTGAATTCAGAGCTCTGACTTTTTGCCCTATTTTGAACCTTCATGAAAAGGTGGCCTTCTGCTTAGACATTTGTAAATGACTTGCCATGTAGAGTAGACAAAAGGGAAAAGCATTTCGCTACTCACAATATTTTCTTCTGTTTGTATGACTGAGAACACTAATATGCTCTTAATTAACAGTTTGCTGAAAAGTGGTAAGACTTTTTGACCCCTTGATCTGTCTGTGATGTTTGCTGTGCATACAATAGGAAGACAGGAGTAAAAGAATGTTCTTTGTGAAAGGAAGAGAGAACAGCAAGATTTGTAATGACCTTCATTTTCTGTCACAGTTTGTTCCACTTTAACATGCTGGTTTTGAAGACATGTCTGCAAAAATGCACATTTTAAGTAAGACCTCTGTTCCCACTTCTGCTGTTGGTAGCTGAAGGTATCATCAAGGCTAGAAGCAGAATTTAAGAGAAAAACACCACAACCTAAGCTGTATTTGCTTGCAGGTCAATATGGTAAGTTCAACAGATCTTAAGGGAGAAAGCTCACTCCTTGGAATTCACCAAATCAATTTAGAGACTATCATGCTTTGCAGGAACATCTGAATATTACGTGAAATGAAGCTCTGACCCATTTCAGACTTACTCTGCTACAGATCTAAATTAACCTGAATTTAGCTAAGTTCAGTGTAACCTTCAGGAAAGCCAAATCATGTAACTTGGTATTGAATCTTGCAGACTACCTGCCAGAGCTTTGTTTATAATTATATATGCATTTGCAAAAGCGTATCTTAAAGGATAAGGTTCCAATGTTTAGCAATTTAAACTTCTCCAGAAGTTTCTTCTTTGTATCTATACTGTGTCTTGTTCTTTTTTCTGAGCACCCCAATGAAATAATTTCCTATTAGTCTACTCCTGCAACCTTCTCTTTCTGCATCAGAGCATGGTTTGGAGGAAAAGAGAGAATAAAAATGGTTGTTGTCTTTTTGCATATGATTTATGGGTATTTATAATATAGTTTGCTGAAATGATAATTCTGTCCTTCAGAACTGAGCTGACATTTTAAAAATAATAATAATTAAATTCTCCTGTATCCACGCCTATTTGGATTTCAGATAAAGCACTGAACTTCTGCAATTCAGATTCAAATCAAAATTTTACCTCATCAGTCCAGAGGCATTTGGTTTTTTAGAGTTCATAACCAACTCTGCAACTGAGTGTAGGCAGCAAAATAGTTACGCAGGTTTACTCCAGCTCTCTATACTGAAGTTCTCCCTACCTTTTAACCTCCCTAAAATAGGAAGGGAGGAGAAAATACAGCCAAGGTCTTCTGCCTGCGTTTCTCAGCATAATGAATCCTCCCCCATGTTCATTTACTTCATCCCCACTATAAAAATGACTTTTTCAATCAAAGCATTGTACTCCTTTCAAAGACATTAAGCCAAATGACAGAACATGAGCTGAAATGACAAGGACAAGCTTGCTCAGCACAAGGCAAGGGGAGTTTCTAAAGTGAATGATTGAAAACAAATACATACTAGGACTTTGCCCAAGGACTCAGAGCAAATTTTTCCTACAAAGAAACTTATTTTGGACTGGGATGGGAGAAAAATTAGATAGTGAACAAGAGAAATCACTACTATTTCGTTTGTTGTTTTGTTTTTCTTGCTTACTTGCCGTGAATGGTTCCAGTCATTATTTATGGAGTTTGAACTTTTATATGCTGAAAGCCCAGAGAAACCTCAAAAGTCAGAATTAAAAAGCTAAGCTCAGCCTACAACAAAAGGAGGGAACTGGGCATCTCAGATTAAGAGTCACAGAAATAGTATAGGGAATAGGTGGATTAATAAACAGAAAATCAAAAACTTCTTTCGGAAGAGCATGTCCGATGCATCCTCTATGCCAGAATTAGTAACTTATCTGAAGATCTGAGGTAAGTGCTTATACAAAAATTATGACTCACATATGAATACTGCCTCTTGGAATCAGGTTTCTAGTTTAGGTATTAGTAAGTGTATGACTGCTTCACCTTTGCCTAGCAGCAGGGTTTTCTGCTTTTAAGAATACAGCTGCAAGTTTACATCACTTGCTATGAAAACTAGAGACCAGGGTTACCTTAGGTTACCTTGGCTCACCTAAACCCAAGGGAGTCAAACTCACATCTATCAGAAGGGGGCTATTTTGCAGACCTGGGATATGCTTCTCTGAACTCTTCCTAGTGAAGTCTTGCTACTATCCACAACCAAAAGCAAAGTTCCTAAGATAAGGGAGGCAATAACTAAAAAGGAACCTAATTCTGTGGCGTTGTGGTTAGGGCTTTACACAGCCACCAACAGTAATCTGTATTTTCAGTGTAACAGTGTAAAACAAAAAATAATGAAAAGCATCTCTATTCTAAACTAGGGAAGTTGAGACTCTACCTTTAAAACACTGTTTAATATGAAATTTAACTGCTGTGCAGAGCTGGTACAAGGTTTATGAATCACTTTGTGTCTAGGGTCTCTATTGTTGGCTATCAATCACTGCATATTTGAAAGTGATTCTTCATATTGTATACCCCAAAGGAATAAACTAGCAACAAAGACCTAAGCAGATTTCTGACATGACAAACCACAACTTTTCTGAGAGCCATTAGAGGCTATTCTGCTAGCCAGCTCTGAGAGAAACCTTTTTATGTACCTAACCTGATAATGACAACATTCGTACATTAACAAAACTCAGCCCATGCACTGAAAATCCAAGGAACTGGTTATCTCTTTAGAAACAAATGCACTGCATTTATATTGATAAAATGATTTTGCCTTCATTCAGGATAAATGATTTAACCATTGGATGTGGCCAATTTTTCTGTTTAAGTATACATGTTCACAATACTTAAAAGGATAGTTGTAGTATGGGGTTTTTTCCTCATTATTATTTTTAAAAATCACACTGTGAGGCACAAACATCAGAGCAAGCATCGTCTGTAGCTGATTCAGCTTTGTATGTGGTACAGTTCCCCATGGCTACGCATTCAGGCTTTGAGACTGAGATCCATTCCAAAACCCAGCATGTGCTGCCTGGCAGCCAACACAGTCCCTTCTTACAAGAAAATCTCATCTTTCAGTCAAAAAAGAGGAGGCAGGATATTCTGCTAGCTATCATTCTTAGATGATGTGGGATGCAGATTTTCCTGTGGGTCCTCCCTCGTCAGAAATTAGTTTGAAAAAAATTGTGTTATTCTAACATTTTCAGAAAAAAATATCCATGTTTGGACTATTTTATTATTTTTGTTACATTGTGCACGAAGATATTTCTAGATTGCCAGAAATAAAGACAAAACAATAAAATTAAAAAAAAAAAGCTAAGCTCTAGCTATTTCTTTCCATCACCATCTTTTCCTTTTATTAGTATCTTTTTAGAAGATTTTTCAAATTTGAAGAACGTTTTTCTCTGCCTATAATTGAAGCTCCTCGGAACATTTTCTTCTCCAGGATGAACAGCCCCAACTCTCTCAGCCTTTCCTCACAGGAGAGGTGCTCCAGCCCTCCCATCATTTTTGTGGCCATCCTCTAGACCCACTCCAACAGGTCCATGTCCTTCTTATGTTGGGGGCTCCAGAGCTAGATGCAGTACTCCAAGTGGGGTCACAC
>Ga0181612_139669_pt1 | contig 11573 bp, 5 predicted proteins | sample HoacroProtozoa21_FD_119630 | JGI IMG/M metagenome (GOLD analysis project Ga0181612, IMG submission 119630) | Hoatzin crop microbial communities from Cojedes, Venezuel. Combined Assembly of Gp0051906, Gp0051904, Gp0051908
TGGGGAGCCCAGAACTGGACAGAGTACTCCAGATGGGGTACTTCAATCACTTCACTTTCAGGAGATTTAATTATTTGAATTGGCAGTACTGAGAATCTGTGTGAACTATGAGTTCACTCCTGTGAGCTTGAGGAAGAGGAAAAAAGTTACATGACTGTTCATCCAGAAGAGAAGTGGACAGCAAATAAAAAGGGAGGAGTCAAAGGAGGGCGCTAGGTGGTAATGGATATTTAAGAATACTTGCAATGGAATGTGTGTTCTTTGTATATGCAGAGCAGCAGGTGGGAAAGATAAATCCTTAAATCTTCACATACTTGTGGTTGCCACTTTGAGCAAAGAAAGAACGAACTTGTGGTGATACCACAACACCTATGAACTCATTAAGGCCATGGAAAGTTGGTAGCTAACCAGGCTCAGAGAAGTTGCAGAGTTAGTACAGTAACAAGCTATTGCACATTTGCAGGTCCTGATAAATTGTCTGTTAACTTCATCTTATATTTGAAACAGACAATTATGATATGAACTGACACATCATGTAATTTGCTCTCAGAATAACGCTAGTGTACTAAAGTAAGTAGTGTATAGGTGAAGTTCTATACAAGTAAGTTAGTGGCAGGTTCAGCGCAGGACTCGAGAAAACTTGAAAAAATTGGGCAGGGTGGCCACTCAGCAGAAATTCTTAATGTAAGCGTAGCAGTAAACATGGGATCTTGTCTGTGGTTTCAGTTAGATTATTTTTACTGGAATTCTTTTTCAGTACTGCATGTTTGTTGAAACAAAAAGACTTAAGCCTGGTGCTTAAAGGTGAAAGAAAGGAGAGAGGGGGAGGGGGGAAAGCATCTACCTGCTTCAAATGTTCCTCCTTGCTTTTATCTCAAACCAGCTGCAAGAGACGATTTACAAATGAGATTAATTCAGTTGAGACCCAGTCATTAACGCAGTCCGTTCCAAGATTCGGCTGCTTAGTGCAAGAAACTGGTAATGACTTGGTAACATTTGGAAATTTTTTTGTGTATAAGTTCTGAAAATGAGGAAATTGCAAGGTCTTTGATATAATAGGACCTAGTGACTAGCTTTGTACTTACTGATTGATCCTAGTGGAATCTCATAAAACAGGCTCTTTTTCTTCTTCCGTAAGTAAATGTAATCTGTAAAATTGATTGGATACATTAAATCAATCAATGCTTTGATGCATTAAATTACTCAGTGCATTAAATGCATGTGCAGTTTTTCTAGATAAGTGTAGATCTGTATCTTCTATGAATTCTTCGCCATACTATATGCCCCCTGCCCGCATTATGAAGGTCCTGCCATGCTTTTGGGTGGGTTTGTTTATGTAAGATGTGCAGATCAACACAACAGTTCACTGCTGTGGGAGAAACAGATTACGCTTGTCTCTGCCATGTTACATCCATAACATGTTAAGATGGATTTGAAATGTTTAAAGGCTGACAGCTATTACTTGTGTAAGGACCTCGAACTTTCTTTTTCTTTCTATTGGATTACTCACCCCCTCCAATCATTTTATTCTTAGGTTTCAGAGTAGGAAGCAATTGTAACACAATTCAGGTACTCCAGATCCAATTTTTCTTTCATGTAGTAGATATAGGAAAACTCCAGGGAATTATTTAGAAATAAGGGATCATTCCTTTTGTAGCATATCTTTTTGTTTATGATTTATTTTCTTTCTCTTTTCAGATTATGCCTTACAGCCATTTACAGTCCCTTTGTCTTCTTTTTGTGCTGGTTTTTTGTCTTCTTTATGGTAGCAGCCTATACCTATGCCATTTTAATAACGTAAGACAGGTGTTCATAGGAGGAGTAGAATTGCCTTGTCATAGAGGTGCACATCTCTTTGGATCTTCTTTGAGTAACTGATTCCCAATAAATATTATCTAAGCAATAGATTCTGATGATACTAGCAATTCTAAAAAATTAAACTCGTTAAGGTAGGAGAGGTGACTTAATCATGGTAAAAGTATTTCAGTTACAGATCGTGATTTACCTGGGAAATGAAAAGAATTTGCTAGTCATGGATAGAGAGCTGTAACAAGTAAGCATTTAACTAAGTTAAAACAAAGGAACAAAAAACTATAATTCATTTTTTTGTATTAGAACTCCACAAGGCAGGTTCCAGAGAAGGGCCTGCAGACTGGGCCTCTGTAAAATGTGGAGCTGGGTAGGAGGTGAGCAGCATAGAGGGCCTAATGATACAGAATTCCGTATTTTAAGAATTGGGGAGAGAGTGGTGGGTGCTATCTGGGTAAAATGTTTCCTCTGCTGTTGCTTGAGAGGTCTATGAAATGAAGTTAGGTTTATTGAGAATTGTTCCCTGCCTCTGTGCTTGTGTGGAGTAGTACCTGAATTCAGGGATTAACAGAAATTTTCTAATGTTTCTGCCTATGGGTTGCAGTCTTCAAGTTACCACAATTTCACTGTTAAAGCATGTTAAAGAGCAACACTTTATTATAGACTCACAGAGTCTGATAGTGCTAAAAGCGTTAATTAATCTAATTTACTAAAGTAGGGTGGTTGGATAGGTTGTGATAGACTTTGGGCTAGCACTTAATCTTATTACAACTTCCTTTAGGCTTTTGAGTTAAATGACATTTCCAAGTGCTGATTCAGTTCGAATCATTGGTCATCTAGTCCATTATCTGGCCTTAAACTCCTGCTCTCTTACAGTGTTTTTGATGAATGTGGAAACCCAGTCTAAGTACTTTTTATATGAGCTGGATTATCAGAAGCTCTTCCCTGGGTGTGTTCACCTTAGTATTATAATATGAGGGAAATACTCCATCTCAGCTTTGAAGTGATGAGTGTTGGGCCCTGAAGCATGAGACGCATTAACCTTTTTTCCGTTATGGGTGATGTGACAAAAGCCCAGAGTAAATTTCATATGTTGCAGCACTGTAGCACTGATTCCACTGTGAAAGCAACCCAAAACTTCTTGTTGCCATGCTGTGGTGTTGCATGGCTGAGATTATGACCCCAGGCATAAAAAGTGACCAAGTCCAAGTACGTGAGAGGCCCATTTGATAAGAAAAATACACATACATACATGCATGCACACGTGTGCGTACATACATATAAATAAATAAATGTATACAGAATTATATGTATATTTTTGGTTCATATAGTATGGGCACATGTATCCCGGATTTACAAAACATCATGCTTTGGAATTTGAGGTATTTTACTGTCACTCTCATTTTACAGTAAAAGAAAGAGGGTTTTCAACTTGGGCTTGCTACCACTAAATTTTTGGATTAAAAAGAAAAGAAAAGAAACGAAAGCTGTAATTGCAAATCTGTAGCTATATTAAGTAGTCCGAGCAGTTTTGAAAGAGTCTGTTAGAACTGATCTGGAAGATGCTCTGTTTGATTAGAATCAAATAAACCCTTGCTCTCATTTGTTTAAAAAAAAGGAAAAGAAGCAGAGAAGAGGGAACAGTGTAGCGTTGTAGCTTTTCTGTATCTTTAGGTGTTGCAGCATTTTATTATGATTGAAAGAAAAGGACTTCCAAAAACTGAAGCAAACAAGGGATTTGCTTTGGGCAGATTATGTGAAAGTTGCAAACACCACTATTTAGGATGTCATCATTTCACATTATAATGCTGCTGAAGAAGGCCAGCTGGTGCAGTTAAGTCCCTTATTGGAAATTTTAGTCTCATTCATTACTGTGATTTGTAGTTGTACACAGAAATACTTAATCATTCTTATGCTCCAAGCTCTATTGAATCTACTGAAGGCTTTCTAGTTCTGCATAATTTGTGCTGCCAGTCTGCCAGCTTGGCAGTGTTTCAAGCTTGTTGCATTATCTGTGTGTTTTTGCACAGGAATTGATGCTGCACGTAGGCTGAATTTACAGTAATTCTTTTGTAATAGGCTAATGAGGAACACTACTTCACTCACAATGCTAACATTATATAGCTTTGATTAGTCCAATTATTGTGTAACTATGCCATTGTGGTCATACTTGCACTCTACAAAGTACTGAAAAGGAAGTTTACTTAGCCATAGCTTAATTGAACTTGTTGAGAAAATAATTCAGACTTTTATGTGCTTGAGAGAGGTGTAGATGTGAATATTTTGGGGATTTTTATATGTTATGCAATTTAATTTATTAAAGGAAAAAAGGGAAGATTCTTTTTTGCTAGCTATTTTGTTGCATTTGGAAGGAAAGTATGACTAATGCTATGCATCATACATTTTGCATATATTGTGAGGGCCTGTTCTTCCCTTGGTTTGCATTTGTTTCTGCCGTTCATTTTAGTGGGAGTTACGGATGCTAGCGGAAAACAGGATCCTCTAATGGAGTTCATTCTCTGTATGTAAGTAACTTCTGCTAATGCTAAGGGAAGATACATAGGTAGATTGCAAGAGCGTATATTGTAATACCAGTGTTGTCCATATCAGCCTTACTGTTTATTAAGGTGGTACCTTAGCCATACAGTATTTATACTTTTAGTAGCCAAAGTTCAAAACTAAAAAATTGCTGTCCTTAAGAAAAAAAAAAAACAAACACAAAATACCTGTTCTATTTATTAGCAGAACAGGTGTTTTCCACTATACTTTTCCCTCCCATTCAAAATCCACAGTACATCTATATTTAGGGAAAATACGGAGTCCTACTCTAGACTAGTGCAAATGGACTTCAGCTAATTTAGTAAGTCCTACACCTACTCATGTTTTACCTGCTCTAGCAAGCTTGTTCAGATTCTCAGTGGCCTGTAGTAGCGAGAGGGTGCGCTGGGTAGCAGTTGGCATGATGAGTGTTTCAGTGATCATGAGCGTCCTACTTTCCTCTTCTTCAATAAGATTATAAATTAGGTTTGGAATTTATTTACAGGCAGGCGGATCCCAGTTTGCTGTATTTCTTTCTGTCTTGCTGATAGTTGTTGAAGGCACACTCAGTTGTGCCACCTGCTAAAAAGTAGTAAGATAGGACACTTCCATTCAAAAACTAGAACACAGGAAAGGATTATAGGAAATGGGATGTCTGATCTGGGAAAGCATTGCTGTTACAGTGTACAACGTTTGACTAACCCTAGGGCGAGTTAATCTGCTGTCCCATTAATAAAAAATGGTTTGTGAGCTTTTATTTTGTTGTTTTAAAAGGGTCTTTTCCCTCACAGTATTCCTGGGAATCTACCACTTAAAAATATTGCCTTTTTGTTCACAAAGTTAAGAAGAATTATGAAGATGACGCTTAGAAATGATTTTTCTGTCCCTAACTATAAGGATGTGATTATAGTCCATAGCAATAAAATTCATTGTGGACTATTATGTAAACATTGAAATAATACAAAATAGTAAAAGTAAAATCTCTGAATATTCCTTTATCAGAAAAATTGCGCACAATGAATTCAGGAACAGTTCAGTACCCCTTCTTACAAATACCTCTCTGAAGTAAAGCTTGTGGTTTGTTTTTATAGTGCTTTAAAAATTAGCTGTCAGTATCAGTTTTCAGTGTACTTTATTAGAATATATTATGAATTGTAAAATAGCTGATGCAAACATTGGTAAGCAATTAGTACTTGATTTGGAATTTGTTGGTGGGTCATATGTTTGGTTGTTTTTTTTCTTCAGTGTTATTGAAATACTCGAACACTGGGTAATGGAACAGGATAAAACTTAGAGATGCTTGTATGTGAGGGCTTCTTCTATGGGTTTTAAATTTTTCATGTGGATCTGACTGTAATTAGGTGCTTTTACTACTAGCTAGCATCACACAGAATCACAGAACGTTAGGGGTTGGAAGGGACCTCTGTCGGCCATCTAGTCCAACCCTCCTGCCAAAGCAGTTCTAATGCATTTCATTTTACATGAAAGTCTTGCTTCGTAAGTTGTGTTCAGAACACATCTGTTTTTTTCTTATGTACCAGTGGTGAGAAAACTGTTAAGTGTGTGAAATTGAGTAGGAGTAGTGTTTAGGGAATAAAAATTGTTCTACTAATTTCCATTTGTGTAAAACAGTACATTTAAGGTTTCCATTGAAAAAATATACAGGTTTCCAATGAAATATACATTAATTGTAGCAGCTGGAGATGCTTGTCATCATAGAGTGAAGTATGCGCCTATGTTGGTACTTCCCAGTAAAATGTACTGCTGCTTTTGGAAATCAAATAGCATACTTATGACAATAAAGGCATATTAGGAGTCACTAAATGTTTATCTTTGTTACATAGTCAGTTATATAAGAGTTTTTAGTAGATATTTTGTCACATTTTTACACTTCTCTTTCATTTAAAATCAAACACCAAAAGCCTTTTCATGTGTCTGGATTGTCAAAAGTATATTCACTTTATAAAATGCTGTACAAGAGAACACTAATATTATATTATATTTAGAGGTATGGCTTCTTGCAGAGACTAATATATATTCTATATCAGATCCTTGTTGCCTAAAAGAAAAAAAAAATCTTTTTTGTCATTTTATAGTTTAACCTAAATATTAGAACACTTACATGATACAAATACTTCTTCAAAAACAATTATGCAATCTCTGTATTAGCAGTGATAATAATAAACCCTTATAATCACAACACAGTTAAGGCTGCATGTAAAGCTCTTGAATGTGTGGGATCCACTGCCTTAATTCAGGCAGTATCTGTACAGTTGTTTCAGGGATGCTTTGGGGTTTGTGCAGACTATCTGCACGATGCATAGCACCATAGATTCTGTGTCTGGAAATGTCAGACAAATGCTCAAACTCTGTCTAGACAAAACTTCTGGCTGAGAATAAAGGAGAACTTATAACTGAGGAAACCTGCACCCAGGGTAGGCATGACTCCAGTGTGCTCTGGTTCATTTCCTTTGAGGGACGCTTTTTTCAAATGCGGACCTTCAATGGTATATTTGAACATCCAAGGGCAGGTAAACTTTGGGGGTAAAGTTTATATAAGCATTTTATAGTAGGGTGGGTTTTTTTATAGGATTGCAAAAGTGCAAAGAATTCAAGATATGTCATAATTTTATGGATGGACTGTTACCTGAAGTTGCAGTTATAATAGCAATATGTTAATACTTACAATGTAAGCACTTTACCGATAAGCACAGACTTGCAATTCCTGGCCTGTTCCATAAAGCAATTTAAAGAAGAAAAAAAAATAAAGGTCTCAATTCTCTCCTCTCTTCAGGGCAGCTTTTCTCCACTAAACTAAAGGAATAGAGTAACTGACCACTAAACTAGTTCATAGCACCTATGGATCAAGCCATCCAAAGTTATCATCTCAGCGAATACACAGTAAACAACACTTAATTTTTTTTTACTGTGCTTTAGGGTGATTTAATTCTTCATGTTTTCAAGCATGACTATGCATGGTGACATCATTTATCTATTCTGCTTTCTAATTATTACTCTTTCTACCTTAAATGTAGATTATTTAGTGCGGAGACTAAAGTAAAAACTGTTGTAAAATACAGTCATTTGCGTAGTAGAAATAATGCCTCTGGGAAAGATGCTTAACAGAGGAAAATACCTCTGCTGTAAAAGGTGGGCTTTTTCTCGTCAGAGAGTTTCATATATATAAAAATTTAAAATAGTTAACTGTATTGTAATTCAGAGACTATTTCATTTCTTGGTAAGCTGATGATCTGGGCACATAAATATTTCTTAAAACTTCTGCACATCTTGGAGAATGAATTCCCCTTAACTTTGCCTTCACCACTTGCACATTCGTTTCCAATGAATGTTTGTAGTACCACGATTTGCATACTTGTGAAAGTTAATTTTAAGTTTTGATCCTTAAATTCAGCGCTAGTCGTGTTCTAAGCTTTTGCTGCTGGGCCTTCTTTTTAAAGAAAACTGCAAACATCTCCAAGCCTAAGCTCATTGGTGCAAGGAAGAGGCAAATTAGAGGGAAGATTATCTGAGAGGAGATTTAGGCTGGGGCACAAAGCAATAAACATACGACTACAAGAAACTGATACCCTGAGAATGTAAGTGAGTGATTTTTCATCTTTGGGGCATGCTACTGGAGTCTAAGTGTGAATGCACAGCCAAGATAATCTGGATCAGAATGTAATCCCTTGCTCTCAGGTATCTTAAATTCTTCCATGTTACGAAGTAAGATGTGAGGGGTTGCTGTCCCTTTATTCATTATTATACCCTAAACTGGAGACCTATGTACTTTTGACCCTTCTACCCATAAAATTCTCTTTCGTAGGGAACCAGCAATAGCAACATTTCTAGGGTGACTTCAGTCCTCTGTCTCACAGATTTGAGGCTTCTGGAAAACTGATTTTTCTTTCATATTCTGGAAATATACTGACATCATATGACCATTTACTTCAAAGTACAAATGCTGGAGGCTTTTTACTACACTGCAAGATTTTTGTCATGCTCTAATTCACCTATCTTCAAATTATAAAACAAGGTAATTTGATAGAATGAATGTTGTCTGTGTTCCACTGAGAAGCAAGCACAGAGTGCTGTTATGAAGAACTTGGAGAATCTGTGTAGATGCAGTAGTTCTAAAAGCAATCAAAACATTGAGATTTGTAAAGAATGGTAAAGAGAATAGTCTGTAAATATTAAGAAATCATTTTATGAGTGAGGTCTCACAATTTGTTTGTGTTAGTAGCCCTGTTAATCTCTGGCCACCTTGATAAACGACACAGCAGAAACAGAAACACTGCAGAGCTGTTAAAAATACGATCAAAGACCTAGAGAGACTTCTAGATGAAAACACACTGAAAAATGGCCACTCTGATGAAAGCTAGCTTAGTAAGAAAGACTATGACAGGTTTTTATTTCTGGAATCGTTGCTCAGTTAGTTTAATTTACCCTCTCATAATGAAGGAACAGGGATAATACATGAGGCAGCAGATTCAGAGCACATTTTTGGAACCTGTTTAATTTTGACACGACACTGCTGCTACAGAGCTCTTGGTCAGCATTGTGGTTAAACGGAAGGTTTAGAAATGTGTATGGAGAACTAGAACAGTTCTTTAAGCTAGCATACAGGTAAGACAACTAATTTTTCTAGCATGTGGCAAGTGTGTTCTTGGCAATAGAGGTGTAAGTTTCGCCTGTGGTCATTGTCCTATTAAGTTTTTAGTACGGCTGCTGTGTAAAAGGAGGTGCTATATTTGATCAGCAAAGTGGACACTACTTTCTTACTCAAGCTATTCAAATACCAAAAGATAGTTATTTATGTACGCTTGAACCTATGAAGACTGCAATAAAAATAAAAATTGAGCTAAACTTTGAACTACAGAGGGAAAAGTACCACTTGAAAAAATAGCACTGTTTGCTTTCAGGATTTTTAAAAGCAAAAAAAAATAACGCTTTTGAGCAAACATGCTTTCCTAAGCAAATTATGAAATGCTTTTTGTGCCACACAGTGGGGGCAGAAAGCATCTGTTTCCATTTATGTCATCTCTCCATAGATTACTTTTTCCTTCCCCTGTGTAACCACAGCTTTTTTGTTGCGCTTACTACATTGCAATTGTGGGACTTCAAAGCTGGATTTATGGTTGGTATTTTAAAGCAAATTGTTTGGAAGCACGTTCAGCTCTGAGGCTGAGTGGTGAGTTCGTTGTTTTGCAGAGTCATGACTTTGAAGATGGAATTAGGCAGCTACATTAGGATAAAGGTTGTCTTTTGGTATGCAGAATACCAGCGGTGCCCAGCTGAGGCACCAGCAAAGACTCCTGTTGTGTGAAGATGGAGTGCTTCTAGGAGCAACTGAGCAGGGCAAAAGCTGAGGCCTGAAGTATCTTTATTTTCATTTTTTCTGAACAGTTTGAAATAATTTTAAGAATATTTAGGAAATTTTCCAAGCTCTGCATGATGTAGAGTGAAGAAGTCAAAGTTGAAACAAAACCCCAGAAACTGAACCACAATTCTCTTGGTGTCACCACCATAAAAATGTTTATTATTGCTATTTCACCTTTGTAGCATGTTTTCGTTTCTTTAGGATTTGATCCTTTGACATTTTTCTTGTAGTTTTCTTTACTGTTCTTGTCTCTCGCTTCATATAACTCTTCTCCATTTTTATCTACTAGTTTGCTCTGTCACAGTACTTCATGTTTTCATTCAGCATCTCTTAATGTTCATGCAGTCGTGCCTGCAAACCTGAAGTAAGCCCTAATAAGAGATGCTTTATGGGGCCTTGAATGGAGAAGGAATAGATTAAATATTATCCTGTAGGTGTCATTTTAGGAAACCCGCATTAGAATAATTAAGGAATAAAGGAAGCAAGAGGCTAGACTGAGGATGCTTATGTACATCAATAGGAAAAAAAATAAACTTAAAATAGAATCTGTACCGACTGTCTTAATGACAGAAAAACAAGTTATATCTACTGTTTTGGCTGCCAGGTTAATTTGTGGAATCAAGTTGAGGTGTTTTTTTTTTTTTTTCAAAGACATAATAGGGAATATAATGCCAACATACATAAAAGAGAACTTCTATCATTCTAAATAATGTGAGACAACATTACAGCAGTTAGTAAAACTTCTTTTGTCAGTCTTATTGACAATTTGTTTCTCTTTCATATCCTGACACAGATATTTCATCATGGATGAACCTGTTTTATGTTACATTTTCATCTTCAAAATGATGTATTTTATTTGTGCATGTGAATTAGCAGCCAAGAAAACCTCACACTTTTAATCCATTTGATTTTCTCGCCTCAAGCAACAGCACAAATAATACTTTATGTTTTCAAAATAGCTTCATTTATAGATGCCAATGAAAATAGCAAGGTTTTGTTTTAAACTGTTTTTTTTTTCCAATACGGTAATATCCCTATCTATCTCTGTGGGTTTAAAATATCTATGACAAAAGCAGGCTAATAAGTAAAACCAACTATGAATTAATTTAAATTGGAACTTTTTCAAGCTGTAAAACTCCACACAGTGTATAAAATATGCTAAATTATTTCCTGGCTATGAAGGGAACATTTTTTTTCTGCCAGTATGAGCCTCACTGTTGGTGATCATTGGATTTGATCAGAGAGGAAATAGAGTATTATAAATTAAAACTAGCTTTTGGAGAACTTCTGTATTGTTGACAAATAGGATGAAGATTCAAAGAATAAGGACAAATACAAGCAATATGGGGACAAAATGGAGGCTGCACAAGTGCTACTGTTTCTTTTTAGTAAGTTTAGCTAGCGCAGTGCTTTGTTGAACTAGGTTTTGTATTTATCAGTTTTCCCCTCTGCTCCCATGAAGTTTGTCGACACAGATTTTGATATTTGTTCAGGGAATTTCTGCATATTTGGCAATATGGCTGACCACAGCATACAGACCTGTTGCACTCTGAATGTGTAATAGAAGTGATACTCTTTGATGCTTTGGGCTTGCCATGCATATGCGTGTATGATGTTCTGTAGGCGGACTCTGAGATGAGTTAGCTATCTGAGATTTAAGGAGAAACACTCCCGACCTGCGAGAAATTTAGCTTGTCTTCAGTAGTGAGCAAAAAAAAAAAAAAAAAAAGAAAATTTAAAATGTACAGAAGAGACAGCTGCTCCTAACTCCTCATTCCCACAGGAGTTCCCAGCTCAGTGGAAGTCAGGAGCTGCCTCCTCGATTCTGTGTGAGGAATTGCTGATAACA
>Ga0181612_150381_pt1 | contig 11573 bp, 5 predicted proteins | sample HoacroProtozoa21_FD_119630 | JGI IMG/M metagenome (GOLD analysis project Ga0181612, IMG submission 119630) | Hoatzin crop microbial communities from Cojedes, Venezuel. Combined Assembly of Gp0051906, Gp0051904, Gp0051908
AAAAACTGTGCAGACCTTGTATGTCTCATCTGTTGGCAAAACAGACTCAGAAAGCAGGAATCTGAAGCATAAATTTATGGACATAGTAACACAAGAATTTGATGGTGGTTCACTTAAATAATTCATTAGCTCCTTGTTCAGGTTCAACAGAATGTTGTTGGGGTGAAGGAAAGATCGAGTAAACGAGTACCTCTACAAGAGTGTCTTCCTTTAATATTTTATAATTTTTCTTGCAGAATTGAAAACTTCTGAATGGAAAGAGATGTGGGAGCAGCTTTGGGTTGTCAAAATAAAAATATTTAGGATATAAAAGGCAAAGATATACCAAACTGAGATGAGAAAAAAACTTGCACTGTGGACTGACACGAGTTATTTTAGTGACCTCATGGAATTCTGGTATTTAGTCCTTTCTCAATGCCTAGGTAAGGAAAACAGAAATCGGTTTTAACGTCTTATTCACAGTCCCGGAGCCATGCAAGCAGTATGGTAACTGCCAGGAAATTTTGTATCCATGACTAACAATGAATTGACCTGTTATTCTTTATCCTGCAAGGAAAAGAATGGGAGAAAACAAAGAAATTAAGAACAAGTGTATTTAAACAGGAGGTAAAGCTTGCTGACAAATGTAAGAGAGAATTTCCTTTCTAAAAGGCGGTAAAAGAAAATTGTTCGTTTCAAAATATGCAAGAAAAGGCACTATAGAAATTAGCTTGCACTTTGGAACTCTGATAAGACTGGTGTAGTTCCTCTTCAATATACATAACTGTTCCTTCGACTGAAATTCACTAAACATATTTTACTACCTTTCTTAGTAGCAACATTCTGAAATAATTAATATTAGTAGCTGACTACAATGTAAGTTTTCATAAAGCGTTACAGAGAAAAACAGAAGTCCAGCAGCAAAATAAGACAGGCTATAGCTTATTCGAAAAATTTATCATATGTGATGTAATTCCAGATGCTGTTTTGAAGTGCTGTTTCAATTTGACACAGAAAAGAATGTAAGTATTTTATGAAAAGCCACCTTAAAAGTTCAATCAAAGCATTAAAACAGAAACTTGAGGCTAATTGTCTTTACAAAATGTATACAGTCAGAGGTCTGGTATAATCGCACTGGCTCGAGAGGTTGATGTGTTTGGATCTAAGTGTCTTCACCATACTCCCCCCCCAAAATGGAAGCACTAATATGATAAAGATCTGAATAATTACTAACAAGTTGCATTTATACAAATACATAATTCCTAAACATAAGGTCTCAATTTATTATTTTATGAGCAAACCAGCACATTTTAGGATTAAGACTAATAGGCAGCAAAAATCTTTCTCACCATGCGCTTTTGGAAAAACACACTTGTCTCTTCCAGCACCACTCAAAATTTTTCTATTTATAACATTCAGCTGCCTGCACAGATAACTCTGTGTATAATTGTCTCTCCCCCGTGATGTCCCTTCTAAATATTACTAAGTTTGTGTTTTCAGGAAGTGTGGGTTGCTTTTTTTTTTAAATCAGATTAACTTAGCTCATATTACAATACTAACATAAATATCACAAAGGTCTACAAAATCTGCTAGAGCTTCTATATGTTTATAATGGTGCAACAGAAACTCAAATATAGGTTGTTCTATTATTACCAAAGAAAGGCTCATAAGCAATACGTTATAGACCTTGTACTAAATTACGTCATTCGTTTCCTCATTGCATGCTGTCTAGACACAGCAGTCAGCTCTTATAGTAAAGCCTGTATTCAAACACGGAACACAAATGTATTCTGCGTCACCAGAGGAGCATCCCTCTTTACCTACTCTCAGTTATCAATACGTGGCCATCAGTCCACTCTACTCATAACACTCATGACCTTCAGACTTGTTCTTTTAACACATGTTGTTATAATAGCACATAGAGTCATATCCCCGGACTTAAATTTTTAAGAAACTTTAAATACATCAGTGAATTCCCCATCCACACTGAGTCATCTTCCATCCTGTGTTATACTGGAGACCTGCTTGCTAATTTATGCTTATTATGCAAGAAGAAAAGACTTCAACATACAGACTCGCTACTGCTAAGAACTAAAATACAAGAGTTTCTTTGCTGTATTCAGGCTTTGCAGGTGTGAGGCATACTGTGCTATAGGAAGGCTGCTCCAGCTTGACTCTTGCTCCCAGTTTTTGACCTGTGTTACCAAGTTTGCACTGATCAGTTTCGTAAGTATTGACTTCACCTTTCAAATCAGGGAAAGTTTTTGTAATCTCCCTGCGGGCAGCATATTTTTTTGTGTAGACGTACTTCATCTATTGCTGCTGCAGGAATCTGGGAAATAAAATCAATGATTATAAATCATTAGAGCATCTTTAGCTAGAGTTAATTGACCTATCCCTGTCTCAAATTGAAAGTAAATAGCTCATTAGAAAAAGGAAGAGCACAGAAGAGAAACAATACCTCTGGGAAAAATTAAATTTCTATATCCAGCTGTTTCCATTTATTGTAGCCATGTGAAGATTGAAGTCATGACCCCCAGAGGCAGAGGTGAATGTCTCAGTACCTTAGGCCCCTCTACAGTCTCCAAACTGTTCATTAGCTAGAGGCTTATTTTGTGTATTATTAATGAAATTTTGGTACAGAGCATAGTGCCAAAGACAGAAGGATCTTCCAGCTGTAGCTCATAGAACACCTTTAGTCTGAACAGCAAAATGACAGACTCTTTGCTAGTACTGAAGTCTCAGCTTCACTGAAGACCTACTACCCGAGTCCCAGCCTCCATACATGTAGGAACAAATACACTTTCTCCCCCCTTCCCTCCAGCAGCAATCACCACACAACATGCCCATTTCCTTTAAGATGCTGACTTAATTTTCAAAATTGACAGCATTTTACTTCTGCTGATTTAGACATAACAAAGTCTGCCTCCAAGGTAAAGTTAGAATGAAAAATAATGTTATCAGTCAGAAATAATGAAATACATTCTGCTTCATTGTGGTTAGGAGACTGCTAATAACATTATTCTACTCTACTGCTGAATTAATTGTGTTGCTTGGTGGCTTTCAACTAAATGTTGGCTTAACATGGCATAAGAAGTAGAAGGATTATTTCTGAATATTGATCTTCCTGACAGGAGTCTCTCAATTGGTTCTTGAAATAATGAAAAAATGCATTTCGTGACCTTTTGTTCTATAAGAGAAAAGTCAAAAAATAGCACCTAATTATAGTGCAAAGATTACTGTGTTGGATGTGTTCACTTCAACACGTAGTTTCAAAAATTAGCTTGGTGTAGGAGTTTCAAGTACTGATTCTGCACTGTACTGCAGCTTTCCTATAGAGCTCACTTGAAGACAAGGACTTTGATTGGATTGTGACTATTACATATAATGGCCTGTTGATGGTATCTGCTCCCTTCTTGTTTTTACTATATAATCCTTGTGTGAGTAATTAGGGCAAACTGGCAGTGTGGTACTGATTTCTGCACGAAACTACAACTTTATTCAGTTCCCTGGACATTGTGATGCAACCATGATTAAAGCACTTCTCAAAATGTAAATAAAGAGAGAATTTCTTTCAGCAATTAAACTACCTTTAAAGTTTGTAAATAAGAAACATTGGTTTAGCAGATGTACTTTGATGTTTCAGGAATGATGGAAATGTATTCAGTTAAGGGATATTCACACAGGGATTTGCAATAAAATAAGAATCAAGCAAAAGGTGTAGATTATTTTAGATATTCTCCCCAGTGAAGTTCCTGTTATATATTTCTACTTCAATAAAGGAACTGCTCCTTTTTGAAGACACCGCTTCACCACTTTACATTCTAGCTTTGTTTGATATCAAAGTACATAATTTTATTTCTGAGATGCAACACTCAAATCTGTGATATGTGCATTGTGAAGAGTTTTTCGGAGGGGGTGGTGTAGCAAAATGTCGAGAGGGATAACAGCAAGTGCTCAGAGCTCAGTCTCCTGCAGCAGCTCTTATAACTGTCTTGGAAAGCAAAAGAGGGGCAGATAACTGTTGGAAAATTTGTTAGTTTATTGTCCTTTTCATCATATTTGTTCTGGTGGCAAATGAGGACAAGATTTGCCCATCTTTTCTTCCGACTCCCTACATGTTCTGATGTCTAGAAAGGGGCTTCATTTTAGATTGGTGCAACTCAAACGACCCCCTCTTCTATTCTAGCTCTCAAAGGCCCTTCCAACCCCCAAGCTCTGCTAAAGTAGAAAAACACAGTTGTTACCTCTCTATAGATACACCTACTACATTGATGATCTAGAACACAATACTAAACACTTGAAAGTACTTAGTCACTTGTTCACCCAGTATCCCCCATTTTCCTCTCCCCCATCACCCTGTTAGCCTAGCTGTGTTGTTTGTGCCACATGAATCAAAGCATCTTGCACGAATATGTCCTTAATTTTTTAGCCCTTTTAACTTGCTATAAGTTTAATCCTTTGTTTTGTTCCTTTTATATCCACTTACAGCATATGGGTGACTTAATATACACAAATAGACCAGCAGTAAAAATAACTTCCGAAACATAGCGACTATTCTCTGGAAAATAACTTTCACATTCCTTCCCCCAAAATATCGTCTGTGAAGCAACCACAAAAAAAGACAGAAAAAAATTGTTTCCCTAACCTTGTATCATTCTACCAAAAGTCACTGAGTCAAATCTGTGTGATTTAGTGTACGTCTCATTTCAGCAGAGTTCAAGTGTTCTGTTCTGACCCCACCACTACAAGTTACACTACTGAGACCTCACATGCCTTTTTTAATACCTATTTAAGAGGTTTCTTTATTCTTTATCAAGAGTTATTTGGGCAGAACTATCTCTAGAAACATACTAAAGAATTTATGTGGAGAAAAGTTTGAGTATGATTTGTCTCATAGTTGTAAAACATAGATTAGGCAATAAAGGCCATTATTGTAGGTTGAATGTTTTCAGTCATTTCCAGGCTGATAAGAGATGAAGCAGAACAGCATCTATCGGGGATAATAAGGTTTAAATCTGCACAAATATTTACAGCTGCAATATTCAGACCAGATGTGTTTCTGTTGAGAAGTCTGAACGGCAAATACACCAGGACCTGGAAACTCTACTCTGGCAAATATAATAGAAACCTGGTCCTATATTTCTTTATGATGAATAGCCTGCTGCTGCCCATTGGTGAAGACAAACTGCTGTAGCTGTGACACTGGTCTTCATGATATCATATTGCATTAAAAATTCTTCTTTGCAGATGAAGTACCATATAACTTCAAGTAAGCTTTGTTTTCTTAAGGATAGCTTGAGCATCTTTAAAAACCCGTCAATCCCACATTATCTGTTGTGTCTACGAGTATCACTGCTCCATTCCAACTTTCACCCAGAGACCAGGTAACGCGAGTGCTGTGGAAACCAACATTGGTCATCGCTTTGTTCATGGAGCAGTCAACTGCACTTGCTCATACATTTCAGGATTTCATCTTTTGAAACAATGTCTCAACATTACACTGCAAGTGATATGCTCCTAAAGATCTCAATACTGCTCTGCATTCTGTACACAGAATGTTAACTTAACAATACTGTTGGTTGTATTCTAGTGTTATTACTCTTTGCAGTATATTCTGATGTATCTGCAGATCCCAGATAAATATTCCTCAGGATTGGTATTTGCATTAGAATTGAACAAGGAGTAATATATACAGAAAGTTAAGCTTATTTGTAACTTTCTTTCTCAGTTAATGAGAGGTGTAGGAAAGTAATTTAACGTTTATGTGTTATTGCAATGTGTTTGGTTAAAGCAGGGACAACATTAAAATGTGGTTTTTCTGTCCCAGCAATGTTTCCATTTCCATTCCAAGAACATAAGACTATTTCAGGATACCACTTCACTTTCACAGAGTATTCACTTCTCTGTATGTGCACTCTTAGGTGTTACATTTAAAATTAACACATCAGTACTACAAGAAAAGCTTTTCTTAAGTGATAATCTCTCTATATATTGAATTATCTGCTTTATATACAAAAAAAAAATCACAGTACAAGCATAGCATAATAAATTTTAAACAATAAAACTCTCTAATACAACTCAGCATGTGGACAGCAGATTGAACAGAAGAAGAAGGACATTTGCTTTTCTGTTGTGGCTTTTTTGTATGTTCACATCGAGTACTTATATTTTCATACTTATGCACCTTATATACCATTTGTTTGTGATATGAGTGATTTTAGAGGAGAGTTTTCCATTCACTTTAAAAACATTGGAAATCTAAAAACCATTGAGCCTAAATGCAAGATTCCCAAGGCTGCCGCTGTAGAGAGTGGAGTCCTATGACACATATGAGCCCAACACAAGCAAACCTCAGTGCAGCACCCTGATGTAGGATGTTGATTTCATTTAATATTTTCATACTGTTATTGCTATTGGAAAAAAACCTAAATGCTAAGAGCAAAATCTCAGTTACTTCCCCTAGCTCAAAATTATCATTTTGCCTGTGAAACATCATTGCTGAGAAACAGCCTACTCATGAGGAAATAGGGTCCATCATTTTAGCATAAGAAAAAGCTGTTTATTTTTATCAGTAGTTGTGGCTGAGCAAGTACAAGTTGCTTTTGTGAAATGACCTGTGGAAGCCAAAGACGACTTGTTTATACAGTTCCATTTAGACTTCAGCCAACCCAATGCAACGCTGGAAAGTACAAAAGGCTTGCTTATTTTAAACACCAGTAAAATAAACATACCAAGGAAAATTTTAGAAGGCAAAAGATGAGATTATGTTTGCATTAAGTCATCATTCATAAAACCCAAAAATACTACGACAATGTATCAGTATTTATTTGATTCTTCCCACGATGAAAAAAAAAAAAAACAAAACAAAAATACCCACAAAAGAAGAAATTCTGCAAACTGACAACACATTTGTCAAAGACGCTTGCTAGCTCTGCTCCTGCTTTAGGAACACAAACAGCGTTTGTGACAAATCCTTGCAAGACATAATTCTTTTAAAAAGCAAAGAATTATTTTTCCAAAAGGAAGACTCCAAACAAGGAGATTTGGTTGTTTTAATATCTCTTCCCTACAGAACTCTGAACAGTATAGTTCCACAAACAATCTGCTGCTTATGCTGAAAGTGCATTTTACTCTTGATTGACTGGGTAGGCTAGAACAGATTGCTTTGCTGTTTAGGGCACATAGCAAAATACATCACCTAACATAGACATAAATTCTTTAGTGACACTTCTTTGGGGTAGGAGACTTAACTGTGAAGTTATGTTACAGGATCCCAGGAAGACGGACAAACACTTGATTCCTGACCTTGCAAAAACCTGCTAACATGCAAGACAAACTTTCAAAAGTGTTTAGTACTAAAAAATCTTTTACAAATATTAGTGAAGGCTTTACAGGAGGTAAAACTAGAAAGTTTCTATTAAGGAAAGCACAAGTCATTTAGTTTTCTTGCAAAAGAATACATAGCGTGACATCCCAACCATGTGACTATTTTAATGTATGAGAACTGAATTTGTAAGTTAAAAATGTTCCAAATGTTTGTCACAGTTTAAAATATTAAAGTTCTGTTTACACATTCACGTACTTTAGTCAAGTGAAAGTTGCAGTCTTCCACTGCAGGTTGGTTGTCCTGTCACAGGATAAAGTGACACATTCAGATAGTCTCCATTTCCCTTGTTTGTACTTTGTTCCGAGGATCATAAGCAAGTGAAAACACAATCAAAATCAAGTTGTCCCTTGGAATTTGTGAAAGTCAAAACACTTCTATAACCAGAGTAGTCATTCTTAGAAGATATTGTTTCTAGATGAATGACCATGCAATACGTTAGACGGCTTTAAGAGCATAACTGCAATCTCATTCATTAACTGCAGATGATTCCCCTTAGCTGTTTCAGACAATCTAAGGCAGTTACATTCTGTATTTTTCATGACTATGAATTTTCAGAGAACTTGAAGTTTCATGATGCTTAGTTAGTTGACATTTTTGGGGATCTATGCTAGATATATGTAGCACCTGTCACAAAATAAAAACAAATGAGCCACACTGGTCATGAAAGAAACAACCGTACAGCATATGCAGTTCCCTCTTTATAACCCCGATGTGATAAGAAATACCAAAGGATATAGCAGAAAAGCCACAGCACTAGAGAGCACAGCTTATATACACACCTTGCAGAGTCCAGTACCAGGGCAGATACTGAGTCTGCTTTAACTCACACAAAAACTATGTCATCTCCTACAGAAAGATCATCTTCCAGGTAATGCAAAGGTAGCAATCTCCTGGGTTCTTCTTTCAGCAGTACCCTATGTGTGGAAGTGTTCAGGAGACATTGAATTTTTTTTTTTTATACACAGACATATGTTCTATCCTTTATCTAAAGTAAAAATGACTTCATATATTGCAAGCATGTGACAGCAACAAATCCTGTGTTTTCCTTATTGGGTCTTACAGTTTACTTGCAACAAGTTACTTGAGTAAATAGACACAGATTTGAGGAAATAGTTCATATAAATTTATGCTTACCAGCTGGTGCAGAATGCGAGCAGTGAAGTTGAAAACCATGATGATCGACACACGATTCACTGAATTTGCCTTCCTTAAAATCTGACTTGGAATCCTTTTTGCTCTCAATCACATCTGAAGAAAGCTTATCCAGTTCAATTACCACAGCTGACATTGTAAGATAGTCTCAGTATCACTCAAAATAAACCCAGAGCTGAACAAAAGAAGAATTCACTTTAAGTTCAGCTTCCCCAAACTTGCAGTTTGGGGAAAAATAAATCCTTCTCACAGAAAAAAAATTCCCCAAACTGTAACAGTGCAAAATATTTTTAAGTCAATGGCTGAGAAACTGTATTTCTAAGAAGCTGTTCTTCCAGCTCTGCAGCATTTGCTAGATATTGCAGCTCTTCTCTAAGGTAGAAAAGTACTACTTTAAAAAGTTCTTCTGTTCTTGTAGTGACAACGATATTACGGCATTTCTGTGTATCTGCTACAAAAATAGGAAGGTTAAGTGGAGACTTCTGTATGTCTGCTAAGTTGAGGGGTTACTAACTTTGTTTTAAGAGTCTAATTCACATTTTGTCACCCACTGGTCCAGCTGGGAGGGGCTAAGCAATACCAATGGGAACAAGAGCATCCCGCCCGCCAGCCCAGCGAGAGCCTGGCGGCTACACAGGGGAAGTCACTTGTGCACAGTTCTGTCCCCTCGGTGAACGCTCGGGTCCTCGTCTGGGATGGGTGCAGCAAGATAAGTGACCTCAAGCTGCATCCTTCCTCGCAAACAAGTAAGAAATGGTTCTCGGTTTCTGTTTGTTATTTCAGAACCTTGAGTCTAAAAAGTTTCTTTCTAGCGAAACCAGCGCTAGTAATATTAAGGAAAGTGGTTCAATGTTTTAAGATTGTTTAATTTTCCTCTCCTTACATGCAAGTAAACCTCAACAGAACTCAAGACAAGAAAAAGCTCCGTCGCTCTCCCGCCTCTGCCCCGCCAGCCAGCCGGGAGCACGCTAAGCAGCGCCAAGAGAGTCACCCACTGGCGGCGACGGGAAGCGGCGCGGCCACGGCTGATGCTCGGGGCAGGCACCCTGGGCTGGGAGGCCTGGAAGCGCACGGCCAGCGCTGAGTTTTCCTTTAAGAACAGCAGAGCTGATAAAGCATGAGTTGTCATTTATGAAAATGTATCGCACAAGAACTTCTAGTAGGGAAACTGTCAAACCTTAACCAGAGAAAAGGCGATATGGTGATTTATCAGCTATTAGCTCCCTATCACTTTCTTAGCTTCCCTTTTCTCAGTGGGAAAGAATAGTAAATAATGCAAGAAAAATCTATGTAGCCACGCAGCTTTTAATAACAGTCCCTTATCCTGCAGCAACAGGACAAATCTGAAATCTCTAAACTCAGCTTGACAGAAGCAAATTCTCAGGGCTGCCCCTGCTAACGTGAGTCAGGTTTGAACCGAGCTGCTGATGGTACCCTCAATCTCTGTGCAAGCAGGGAGCAGGTGGAGATCCCATGTGCTCCCACATATCCCCAACCTGGGCCCAGCTGCTCAAAAAAACATCAATGTACCAGTGGGACATTTCCCTAAGTTAAGGGAATTTGTAAGAGGCAATTTCTAGGTGGGTTATGATCACAGCAAGGAACCTAAGTGAGGTAACGAGGCTAATAACTAGAACAATATGGAAATGGGACTAAAAAAAACCACAGGGGAAGCTTTTCAAGGGGGCCAGAAATACTGTAGTAGTTGTCTGGTTTTCATTTGACTTCAATTAATGCACATCAGGGGTAGGAGAAAGACAGCTTGGCAAAAGCATCACCACACTTAACAAAACTTTAGAAATGGTTATATAACAGAGAAAACAAACAAATCTTTTGGAAGGCAAGTCCAGTACAGCTCACACCAAGAAAAAGAAAGGAAATATCAGCAAAACAGACTTACACTGCATTCTTTTTAATAGCCCCTTATTTCAGTTCTCTTAAATATGTAAAGTCTAGTTATGACATTGTTGGCTGAAGTCATCTGATCTTGTCTTCTGAAAGAAGTTTCCCCTAAATGAAGATGCTGGCTGCTAAAATTGTTGGAAGTTTTACAGGAGGTAACAGTCCTATCTATATATCCCAAACAAAACCCATAGCTTAAGTTGCACTTCCCGATTTACAAACACGTAAAAGATGCATTTCACATACAGTTATTACTTAAGTCAGTCCAGTATATCAAACCTTCTAAAGAAAGCAGAAGGTTAATCCTCTAATGACAAAGCATCACAAATGCCCAGAGCGAGAATCTTTCTTCCAATGTTCAGTGTCCTAGGAACTTTACACCATCCTTAGCTGGGTTCTTGTAACCTTTCCTGGATATGTGAGCAATTTCACCTCCTGTACAAGCGCTTATCAGAAGGTTTTAGGTTTCTCCAATGACACCAATTCCCATGTGATTTAATTTAAAAAATGAAGTACCTCATTACTATTGCTGCTGGTAAATTTCCCATGTAACTCTGAATACATAGATCAGTTAAGGGCAGATGAAGTCTTTAGCAGTCTGACTATTTCTTCAGTTGTGCAAGGGTTGTTTCTTCCTCCTTGACTTTAAGGATTTATGCATAAGACGAGAGAGGGTACTGTTTCCTGGCAATTCAGACAATCTCTGAACTGTTCCGTTCTCTATACTCACCACATTGTGTATGCAAAAACCCTGAAATGCCAGCCAACACTGCTGAAGGGTCATCCATTAAGACCGATAAAATGACAACATATTGTTAAGAATTTCATTTTAAAAATTTCTTTTAAATTTCAAACTCTGTGGAAAGCAATTTCCTAGTGATGATATATGATAATCCATACTTTTTGTTAGTGGAAGACCTGAAAGACAGCAAATGTCTATAGACCATTCCCTTACACTAAAGCAAACCAGAAGTGCAAAGACCTGACGCTGCTTCTGCTTTTATTTTGCAGAGCTAAGCCAGCCTGGGAGCAGCTGAACCCCCATTTCATTTGGCCCCTTCTGCCTTTCTTCGTGTTCTTTTTTCTCTTCTCAAACAGATGTCAAAACTAGGAACCTGAGCTAATTTGTGGTTTTAATACCTTTTTATTT
>Ga0181612_171972_pt1 | contig 11573 bp, 10 predicted proteins | sample HoacroProtozoa21_FD_119630 | JGI IMG/M metagenome (GOLD analysis project Ga0181612, IMG submission 119630) | Hoatzin crop microbial communities from Cojedes, Venezuel. Combined Assembly of Gp0051906, Gp0051904, Gp0051908
CAAGAGGCTTCTCGTTTTCAGGGGAAGTGTGGATTGGCGTAATTCCCCTTGAATTGAGATAATTTGAAAATGTATACTGAAGAACTCCATCAGTAATGTAGTATTTGGAATATTTTTTTTGTAACAAGCTAGTTTCAGAAGCTTTCCTTTAGAAGTAAGTGGCTTTGTGTTTTCTACAGCTGTTAAATGTCAGAATCCTTATATTACTTTCAAAATATATTAATTTAAATTAACCTTCCAAATAAGAGAGTGAAGCTTCCATGTCACAAAGCTAATTTTAAATACTAGAAATTAAAACAACTGAAGAAATAAACCTAGGCATTTCTTTAGCCAACTTTAATCAGATGCAAATTTGAAATTCCTACTCCAAGCTAGTCATTTTATTCTCTACTACATAAAACAAAGCAGGAAAAATCTTCCTTGATCACATACTGGAGATTTAATTGTCAGGCAGATGTTATTGTTTGCAGCAGTAGGACTGGGTGAAAGAACAGCAACGGCAGCCAACGTTGGTGCGCAGGGGTCGCAGCTTAATTTGTCAGAAAGCAGTGCGGCAGTGCTTTCTGTGCAGCATCCATGTGGTCACTAACTTTTCCAGTCAGAATTTCAGGCCCACACCTCTTCTGCTCTCTTCCCCAAACAGACATCTAACTCCAGGTATTGTGCTGCTGTCCTGCTGCAGATGCCATGTGGTGGTTTCCAAAAGTTAACTGCTAAAATTTTCAAGCTTTGAAGTACCTGGTTTTCTAAATAAAAGAAGTTAATTCTCCCCTTCTTTCATTATGAAAAAGGAAATCTTCTACACTTACGAAACTACTAATCCTCTCTTACTTTGCACAGTCTGTGTTGAATTTGAGTATTGTGTCTTTGTGGAAAGGAAGGAGTTTGATCGAAGATTGTGGAACATTTGTATTATGAAATTAAGCATGGTTAGAACAGCTTATGCTAGAATTTCAGTTCTTATAATGATTTGTATATCATAAGTTGTATGGTAATTATTTGCCTATATGGTGGAAATTCTAGCAAGGAGAACTTTCTAAGTGCATGTTCACTTTGGCATAGTTGTGGGCCATTTTCTTTTATATACGGATTCTGGAATACGTAGCTTCTTTATTTTAAATTGGCCATAGCTTAGTCTAATAATTAGAGTTAAAATAATTTTTTGTTATCTTAAAATTAGAAGAATAGTGCTAGGCATGCATGCTAGTTATTAATAACCTGCTACCAAAAACATTGCTGTAAGCTCTGAAAACAGTCGAGTTTAAGATAAAGAAGGTGATTATTTTTTGTGTACTCTATTAGTCATACAGGAGTGGCGAACAGGAAAAAGTAGTAGGTCTTTGGATAATACTAGTTTGTCATGCTAAAATCTGTACATCCAACTTGTTTTAAAAAACAATGAACGAAACAGAAATAATGTTACTTGACACACTGTTTAGAGTTTTTTAGTTTGTTCTTTGATAGGTTAATCTAAAAGTTTTTTCCTCTTGATCAGAAGCTTGTTTGCTGTAAGTATATGCACTGTATTTCAAAGTACTACTAAGTATATTATTTGTGCTTAACACTGTTTTCCTGATGAAGCAAGAGTGCTTCACTAATCAATTTGATGATGTCTTTTCAGATTACATCAGATATGACTATGTGAATAGCCTAGGATAGCCCAAAGGAAGGACATGATGTCAGAATAAGATACAAAACATTTGCGAGGTATGTGGTTGTTTTTCTGTTGTGCTAAAAATTTTCTTTGTTGTCTTTAATATAGTTGAACAAAATGAATAGAATAATTGTATGCCATTTTATTTGTATGCCAAAGGAACTGCTTGCAGAATTGATCTAAAATTCACATTTGTCATGACATACTCAAATACTGATTTTTTTTTTTCCAGAATCTTGATGTCTGTTCTGATTTAAGCTAATTTGTTGATTTCAAAACTTGCCTTGATTGTAAAATAATTGTGTATTTCTTCTTCTGAGGTATTGTACCTTAGCTGGAAGGAATTCCAAATCTGTGTTCTATAGGAAGTTTCAGAACTGGGAGATTGTTTTTGATTCATTGATTCCTCTCAAATACTTTGCAACATCTGTGCAACAGGATGTCTTGAGGGAGTGGGGCTTCTAAGTAGTCCTTTGGTGGGGAAAAAAAAAGACATTTTGTTTGAAAAAATGTTCCAAATTACTTATGTATTGACCGTTTTTAAACAAAAAGATAAAATTTGGGAAAAAAACAATGCTAAAAAACCAGAAAAAGCTAGTACTTCTGCTGTTGTGAATTTGGTTGAATTTACCCTAGATTTGAGTTAACAAGACCAGAATTTGCCAGAGAAAAGATATTGTGACAAACTACTAACATGTGAATGCACTGTATTTGAGAGTTTCTGCAGTACTGCCATTTATCTGTTGAGGAGTTTGGCTCTTTAGAGCATTTGTTGGATATTTTGTGTGTGTGATAACTTTGCTTGGCTGTCAGGTTTTCGTATACTTCAAGGCTTAGTTGAAAGTTTCCTGTACATACTTTTTGTGGGTCCTTTCTTTTTTGAGAGAGAAAAAGTTAGACAAGAGTATTGCTTAGAAGTTTTAGATTTGTGATTAAATAATAGCTGATTTGCCTAGTTATCTTCATGTTCCAGCTGCTAATTATGTAATCTTCATGAAATGTGACTTTTCTTTTACGAATCTTGACCAGAAGGAGTAGTTGATGTCCCAAAGTGCTGTTGAAATTAATTGGCATAGATTGTAATTTTAACAGTTAACATTTAGACATATTAGAATAAGTTTAAGTAGCCAAAAAGAGAGGGCCTTTACTTATCCAGGTTACGTTGTTTGAATTGCTTTTAAGGGAGGCAAAGTTTATTCTTTCCTGCAGTATTTTTTGAGTGTGTGGCTACCTTCATCCATGTCTTAATAGCCACATTCTGGTAAGAGAGGTGACTTTTGTGTAAAAAAAACCCCACCAAACAAACAAACAAAAAAACCCTCAAAACCCCATATGGGGATAGAAAACCCAGTGTAACTACTAGATAGTGTAACATTGCATTGTTAGGGACTAGATCCAGCACCAGAGCTATATTTCAGTTTTTGTTCTGTTTAACAACCGGAGAGTGTAGCCAACACTTAACTGCCTCCTATGAGTATCCCAGCTAGCCATTTTAACTGTTACTCTGGGACTTCTACACTGCAATCTGCATATACTTGTTTTCATTTGTAGTCTCTTGGATTATTCCTGCCTAGTTCTAGCCTTAAGATCTAAGGATCCTAAGAATTTACTGGGCAGAATATGTTTATCAGAATTGATTCCTTGTAGGTAGGACTGAGAGTTTTATAAAGGATTTTAAAAATGCATAGCTTCATCTGAAAACTGTCTCAGCGTGAGTCTCTTTCCCTGATAATGGTCATTTTGACCATTTTAAACTAACAAAGTGATCTCATATTCAAGGTCTCAGGAGGTAAACTGAAGTGCCATAATTCCTAGCAGTCATATTACCATTAACAAGGGGGAAAAATGGAGGCTTTGGCGTGACTGTCAGCAATCAATATAAATGCTTTCAGGTTTCTCTCAGGCATGGCCTTTAATAGCATGAATCAATATGATTTTCAGAACACAGTATACTTTTAAAGTAGCAGGTTATTCTTGATGCATAATGTTTAAGCTTTAATTTGTCTCCTGCTTGTTGATAGCACTTCAGTTCTGTTATTTTGTTCGTGTCCTTGCTTGCTGCAGATATCTGGAAAATAATTCTGTTTTCGTGAAAAATATTAAGATTTCAATTCTTGTTTTTGTTCCACATTGGAACAAAACAACAACAAAGCCCTAAAAGGGTTTTCTTGAAATTAAATTAATGAATGTGTTATTTGAAAATCTGATTCATGTAATCCATTGCTGGGCTAATTTAAGTACTACCATTTGTTTCCCTTAAATTTGGTCTAATCTGAGAGCATTTTGTAAGTTATACAGAATATCGTTCTATCAGGTTTGTGGCTTTTTCAACACAGTAGCGCTTTTGTCAATAAACTAGTGGCTTTCTGACTTGCTCTGTTTTTTGTTGTGAACCATGTACTAGAACAGCCTGATTGCCATTCTGTTTTTTTCTTCTGCTCTTCCCTGGGTTGCTGGAGCAGTATTAAAAGTCATCAGTCTGGTCCCATAATTTGCAGTTTTCTGAGAGACGTGGGATGTAATTTAGTGAAGACTTCTCCATTTTAGTTTGAGATAAAAGAAAGAGGTTGCCTTTTTAACAAAAGGGGAAGAATGGTTTACGAGGACAGCAAGATGGAAATGAAACCATTCAAAAATCCTTTTGTCAAGCATTGAAGTTCCATGATTATAAAACAGTTATGGGATTATAAAGCTCAGTAAATGACTTACAAAGCTATTGATGAAACTTTGTAAATGAGTATCTTTTGGTAACAGAAATATTTCATCTTTTCATGGTCATAGATTTTTTTTTTTTTAGGTTTTGATAAAAAATCTCAGTAATCTATTTTCAATTTAGATATGTTTTATCTTAAAGAAATAAAAATTGAGAGCCACCTGTGTTTCCAGTTTCCTCATGCATGACAATGGTGTCTTTGCTTCCTACAGGGCAAGGCCAGAAAACCATGCAGTCATCAGGGCACAGATTCCGTGATGTTGAGCACCACTCGCTTCTTGCTGAAAATGACAGCTACGATTCCTCTTCCTCTGAGGCTGACATGGCAGAGAGGGTTTGGTTCATCAGAGACGGCTGTGGTATGGTCTGTGCTATAATGACATGGCTTCTGGTTGTCTATGCAGACTTCGTAGTGACTTTTGTCATGTTGCTGCCTTCCAAAGACTTTTGGTACTCTGTGATCAACGGTATTCTCTTTAACTGCTTGGCAGTACTAGCTTTGTCATCGCACCTGAGAACTATGCTAACTGATCCAGTAAGTATGCGATCGTTCCTTGACGTTGAGTTGTTCTCTCCTATAGCTCTGCAGAGAAATTTGGAGAAGTGGTATCAGTGTCCTCCTGCTAGGAAAAGTGGTCTTACATGCAGAACCCTCAAGTCAAAGCGATGATATCTGTACTTTTCCTGTTGTTCGATTAATGAATCCATGAATAATTTTTGACTTGAGGAGCAGGCAGTATAAGATTAATTTATAAGGAAGAGGTAGGCTCATGAGATGTACAGTTTATTTGTTAAATGTTAACCCAGGTTCTGAAGAAGCTAATAAAACTTTAGTCTTTTCCATCCTAATTTTTCTTACTTTTTTCATCAGATGTGTTTTCAAGACGTCATAAGGTGTTGTAGCTTCATCCTGTTTTATTGTTTGAAATGTATCTTCCATTTATGGCACGTGAAAGAACTTCTAGAGGTAGACATGCTGAAAAACCTCAGTCACATATTGACATGAAGTACAACCTACTGTCCTACGTGATTCATGCAGTATTGTGTTTAGGTATTTAGAGTCAATGGGAAGGGAGATTTACGTTGAAGCCCCATTGCAACAGTGTAGGTGTAAGAGGTCTTGAAAGTACAAATTTCTTAGGAATTTTACTCTTCAAGAGTTCAAGAGATGAAATTGTTTATTTTGTACTAAAATATGTTATTCTTTTTAGGGAATGAATGTGGGGAGAGAGGGGTGAGGGGAAAACTGTCTATTTTCTCCAGATTTTTGAGACAGTAGTAGTATTTATAGAAGTTATGGGAGTGTTTGAAAAAACAGCAGGGTCTTGTAGTCAATAGTTTTCTAGGTCTTTGATTTACTTCTGAGCCCACGCGTGGTGATGAAATGTTATGACTTCTACAGACTGTGACAGCTAAGAAAGTTAATGGTTTAAGGATAGATTGCTTAAAAATATGTCCTTGTAAAACTGTTTGTCTTTCTAGACGTATGTTGTTCTTTATGGATAGACCTGATAAAAATTGAGATGAATCACTGCCTTTTTTGCTCCACTCCTTTCCTGCTGACTCCCAGAATGAAAGACAGGACTCTGTGATAGAAACTGAGATTGAAGGAAAAAAGGAATAAGCTACCTCAAAACATATGTGAATTAAATTTGCTCTTATAACTGTAAAAATAGATTTTTCATTGAAAGGAATTGGTGACTGAGACTATAAAAAATGTTTTTGAAATAGAGCATATTTTTGTCGGCAAAATGCTAAAAGCATGGCCTAAAGTTATCGTCCTTAGTGATAGGTGAAGAGGTGAATGTGAGTTGTGTTTTATACTTATAAATTTACCTGAAACAAGATAAATTTGTGCTTTAGGAGATCTCTCTGAGATAATTCACTGTATTTGCACCGAAGTATTAACTTCAGTGGGAACATTCGTATAGCAGAAAGCACTTCAGCAATTCAACATGAGTGTTTAAGAAACTCTGCTTCAGTTCGTATCCCTGCGAAGGCCGGCTGGCTCAGGTTTGAAGCACCACTTAGCCAAAGAGTTCACCTGGGGCAGATCTTGGGCTGTGTCTCGGGTAATACAAACACAAGATTGTTGTTCCAGGCAATAGGCAACAAAAGCTTTCTGCCTAAGTAGAGAGGTGTTCTGCAGTTGAATCTGGAGTGCCTGCTGGTTTGTTAATTCTGTCCTGAAAACTTACTGAAGGTGTCTGTGTGAAGTGGTGATGTTGCCGGTGGACTTTTTTTGAATAAGAAATAATTATAGAATGTTGCAGATGATTTAAGGCAGCCTGGAGAAGGCTATCCCTGTGTGAAGTAAGTGCTGGCCAGGAGAAGTTGGTACAGAAAGGCCATTGAGCTTTCACATCCTGGTTTATTTCGCGGTCACTTCCTGTCACAAATAAGCCTTTAGCTCTGTGAGTAAGCAAGGTGACAGTGGTACTTTCCATTAGTTTCTTCTTGCTAATCCAAAGTTGGCTTCTGATCTCGTGAGGTTGTAGATTAATGCTGTAACTGGAAGAAGCAATCCTGCCTACTATTCCCATCCATTCATCATCTTCCTCATTGTGTTGAAACAGCTGCTAATACAGCTCTGTGGTGAACAGCTCAAAGAACTAATCACTGAAAAATAATTTCTTTTCCTGATGGGTGATTTTTGTTCTGGATCAGTTCCTTCAGCTGTTTACCGTGCAGCTACACAAAGTCTCACAGTAGCAGAAGGGAGCAGAGCATACTAGATGTAGAATAAAGAAGCCAGTGGTGGTTCATGGTGACATAATACAGCCAAAAGCTGAAGTATAAAGGAAAAAAGAATGACTCTTGGTTCACAGAAACTTGTGTTCATGGGGCAGGTGGCTAAATCTTGGATTCAGAGAGTTGTAGTAACTTCTTTAACGTAGTACTTGCTGATTTGATTTTTGTGGATGGTTTAGCCTAATAATTGAATGTCACAATAATTAACACATGCTGCCGTAAGAAAGCGTGTCTCTCTTAGGAGTGCTTGTTCAGAGTAACTTCTCAGGAGATACTGTACCTGTAGTGCTTGTATCTGTGTGTAAAGATGTGTCTTCCTCTTAATTTTATGTATGCTGGTGACAGCAGATTCTATCAGGATTGTGCTAATACTTGGCCATAGATGAATTGCTGAAACGAAACTGATTTTGAGGTCAAGCAGAGGTAATCTATTCATTTGGAAATGATTCTGGCTTGTGGCACACTAGCTTTAAGTAAGTGAACTTATTTCAGCAATTATCCTGAGATTACTGGTATGAAGTCTATAAAATGTATTTTTAAAAGCTCTCAGATCATTTAAGAAGCTTTCTGTCCTTTAATTGGAATGATTTCAGGGGGCTGTACCCAAAGGAAATGCCACTAAAGAATACATGGATAATTTGCAACTGAAACCAGGAGAAGTGATCTACAAGTGTCCGAAGTGCTGTAGTATCAAACCTGAACGTGCACACCATTGCAGGTATGCCATAGCTTTCGTTAAAGCAGTTATGTGTGTTGAGTCTTTGAACAATGTTCCTGATATGTGTTAATTTTTTTCCCCCAAATTTCTTTTGGTATCCAGTAAACTTTCGAATTCATACATTGCAGAGTAGTTTATAGATATACTATAGTGTGGCCAAAAATAAATGTGGATGAGGGGGAAGAAGCAAGAGACTCAAGAGTGTTTAAAAATATTCATACTGTGGAGTCTTAAGTACTTTTTGATCTGTGAATATTTTCCATCGGATCATTCTAGTTATTGTGCTGTACTGTTGATAATGCAAGGCAAAGGGAAGAATCTCAAGGAGATTTCTGATAGAAGCTGATTTGAGGAATGACTCCTGCAATGTTAAAATAAGAAAATATGTATTAGTTTTAAACTGTCACTTTAATTTATGTCTTTGTAGTGTCATTTGAAGTTATATGTGAATTGGCAGATTATTTTCCCAAAGTTGTATGCATAATTGGTTAAATGCACTTATGTTCATTGAAGAACCGTTTTAATAAGGACAGAAATGATGATAATTTGAATTTAACATGCTATGGAAGAGATAATAAATGTATCCATTTTTAATTAATTCTCAATCTTTTTCAGGCACTGTGGTTATGCATTTGTAATGTTCATTATGTGAGAGTTGAAAATAGATATGCGTGCATAGTTAAGACTTATATAAATATGTAAATGTTCCTGGTGGCGCACTCTAGGTGCAAGGAGTGATGTGTGTTACATTGTGTGGCGTATTAAATTTGAGTCTCAGAGTTAGTGCCTGTCAAAAGTACAGGGTGAAGTCTTGTCAGGACTCTCAAATTATTCTGTAGGTTTGTGGTTTCTGAATTAAATGTCTTGGTGTGTGTCACTTGTCTGTGTGAAAGTTATGGCTGAGAAGCTATTTCCATTATATATACTCTGCCTTGACACTGAAATCTTGTTCTTCTCTCAGATGTGAGTGGCTTTTTGTATCTGGAGTGTGAGGCGGAAAGTTTCATGTATAAATAGCCAAGTATAGAATTATCTTCAGTTTATCTGTGGTGCAGGTTAGCTTTTGCAGGGATGCAGGTACCAGGCCTGCCTTGATGTGCAACGAGTTTGGTTCTGGCTGGCTTTGTTAGCTCTGGCCGTGTTACATGAACCCAGCTATACCGATTCTCGGAGCAGAGTACCAGCTGTTAACCTCTGCGGATCCGAAACAGCTTTGTGCAGTCTGTTCAGATATCCTGGCACTGTGTTTATGGGATGTGGTAAAGGGACGCCTGAGAGCCTCTGCGGAGTGTAGGTTGGATCTTGCTAATTGTCTTGTCTCTGATTCAGGCAGGCTCCTATGGAGACTTTGCAGGTATTTTTGTGAAGTTTTTCCCACATCTTTGGTGAGATGTTCCTCATAAGGACAAAGTGTGCATTTTAATGCTTGCACAGTGCGTAACTGACTTCACAGAACATCGAAAAGAGAAAGCCAGAGCCTGAAATTGTATGTGCTATCCTTTTGTAAGCCTGCTGTCGTGTTGTTCTCAGCAGTTGAGTATCTGGTCTAATTGCCTTTGTTTCTTTCATTCATACAATACATGCTACTAGTAGTTGCTGTGAAATTTTCTTAAGTAAAACGAAGGATTTTTCTGTAATTTTTTGAATGTTGAATACATACTGCATAAACCAGCTACCAGAATCTGATTCTTTGCCATAGATTTAGCACTGCAGAAGTGTACTGAATAGAAAAAAATAGGTTGGTTTGATTATGCTGCCAAAATTTTATTGGCTTACAAACCCATTCCAAGGACCTTAAAAGGATGGTCTAGTCCCAAGTATTCAAAGTGGCTATTTGCTGATAGTAGAGACTTGAAAATGGAAATTGAAGTTGGTTCCTGTTGGGAAATAGTTATGCTGAAAGCCACAGTGCATGTTTTGAGTAGTAAATTATTAACAGAAGAGGCTCTTATGATGTAGTTATGAAAACTGTTGTGCAACACTGCAGCAGAAGTTCTTTTGAGGAAGAAAAATAGTTTCATTATACTCAGTAGTGATGGGGAAAAAGAATAAAAAACATTTATTTACAGTTAAATATCTAGCCCCCATGAAATACATTAAACTAATATTTTACTGAGTAGTTAACATTTTCAGCAGAAGGAAGGGGCTTATCCCGAGCGACTACTCTTTTGTTTTCACTGAAGGAGCACAGCTGTCATTATTTCTGGTTTATTCTCAGTGCTTGGGTTTGTGTGGGGAACAGTTATTCAGAATCCAGTCACTGAGATGTTTCCATCAGTCTTCCTGTGAATTTTGGTTATCCAGACCAATTTCTCTTAAGCCATTAGCTGTATCTTTCTGAATGTTATCTTTGCCATTCAAAACTGTAATTGCCTCTTCAGTTGCCTGAGCGCATTCAGCAGCAGTGCCAAGTTGGAGAAGACCTTCCCTTGTCCACAGCTGTTTGTTTTCCTTACCGTATTGCTGATTCTTCTTGTGTAGGGGTAAGTGTTCACGCACGGTGAAATGACCCACGTTGCAGCTAATGGAGTGACTTCCCAAAACTCTTACTACAAGGACATCTATGCTTGGACAGGGGAAGGAATAGAATACAAGTGGTGGGGGCAGGAAGAAGGCAGAACCACTGTTTTAAGCATTGCTGTGAGTTTGTTGGCTGGAAGCGTTTGCTGAATTGCCGTGCGAAATTGGAAATGAAGGCAAGGTTCCAGACATCTGATGTCTTGGAGAGCTCTGCGTGGGCTTGTGAGAAATACTCAATGAGCAAAAGTGTGTCCTGCCCACCTCACATCCTCCAGCATTTGACTTGATTGAGTCTGGATGTGATTTTACTCAGTACTTCACATTAATATTCTTTTTAGAGTAACAGCATATATTCTGTGTTACATTAGGAAGCTTGCATGGCTGTAGTGACTGGAGTTAGCTCACCTTCCCACAGAGCTCAGGAAATTAATGAGAGGCTGAACTTGGAGGCAGCAGGCTGTGAAATGAAAATCTTTTGGAGACCGTTCTGAATGCCTTCTCTCGAATGATAGGAGTTTCTTCTGCACTAGAGAATGGTTGCCGTGTTTAGTTACGGTATTGGGATTTTCATGTGTACCTGGCAGTACTTGACAAGTAATTTGCATCAGAGGATGAATTGTCTTTAACGTCCAGAAAACAAGATGCAGTGGGAGCTTAGAGGCTGGGTCATGATACCTCAGGGCAAAGGAAGCTTCAGAGGAGCAGTGAGAGATTTGGGATTCTGTCATATAACCTGCACAGGAGTATGTTCTGCCTCTTGCTGAATTACCTTATAATCAAGCATTTGTGGTGACTATGCCTTGGAGCATTGATTTCCCACAGACACAGGCCCTTTTTTTCACACTAGTGACAATCATCTAGCTTTGCGTTGTGGCTTGTCGCTGCAGCACGTGTAGATACCATGCACAAATAAACATGTGTTAAAAACAAAGGATTTTGAACAAGAGTGCCTGCATTTTTTAGGCTTATTTGGCTTTGTAACTGCTGAAATGAAAATGCTTGATATTTTGGATGTTCTGTAGGAAAATCTGAAACACTTTGAGTGTGGGGCTATCTTAAGTACAAAGCTAGAAAAATGAAACACGAACATCATAGAATTGTTTGGGTTGAAAGGGACCTTTAAAGGTCATCTGGTCCAACACTGCTGCAGAGAGCAGGGACATCTTCAACGAGATCAGGTTGCTCAGAGCCCTGTTCAGCCTGACCTGGAATGTTTC
>Ga0181612_174632_pt1 | contig 11573 bp, 7 predicted proteins | sample HoacroProtozoa21_FD_119630 | JGI IMG/M metagenome (GOLD analysis project Ga0181612, IMG submission 119630) | Hoatzin crop microbial communities from Cojedes, Venezuel. Combined Assembly of Gp0051906, Gp0051904, Gp0051908
AGCTGCTCCATCATCTTTCCCGGGATGGAGATGAGGCTGACCGGCCTGTAGTTCCCTGGGTCCTCCTTCTTGCCCTTTTTGAAGATTGGAGTGACATTGGCCTTTCTCCAGTCCTCAGGCACCTCTCCTGTCCTCCAGGACCTCTCAAAGATGACAGAGAGTGGCTCAGCAATGACGTTGGTCAGCTCCCTCAGCACTTGTGGGTGCCGTCCCTGGGGACCTATGGATCTTGGGGTGTCCAGGTTGCCTAAACGATCTCTCACAGTCCTCCTCGACCAAGAGAAAGTCATCCTTTCTGCAGGCTTCGTCTCTTACCTCCAGGGCCTGAGATTCTTGAGGGCCTGCCTTGGCACTAAAGGCTGAAGCAAAGAAGGCATTCAGTCGCTCTGCCTTCTCTGCATCCTCCGTCACCAGGACACCCGCCTCATTCAGCAGCGGCCCCGCATTATCCCTAGTCTTCCATTTGCTGGTGATGTACTTGAAGAAGCTTTTCTTGTTGTCCTTGACATCCCTTGCCAGATTCAATCCCAGGTGGACCTACGTTCAGAAAAATACACCTACACTTGGTTCTTAATAATTATTTATAAAACTACTTTTGTCCCTTTTCTTTCTTCTTTCTTCTTTTTCCTTCTTACTTATTTCTTCCTTCACCCTTCCTCTCTCTTATCCCTGCTCCTCTCTTATCTATTCTTTTTTTCTGAAACAGAAGGTAAGCGGGAACATGTTGGCTGCCAGTAAAGCATGGAATAAAAGGAAGAAAAATCACAGAAAATGTCATTTTCGAATGATTGCGTACGTCAAAGACCAACAGGGAAGAATTCTGCTAGAGAAACACACCACAGAGGCAGGAGAGGGAGTGGGTGTTTTTAAAGCACCCTGAAGATGCAACCATGACACTGTACCTGTGAAATACACGCACAAAACGCCACATGGATTTAAACAAGTAAAAGCTCAAGTATTTGTTCTGTATTGCACAGCTTTTTTCCCCCTTCTTACTCACTGCTTCCTAGCAGTCAAAAGTAACAAGTTTTTGACTACAAGGCTTTAGCTACTTCAATTTTAAATGTTAGTACAAGCATCAAAGAAAGTTGTGTAAACAAAAAATTACTAAAACCACTCAACCCCAACATTTAATTAGTGTTTAAGAATGCTCAATTACATGCATCCATAGCTGAGTGATCATATCTGAATGCACAATCATGATCATGCCTGTGCAATGCACACTCAAGGCAACTGTGCATGCAAATGAAGTCCAAAATTTTACTCAAAACTCTGAAAATCATATCAGTTGATTGCAGCTTATCCTCACTATTTCTGAGAATATAGTCCATTTTGGAAAAAGTAAATGTAGCAGTCTTAATGCTTCAGGAACTAAGTTGGAGTGCAATGCTCTCATCAAACATGCAATTAGGGAAATTAAGGCTTACTCTTTTTGCCCAGATATCTTGTGGATATGGCAAAGAAAGTACTTGGTCTAGAAGATATCTCCACTATGAGGAAAGTGGGCCAATTTCTACAGCTGAAGCAGACATTAAAAAAAACCCTTGAAAATGAGGACCGATTCTTCAGCTGCAGATTAGGACCAATGCCCACTGATTTTGAAGAGTGCTGATCATATTGTACAGTTGGAGAAGAAAGTGCTATGACTGAAATAAAAAGCAATAATTTTAACTTTTTTTGTCTAATGGTACTGGAGCACTAATTGGTGCTCATGTGTGGAAGTACAATGATGCAAACATTTAAAATATTCAACTAACTATTCAGTTAACTTTTAATACATTTCAGAGTTTGATTTCAGATTTCAGCTTTATCCCTTATGCCATGGCATGCCTCAGGTTTCATCCAGTTGGTAATGAAGTTTTGGAGGAAGAGCAATCTAGCTTCATGATTGCAGCTCCTGCTTTCCAAATATATAGCTTTGTGCCTTGGAGCAAGGCAAAGGTGCACAGTATCTGCACAAGGATTTCCAAACTTTTTCTTTAAGATACTCTTGTCTGTTTTCAGAAGACAGATTTTAGTTATAGAATATGATTCCTGATCTGTGTGAAATGTTTCTTATTTTCGTGTGTCTATGTAGATGTGATGTAGATTGTGTATGTTCCCATTCAGGGAATATACCTATTCTTATTCAACAAAGAATGGACAGCTCATGCATTTTTTTCCTCTCAGAAGTACTAGGTTTTCCGTTATTGTTTTGATTTGGATATTAGTCCTAAAGCCTTTTTCTGGCCAAGATTTTCCTGAGTTTCAAATCTGTTGCTGGATTGCTGAGATACTTTTCCGTTATCTGTGGAAGAAACTTCTCTTTGAACAGCTTTTCTACAGCCAGCTCTGGTTGCTGGCACTTGTGACAGCCTTGATGAGTGCTGAGAATGTCACGCTCTACAGAAAAGCATTTGGGAAAAACTGACAGACATCAAAAACTTTGTTGTAGTCATATAGAATGCAAGCCAAAAGGTTTTTGATTTTTAAAAAAAAAAAAGAAAACCAAACAACTTTATTGGAATAAGTGCACGCATGCATTTAAAGATACTGTTTTAATAAATACTCTGAAATTCATAGTTGTTTGTTCTCCAATATACAAAAAAAGATTTCTGTGGAAGCATTGATATAGGTTGTTATAAATGAGATGCCGAAAGATGTCCCAATCAGATAAATTTACCAGGCAGGTAAAGTGTCCATCTGCTATGTTTTTGAGTTTCAATGACCTGTTCTCACATCTACCTCTTGTCTATATAAGCCACTATTTAGGAATAGTATTTGCCTTTTAAATTAATGAATTTTGTCTTTATCAGAAGCTATCAAACTTAAACAAGTCCTTGTTAATCACTGAAGCATCAAGCTTTCCAGTTAGCGAAGTGTGACACCATCTTGGACAGAAACATACACCAGAACAAGATTAAATGTAGCAGGAACAAGCTCAGGTATTTCTGAATCACGGAACATCTTGTATTGGGGATGTTTTAAAACCCACCAATAGCAGGTAAGTGTCTCAGTCCCAACGTAGTTTCTCTCCTCAGCAATGTGGCCTGCTACGTACATTTGCTTTTTACGTTTGCTTTTTGTAAGAGGTTGCTTCCAGTTCAAGGTCTTGCCCTTATCTCCAAGAAGCTCCAGGCAGGATTCATTAGGCCAGAAGCAGACTCCTACATATGAGTGAGTCATCACAAGCTCACTGTCCTGTCAGTGAGGAGAAATAGGTCCTTGATGGCAGAAATCTTCTCATCCTGAGATCAATGCTAAAATAGCGTAGACAAATCTTACCCAGCAGTACTTATTTCTTTCTGTGGACTATATATGGGTAAGTTGAATTCCACCCGCGCACAACTGAACTTTCTGCAGAAAAAGGAAAAAGTGGTCTGCTGACTCTAAACACCAGCTGGATTATTACAGAAGACACTCTACTGCAAATATTTCTCCTGCTGGGACTGACAGAGTGAACAGACAAGTGACAAACCTGTTACAAGACCTGATGAATGTTGGCGGAGGTGCTGGCTACAGAGAGAGCTGGATGTGAATGTACACAGGACACAGCAATGTAGCAGAAGAGATGAGCCCAACTGCTCTTCCCAGTTTGGTAATCTGCCACACAGCTCTTATTTTATCTGAGTATAAATGTACTCCTGTTCAATGTAAAGGCTATATTTTATAAGTCATTAGTGACATTGGCTTCCTACTGCTCTTCTGGGAACAATTAAAATATTTCATATTAAATCAGTGCATATGTTGTTCCTGGTTTTCTCTGAGATCACTTTGTACTCCATATGAGCTGAAAATATATGCTTGGGACAGTACAACTACTGCTTTTTGCAGTGAAAAGTCCTGCTGGGGAGCAAGCATTTTCAAATGAAGACTCTTATTTTTAGAATTTGGTTCTCTGTCAAGTCTAGCAGAGACTGTTTTCTGACTTCTGTGGCAATGAAAATGTGCTTACTTATTATTTTTCTCTGTACAGTCTACTATCACTTCTTAAGAAGAGCTGGACATTTTTAGGTCTCCTCAGAGGAATATTGAAAGCCAGTACACAGGGAATTTCTTCCCTTGTCTGAAGAACTTCTGGCTACGAAATAGGATATTACTATTCTTTTCACATGAGCTAGAGGTCTTTGCAAAAGTATGCTGCTGTTTATGAAAACATGTCTGTCAATTTAATAATTAGGCAGCTATCAACTTTCATTCAGTGGATCAGAAATAATGTACTGATTATCTAGTGCTATATTGTTTTGCAGACTGATTGAAACACTGTAGTTGACTCCAAGCTTTCTGATTTCTTTCATTATCATTAACATAATTTTCTGTTCAGTGGGTTTTTTTTTAATAGTAATTGGTTCTTAGAGTTTATTACTATTGTTGTGCAATCTATGCCAATACTAGGAGTTCCATGTCATTTTACCATTACACCAGTCTGTGTGGTTTTGGATGAATGATACGCATGAGAATAAGTTTATTAACAGATTAAAATAAGGCTTTCCATGTAAAGTTGTTTAATAGTGGTCTTATTCAAAATGGCAACACTGGAAGTAATTCCCCAGGGTTAAATAAGTTACTTTGACCTGAAACTAGTAAAGGGGAGGGAAGACCCGGGATATTTTCAGGCTACAATGATCTTGCTGCGACAATTGCGTGTGATCCACCAATGCTACCCAGGACAGTGAGTGAGTGATTCAGCTGATCAAAAGTGGGCTCACCCCATGAGGAGCCAAGTACCTCATTGGGCTCACTAGCTAGAGTCAGTACTGATTACAGCAAAAACATAGACACCATGTTACCTATCTTTAGGCACTCAGATTTAGATATCTACAGTCTGAACTGACTTCCTTGAGCAGACCAAAGGTCAGCAAAGACTTTTTGAAGCCCATTGGGCCATGGTCTGAAACTAATTTTTTCTTCTGCTGTCTTTACTCAGTCTCACTGAGAACACTTAGAAGTTGAGTTGACAAAGAGGCTTGTTCTGAAATTACTCTTTCAGGAATGTGGTGATTTGAAGATACCGTCCTTTACAAACTTGAAGAACATGTCTTTTTATAAGCTCTCACAGGAGACTGTACTGTAATTCTGGGTATGGTGCCTTTGGGAAAAGAAATTAAAATACAATGGCCATATAAATCTACTTTGCTACACCTAGAGGATTTGATAAGAATGTTGTTGCTGTGTTGTATCTTGTGTTTCTAAGAAAGACATCTTCCTTATTAATTTCTTTTGAGTCTCCCAGTCTTTTCTATTGGAGGTGCAGGTTGGTAACGCTGTAGAAATCATTAAAACATACTTCTGCCATGTTTCTGTGGAACAGCCTCCAATGGGGCATCAATTCACTTTCCCAACAGTTGGCTGGAGAGACTGAAGGCTGGGAAGATGTCTAGGGCAAAAAGAACATTTGACTCCAAGTTCTCCAACCCATATCTCCCCCCCCCAGACAGTGGCAAACACAGTTTAAAGTTGCAGTATGTGGAATGTAGGATGCATAAATAGCAGTTCAGGTTTCTGTGAGTTTGACTCTGAGCACGGGTAACTCAGCTTCTGCAATTCCTGTTGGTATGGGATGGACATTTATTACTTGTTACAGGTAGGAGTATCTGACAACTATAAGCTTGTACAAAGTGTGATTACAAGTTTCAGAAAATGCTACTACCTCACAAAGTTCAGGGACTCAATCTAGCAGACAAACTTCGCACAGCAAGGAGGACTTGTAAGAGAGTAGATGTGCATGTTAGGCTGGTTTCCATATCCTAAACTAAAAGAAACTTCTTATGAATTGTTTTAGAGAAAAATCTAATACAAAATGAAATTAAGTGTGCATATATTCTTCTAGATAACAGCTATCACCTTTTCTAATTAATCTCTTATTAATTCCATCTGTGGGATGGCAACAGCCATGCTATAGTGTGTGACTGACTCCCAGGTGTGTTTGGAGAAGCCTATGCAGCTGGAAAACATGGAATGTGTTTTCCAAACATGGGAAACTCCTTCTCTTGGTGAAGGGTGAAAGTACACTTATGGAAGGATGCCCTAGTAGGTGAAACCCAAACAACACTTGTATTACTGGAGTGTTGTATGGTATTGCATCTCAGCCCTCAGACCAGATACACATCTCAGTCTTGCATTGATCAGGCCCTTTAGCTAGAGATATTTTTAATTCCTATATTTATAAACTTTCCACTGTGCTTTGACCAGCTGTACTGACAGGAAAAGCTGGAGACTGATATGTCGGGCTAAATGGTTGTTACCAGATATTCCCATAGAGCTTCAAAAATAGCTGGTGAACATGTCTGGTAATTGCCATACTTAAACTCTGCATGGTTCCTGGTCTTTCTGCTGAGCTGCTCTGCTCATTCTTCCATGCACATGGAGATTTGAATCCCTGTCTCCTCATCCATCTCCTTCCTTCACAGTGGCAAAGACAAAAGTTGCAGTATCATGCTCGTGAATTGCAAGCAGCAGACTTGATTGTAAAGTTTCAGACATTCAAAACCTGTGAACAGTAGTCCAACTGCCATTCCTGTTAGTGCTGGGTCATAAATTTTAATTTAAATCTATACTATTTTGTAATAACTGCAGAATCTGTTTTAAAAAAATATGCTGGCAAGCGCTTTCACAGAATGGTAGGGGTTGGAAGGGACCTCTGTGGCTCATCTAGTCCAACCGTCCTGCCGAAGCAGGGTCACCTACAGTAGGTTGTAGAGGACCTTGTCCAGGCGAGTCTTGAATATCTCTAGAGAAGGAGACTCCACAGCCTCCCTGGGCAGCCTGTTCCAGTGCTTTTTCTTGTTGCTTTGTAGTAGGTATGTTACAGCTTCTTTTGGCTATCTCTACTAAGAAGGTAGTTAGCTAGATCAAGCATATGGACTTAATACTTCAAGATCCCATGCTAAATCTTACACAGGACATTATCATTAAAAGCATCGTTTGAATAGAATTTAAGCTATGCTACCCAGAGTATCTCACTCAGCTGCTGCCAAACCTGTCTGATTGTAATGCTCTCCAGAAAGCTGTAATTCTGCTTGTGTGAGTGCCCTGAACAGCTCTAGCGGCACCTGTGTCTTTCAGAAGTTGATATAGTACAGGGCAGGGGCACACAGAAATGCCCAAAGAGCTGTTGAGCAAGCCTAGATTCTTGACAAGCTCCAGCCACTTAATGATACTGCTCAACCCTGGCTAACCAGACTTTCTAAGCAGCAAACTCGATTTGTCTGGATGGATTTTTTTAAGCTCATACAGCTATGAGGCTTCCTCAGACTTACCTAGCTTATTCTAAGCCAGTATCTTTGCCCAACAGAGCACTACAGTGCTAGGGGTTTTATTCACTTGTTCGCCAAGGAGCCTGATCAGCCATGCATGGAATAGAGTCCTTTATGGAGCCTAGTTTCAACAACTTTCCTTCAAAACATGGACAGTAATGGTGTCCCTCTTGGATAAAAAAGCCTAGTCCTTAGAGCAAATTAAGCCGTAAGATCTCACGTCTACTTCTTCCCAAAAGCTGTTCCTAGACTTGCCAGGGTAAGGCCAATGTTTTGTTGGAAGAAGAGCCATGACACGCAAAGTACTTGGCTTTCTTTGAGATTTGATTTGCATACATTTCCTGGTCTACTATTGCCTCTTGTAAGCAACCCTTTTGGGGTTGATGGTCGTTTTGAATGTTCCTTTAGAACATCTCAAGTCTTCCACACAAACTCAGAGTTCAGTTACCCAACTCCATGCTCAGTTCTTTCTTCAAGAGCTTCTCTTGTGGATGCCTTGCCCAGTTATTCAGCCTAGTTATAGTATTCCCAGCAAAATTAGTGGCTTATAAGATGGTCAAAATTCTGTGTATAGGAAAGAAAGTTGCATCACTGTGGTGTCTTTACCCGATGGTGTCCTTTTTGTTTGTGAAGACATGGAATGTCATAGTTTACTCAGATGAAACCTGCAAGCTTTCTTGCCTGAGAACTACAGAAGTATTCTTTTTTCTAAATTTCAATAAGCGCAAGAACTTGTCAGCTGCATCTCTTCTTCTTTCTGAACTTCAGTCAAACACATTTTGAGTGTCCAAAAATTAAAGCATTAAGGTGAGCTTAATGTCTAAATGGAAAGAATTGTCTCAGCAAGTACAAAGGGGCACTGTCTACTGCCTTCAGTCATGCTAGCTTTCAGTAATAAAGACAGGTAAACTAATCCTTTCTTTCCAGCCAGACTACTCTGAAAATAGGCCAGGTCCCACTGGGAACAAAAGATGCTCCTAGAAAAGTCTGTAATTAGACAACTTCAACTGCTCTGCACAAATACCTCATTAAAGTTCTACTATGATCAAGTCTGCTGATGCATAAGACAGACATCAACATCTCAGCTGAAATCTGTATTTTCTTTGAATCATTCTCTGAAGCAAGTATTGCAGAGACTGTTTATCTATTTAATCCAAGCAGATAGCCATTATTCTTCACCGATAATCCAATAAAATATCTCTTGTAGCTGACAGAATATTTTCCAATTTTTTAGAAAGATGCAATAATTTGGATCGGGCCCCAAGAAAGGCTAATGCAGGGCCTGCAGAATAAACTCCTGGTAGCACTTTGCTCATTCGTCTCAGATGGAGGCGTAGTCTGCAGCTGTGCCTGGTCACTGACTCAGAGTGAATGCTGTCTAGATTTGTGTTCAAAGTTTATATCTGTTTGCTGATGTGAAGTCTGATACTTCCAAAAGTAAAATTAAAATGAGTGTCTGATTTAGGATTAAGCATTCATTTTTCTAATTTATTCACAGTGTTCTGTATAGTCAACCTTTTTGTAATACAGCTGTCGGCAAGTGAACCTCAGATTATAATTTAGAAATACAGATTACAGTGATTAAGGACAAAGCGTTTTGCTTGCATTAGGATCTTCATCTTTGACACTGATTCTTGATTTTACACTTACTCCATACCCCGCAAAACCCCACGCACTGAACCCAGTGAATGGTTTCTGCTGGGCACAAGAGCACGAGGTATCCCTGGCTAGCATGCTACTTCTGTGTGGTTCTCTGTTAAACTGAAAAATTTTTCCCTTTTAAGAATGATGATGTCATCTCCTGCCAATACCTTGTAACTAGACTGCATGTCTCAGCTGGCAAAGGGAAGCAGAATAGCGGTCTCTGTCCCTGTATTTTGGCTAAATAATCAGCAATGCTAGGGAAAGCTTGCTTTTCAAGAGAGAAGTCCTTGGAGACCAATGACATTTAAGTGGGATGTGACTTGCTCATAATATATTTTTTCCTAACTGCTACACCACCTCTTTGGAAAGAACCTGGAACTTATTAAAATGAATTGGGGAAGATGGGAGGGAAAGGTGGAGACTGAAGCTGAAAAACTGAAGCTTTGTTTGAAGATATTCACAGAGAAAACATATGATTGTAATGTCAATTAAAATAGTCAAAAGTGATTTAAAGAGAAGAGATGAGTCTGCAGCTGAAGAGGAGAAATAGGGAATGGGGCAGGCTTGTGAGGATTCATTTTGCCTAGAAAACCATTCCACATTTTATTTGTAATACATTTTTTTCTACACTGTTTCTAGGCTTTTTCTTCAAGGGATTTACCAAAGAGTTTTAATGTTCAAGGCTTGTTTTGAAGCTCTCTGCGCTGCAGTTTTCTGTTACAGATCCTGGGGACTGACAGATGCTCTGATCCTTCTTGGTGCGGTGCCAAGAGTGGCAGCAGGTAGTGAACTACACTGCGTGCCGCCAGCCCATATGGCATGTCCACACATTAATTAGTTCTCAAAAGTCGGTCCTCCTGAGCCCACCCATTTGTTGCTTTCTTTGACTACTGCCTTGTCTTGTTAATCAATACTCTATTCTGCAAACTCCTGCTAAAGCCTGTTAGTAGACCTGTAGTAAGTAAACTTTGAAGTATAGCTTTTTGTAGCATTGAAATTCAAAACTTAAAGGTCTGCAAAACAAGGATGACTTCCTAACTTTTTCAGTTAGCACCCTGAAGAATGAACTGCTGGCTTAGAAAAATGATCCTGCACCATCTATGTACTGAAAGCTGAACAACTGACAGAGACTTGGGTCTCTCTTCCCAGGCACGTTCTCTCTCACCATCCTCACTGATGTTGGTGCAGATGGAGTTCCTGCCATAATATCTTAATCTGATGTTTGGAAGAATGTCCCACTTCTCTAGCAAGACTTTGGGAAGAGAGGAGGAGTAACTGGTCGTTTCACTCCAGACAAATGTAGTGAGAGCTATGAAAAAATCCACAGATTTTTACCTCCTTTTCAGTGACTTTTTCTGCTTTAAATGTATCCAGCCAGAATGCAATTCCCATTATCTGCCTTAAACTGAAAAACACTTGCCAGAAGTCTTACAGGTACTCTGTGCTTTTATTTTTCTTTATGATCATTGATTTTTTCAAGACACGCTCCTGTCCCTTGGGAATTTCATGCAGCCAAGGTCATCCTTTGTCTTTCACATCAAACTTTTGGCCTAGCATGTCCGTGCCCTTTCCAGATCACTGGGAAGCTCTCTTTCCCTACTTAGGTTTTGTTATATGTTTCTGAATAAGCCATTCTTAGGCTTGCAAACATTGATCCTGCCTGCTAGACATTTCGTTTTGTTTTTACCTGAACTAGATTGCTATCATTTGCAGGCAGGACCTTGGTCAAGCCTTGGACACATAGTTTATATATAGTAATAAGTAACAGATGAGATGATAAGCAAGTAAGGAATATCTTTTTTATGACTAGAGGTCTTTATAGTGCTTGGAAAAAATCCTTTCTCCTCAGAGCTCCAACCAGTTGCCTAGAATAGATTTTGAGGACCAGCTGGGATGCCTTCGGCTATCCCACCTAGCCTCCAGCTCCGACTCAGCATGCCTGCATCTCCTGTAGGTCCTGAGGCTATTCTGCCAGCCCTGTGCAGATCTCTGCTTGCCGAGAGCAGCCTGCATGGCCCTGGATGCATCTATGAGGGCATATGACCTGGTACCGTAAAGTCTCCAAATGCACTTCTCACATCTTTTCTTTTCTTTCTCTGTTTCCATCCCTACACCCTCAATATCATGTCTGCTTTCCTCTAGTTTAATCTTGCTGGTAACGCAATCATTACTGAGATTTCCCATGCCAGTCCATCAATGCGGAGGTTGAGGAAACCATGTGCCAACTGCACTCTTGCAGAGGGTTAAAGAGGAAGAAAAAGAGGTCTTGTCTGACAGCAACTCACTCAGAGGGGGGATGTATCTGTCCTACAGTGCTGTTCCTGGATAACAGCAGATAGGCACAAACCTAAGAGGAGGATGAGGGGGCTGAAGATGTGCTGTCCTTCCGCTCCAAGATCCAGTTGCAACACTCCGGTTTCTCTTTGAGTCCCTCACCCCATGAGGTCCCCCACCCACAGGACTGTTCCTCTCCTGGCTACAGCACCTGTTGCCTTTGTTGGCGTGGCGACCTGGTTCAGGAACGGCACGGCGACCTACCCCCCGGCCGCTCGGGCCATCAGCTCGCAGACACCAATGTGGTGGACGGCAAATGGGGTTTATTGATGGGTAGCACAGTATTATATAGCTTAGGTTTACAGCGTCACTTCCGTCTGCTTACACCTATGGGCTAAACGCTACTGGTTATCAGGAGAG
>Ga0181612_177062_pt1 | contig 11573 bp, 11 predicted proteins | sample HoacroProtozoa21_FD_119630 | JGI IMG/M metagenome (GOLD analysis project Ga0181612, IMG submission 119630) | Hoatzin crop microbial communities from Cojedes, Venezuel. Combined Assembly of Gp0051906, Gp0051904, Gp0051908
ACCCGCCTGGACGAGGTCCTGTGCAGCCTGCTGTAGGTGACCCTGCTTCGGCAGGAGGGTTGGACTAGATGACCCACAGAGGTCCCTTCCAATCCCCTAACATTCTGTGATTCTGTGATCTCTGATCAGCTTCAGTGTATTCAAATCACGCTTTAACTTCCCCTACAGATGGAGCAATTGGAGGATCTCTTTCCTCCACCTAATCATATGCTGCCATAAAACCTGTAGAACTTGGCGACTTCTGTTGTTCTGTCAAATGTTGAAATCAACCCAGGTTCAAAATTTACCAAGGGGAGACCTCTCCCCAAACAAATGCCAGGTGTGATTACAAAAAAATCTCACTTCTGTGTTAAAATGCTACCAATAAACCAGATTCAGTCAAGTACCAGATTGAAGTACCAAAGCTTTACGTTCTTTTCTTCTGTACATTCAACAAACAGGTGATTTACTAAGCTGGCCTACCAGGGTAATAGCAGCATATTGGCATTCCGTCAGACTGAGGAAAACTCTTTGGTAGAAAGGACAACTGCTAAAAGTGTTTGGTAAGAGGCACCTAACTCTCCTCTACTGGCAAAAATAATTTTCTGTTCCTAACATACCAAGAAGGTAGCAACCAGTATCTTTGTCTAGCTTTGTGCAGATAAACTATACACCTCCTAGTAGTTTTCATAGGAACTGAATTGAAAAATGCTGTAACAGCTTGAAAATCTAGTTCAATATTTAACTGGACAGACTGTAATCTCCTCTTGCAGGGGTGTTCCGTTACAAAACCTGCTTTCCCTACAGGGAACATTGCTGGAAAATCACATAAAGAATTTTTGAAAACTCACATTGAGGAGGGCCTGAGGAAAGAGAACAGTACACGCAGAGCAAAGCGTACCATTCAAGCCCAATTCTGATCTGAACGATATGAGAGCTGGTGCTAAAGCTTTTTTCCTCATCTACTTATTTATAAGCATCCCCTATAAAAAACTGTATTCATATGCAGACACACAAACAAATGCACATGAACTCACAGGCACCATTTGGATGCTGGAAAAGCCAAACTTTAAATAGGAAGTTTAAATAAGAAGTTCAAAATAAGAAGTTTAAAAATTCCTAAAAATAGCAGATCAGAGATGCAATAAGCCCTTCTAAATTATGTGTCTGGAAAAGAAGCCCCCATACACATGCCAATATTTTGAAGTTGCCTGAGCTGTTGCTAGTTTAACAGAAAAATGTTTCAACTTCTTTAGAAAACGAGAAAATGGGGGGGAGAAAAGGAATTAATGACAGGCAACAGGTCAAGATGATACAGATTTTTCCCTGAGGAGGTTTTTGGCAGGAACCAGGAACAAAATCTACATTTGCACACTCTGGTGGGAACAGAGAGAACCCCAGCATGTCAAATTCTGTGGCTTCATTTTGATGGATGAGAAGTCATAATATAGCTAGCTGTAGATGACCTGAAGATTTTGAAGAAGTATACAACTTCCAAATATCCAAATTCACAAGCAGTTTGCCAGGAGACTACCATTAATATGTCAGCAGTATTCTACATGGTGGATGTTAGGAACATGTTTCCATAGAATCAAACAAAAATAAAGGACGAAAGAGACTTGAAAGTCACTTGTTCATCTCCTAGCTGCAAAACAAAATCAACAAATGCTTTCAGGGAGATGTTTGAATCTCCTGTTCCTAAAGATACTGAAAGACTGTGACTTCAGTCCCCCCCCTACGAGTTCATTCAACCATTTCTCTAAACTTAGTCCTGCAATTTTTTTCTTACCTGTCCAGCTTCAGCCTTTTTAACTACAATTATTCTTGTCCTAACCATAAGGAACGACAGATTATTTCCTTCCTTTTCACAGTAACCATATTTGCATTTGATGAAATCCTTTTCTCCCTTCAGTTTTCTCTTCTGGAGTCTTTCTCACTCTAGGTTATTCAACTACATTTTTGAGCTTTCTCTTTGTTCTGTGTCCAAAAGTGAACATGCCACTTGAGGTAAGTCTTTTACCAGTGCTGAGAAAGTGGAAGTATTACTCTGTGCATTTTGTACACCATGCTACTTCTTTGGTATATCATCTCTTTCTCCCTTGACTCTCCCTCATGCAGTCCACAGACATCACTTGGCTCTGGTTCTCTTTCTCTCACACATCCCTCCGGGTCCTCAAGCACACAACCCCACCCACGCTCTGCTAAAGACCTCCCTTCCTCTCAAACTGTCTTTCCTTGTCAATTTTATTGCTAAATATTTTTACTTTAATTGGTATCCTCTGCAGAGCACTTCAAGTTATCCTCAGAATTTCAAATGTATAGATGAAAGAAATTGTCAAAGATTGCACCAGTTATTTTAACCACTATTTCATACTGATAAAATAATAAATTTAAATGTGCTGAAGAGCCTCAAGAGGGAAGAGGAATCGTAACTTTCCACAATAAATTGAAAGCTTAAGAGAATGAGGATGAAACTATACAGCCATGTTTAATCCTATCTATGTTCATTATTTAAAAGCACATAGGACTGAGAAAGCATGACCTGGATTCTGTACTGTTGAAACAATGTCATTTTAAAATGAAACTAAAGGAACACTACATCTCCTATTCCACAGCAGTAAATCGCTCATAGTATATTTAGAGTTGGAAGTATTCACAACGAACCACTTGTTAATCCATCATCTCTCCAAGTACAAATTAACCACAATCCCAACTTCATATTTTAAGTGCAACATCCAGAAGTATTCCAAGGGATTCCACGACATACTTCAATTTTGACCTTTCATGCAAACTGTTCCCCTGCACCTTCTGCTTCTAGTTCTTCATATTTGATGTTCTGTAGCTTTCTCATCTCATTCGCATGCTATTGATACTTGTGTTCCCTGATCAGACAGGTTCCAAGCCCTCCCTAGACAGCTACCAAAATACCTCCATGACAGACAAAGCTAGATGAAAACTATACCCATATTTACAGGTAAATACACATTGTTACAAAAGCTTTGACTTTCAAAGTGTGCCAGTGCTAGTTTACTCCCTCTACAGATACAGCATAAATACTCTCAGGCAATAAAAAAAGTCGTGTGAAGTTGGGGTACCACATCAGCGCAGGACACGAACTCAACCTCCATACAGATTTTCTGGATGAAGAAAAAGGTTGATTAAGCATTTGCGTTACTTGGAGAAAATATCTTCTGGGGATTTGCTGTTAGGGAGAGATCCTCTTTCTCCAGATAAATCCCTGGTTTGTATGCCTCATCACAAGCTGTTGCTGCTAAGACTTTGCTCACATAGTTAAGCGGGCAAATAGAAATACACAGGGCTGCAAATACAACTGAAAGGAACATGCATCTTATATCATCATTCACTCATGCAATCGCATTCCATGATTCCATGATTTCTTTACTGTCACAGCTCACATGCTAGCAACTTTTACTACCATTTTCACGCCTAGAAATTAAACCCTGGCTGACCTAAGATTTTTTCCGGATTGTGTTTTTTTGGCAAAGATGTGCCTGCCTCTGCAGCGGTACTCGAACTCCTGTGCCAACCTCCACAGCGATGCCCAAGGCCCTGGGAGGAGAGGCGGGAGCAGGGCAGGGCGCATCTCGGAGCCCGGCCTCGCCCACGGGGGACACAGCTCACACTTCACGCTCTCAACACTTCGGCAACAGCTTCCCACGCTCCCCGCGGCCTCGCCCTTTGGGTGGCCATCACCCTGTTATTGTACGTCCCAACCAAAACCGTGCCGGGAGGAAGGACTCCGTTTTGTCCTCGCGTTTACTTTCCCCTCCTCAGGCCACCGCCGCCTCTGCGCGGGGGGCGCTCCCTCACGCTTGGGCGCGGCGCCGGCCGGCCCGTTGGTCCCGTGGCGGGGCCCCGGTCTGCCCGGTGCGCCTGAGGCGGCGGCTGCCGCGCCTCAGGACGTTCCGGCCAGCAGCTGCAGGGCTACAGGTACCGGTCGGGAGGCGACAACCGAGGCGGCGACGGGCAGCGGCGGGGCCGGGCGCGCCCTGCACCCGCAGGGCCTCACTTGCCCCCGCCCTGCGCGCCCCCGATCCGCCCCCACCGCACTGTCGGGCACAGCCCCGTGAGGCAAAAGTCGCTCTCCCAGCGGAGGGGCACAGGGTAAAGCCTCGCAACCAAACAGCTCTGGCGCTGCCTTTGCTTGAACGGAAAAGTGCAGGAAGGAGACCCGCAGTCTTAAAGGACAGAAGCATCCAGATGTTTGTGCTGTAATTACAAGGTCCATAGGTAGCATTTTTCAAGGGCCCACACAAACATGAGAGAATGACAGAACTGAAAAGGAGAACGGCTACAAAAATAAGCAGGAGCAAATAAACTGGATTTTGATTGCATCACCAGAAGGAGCATAGCAGCAGCAAGGCAGCAGGTGATATGTAGGGCGAGAGCCCCAGCCGCTGCTGCACATCACCGCAATGCCAACTACTACAGCAGAGGGTCAGACCTGTGGCATGGCAAACCGCCCTGCCAAGGAGCTAGCAAGGGCAGAGAAATGCTGTTTTCCCTCCTGCTGCGTGCTTCCAGGATTTGCAGCAATTTTTCCTCCTAATGGGCTGCTGGCCCAACAGACGGAAGTTAAGCTCTGCATCCCGACGGAGTGCTATTGCAAAAATTAAGGATGACAAGCAGTCAGTCCTGCATTATGAGGCAAGGTTCAGTCAGATCCTGTGGTTTCACATGGATATCAGAACACGAGGATACTACCATGACAATTAACTCCCATTCTATGCCAGTCAGAGTAAGCACTGTCAGAAGTAGCACAGATGCACAACAAGCCCTTACAGTTAATGAGACCCTGACTATCTCTGTGTGTTTAAACTGGCTGCCTTCCTCCTTATAACCACCACTTAAAAGCATGACTGGCTGGTTCCAGTCCTCTATTAAAAGCAAAAATATTTTTTATCACACTTCTGCAAACTGATGCACTTCATTGCTCATTCTTAACCAAAACCCCAATTACCACTTTGCAGCCTGAAGAAGAAGTTAATAACAGGTAAAACTTACCATAAACCTACTAAACTGTGGGTTCACATCTAAAGGGTTAGGAACACAGCTGAAAGCACAGTAATTGCTGACAAATGTCATCTTACACCAGCTCTATTATATAGTAATGGACATCATTTAAACCCCTATGGAAGAGGTTTAAGCAAAAAGATACCTCTCTGGTACTAGAGATAGGAATAAGAACACACCCAAGACATTATTGTTGTCCGCTTGACAGCCAGTAATGTCAGTAGCCATGAATTATCCTTCTGATACCTGAACTATGCATGTATGAATGTAGCAGAAAAGCACTATAGCTTGTTACTTCAAAGTTGTGGTGGTTTTTTTTTTTAAATGAAAGAGGCACTGAATTGGTCAACAGCCTGTTCGAACCAGCATTGCCAAAAGAGAACATTAAGTATGGGCCTAGTTCAAAAAGGAATTACATTAGCAACCAGTAGGACAATATCAGTTCCTCAGAAACTAGGCTTGGTTCCCTCTCCGTTGCTTACCACTTTTTGGGCGGACAGACTTTTTTAAAGAAGAAACAGTTTTATCAGTATTACCGTTATCCTTCCCATCACCCAGAACTGAAAAATCCGTTTTTAGATCACTCTGTTTCTGATGACAAAGTTGTGTGGAGTTGTCAAATCTATGAGCCCTGCAGAAGCAAGACTGCTGCAGTGCTGCGTACCCAGATCCAGCCAGTAGCAAGACAGCACTCAGTCTGTCCAGTAGCTGGCCCTGGACCCTTTAATCTTCCAATTACCTCACACACCCATGCGTACATGCCAGCACTCACATGTACACAGTACGGATACCCTCATAACTGACCTTAGACATTCAGTCTGTCCTGTAGCTGGTCCTGGATCCCCAGTCTCCTGGTTAGTATACTTAAATCAGCTGCCTGTTTGTACCTGCTCCAGGGGCGATGCATGCAAGAATTTGCAACAGAGGCTACATTTCTAGGTCTGTTACCTACTCTTCTTCTTTTATCCTGTGTGTCCTGTTTTGCAAGGGCCTTCAACAGCAACAACTTCAGCTCATAGACTTTTCCTCCCCACATTCTCCAATGACCATTTTTCAATGGCATCTTAAAGACTGACAAACAGATGTTTTGGGTTTTATTTCTCTACCATAAAGACTATTCTTAGAATGAGATCTGGACTGCTTTACATTTCAAGTGCCATCACTTTTTTCCGCGCTTCTTTTTCCACTTTCAATAGAAGAAAAGCTTTTAATTCTGATTTTTGTCAGAGATCCTAAAGGAATAGCTCAAGAGGAGTTCTAAATCACTTTTGAACATAGCTGTCCAGGACTCTGGGAAACAAAGGTCTTAATGGTATTTGTTTTCAGTTTGAGGGAACTTTGCAAAGTTCAGAGCCTGTAATATCTCAACTACTTGAATAACAACATAGTACACACATATGGCATAGCTCCTTTCATGTGGAAAAGGGAAAGAAACAAAACCACAAGGCAAGCAAACTACCCAAGACCAAACCTGCAAACTGACAAGGAAATACATACTCTGCTTTAGAATTCCATATACAAACTTCAAACTTTGCTCTGCTGAAAAGAGTAGGACTGAATTTGGTGCAGAGGATAGCGAAGCTGTAGTGACCTGAAGAATGCACCTGTCTTCAGCAACAGGAACAACTTGCTGCAAAATAACCATCACAGTCATCATTATTCCTACTTCACCCCACAAGGTTTTGTCCATCTTCTATAAATAACCATTCATTTAAACCATGGAGAAGGGGGCCTCTTTTTCAGCATGCAGGATAAAATCCATCTGCAACTTAACTTAACTTACCTAGCTTTAACTCTGCTTTTCCACAACGTCGCAATTTCAGAGCCAAGTCATGGGTTCTCGCGGTTCCCGCCAGCCCATTTTTGCGCAGCAGCACACCGCCACCAGAGGGCGGCCTATGTCTGGCTTTAAATCCCTCAACTCGGCACTGCCAGCGAACCTTCCTTCTGTGCTGCTTTGCACCTGAATATCGTGCATTTAGATGCCTTCTCAGCCACTCCCAAATACAAAAATAGAATATGACAACTAAAGCCAAGCCATTTTGCATTCATAATGTTCAAGGAGCATTTGAAACTAAAGCTATTATACCTATCAGAACTGAAACAAATGGAGGGGGCGGGGGAAAAGAGACTGCACATCAGCACTACACTGAAAAATAAGCTGAATTTTATGAGGAAACAATACACACATTTCACTCACGCTACAAGTTCTCAACATGTTTAAACATCAGTTCCTAAATACTGTAATTATCAGACAAACAAAACATCCCACTCCTACATCAATTGCAAGGCAACAACAATAGCTCAAACAGCATTCCTTAAAGCAGAAGCTTTTATTTCTGCTCCATCTTTTGATTAAACTGTGCAACTTCACAAATCAGTGTTTCCCAGTTGGTAGGTCTAATTCATCAATGCATTCCTATAGAAGGAGTATTCATCAGTTCCAGGATAAATAAATTCCCACTAATTCCTCTTTCCATCGATTTAGGTAGATTTATGACCTTAGTCCAAATACAAATACACTGGCAGTTCCAAATTGTACCATAAATTAGGTAAAACTTTAAAACTTAATAATTAATCAAGTCTGATAATGCAGTTTGCCTATCATTTTGCTTCCTTAGCCAAGTCAGAGATTTGCAAGAAGGATCTCAGCCCTGCAGCTTTCTTTTAGCACTTCCAGTGGCACTGGAGCTGTATCAAGTCTCTGATTGCTGCAGATCCTCTGAGTATGTGGCTTAGAAGAGATGAGCATATCTCAATAAACTATACATATACAGAAGAATAATTAGCTTTTTTTGGGTTTTTTATCACCTCAGAGACTTGGTAATGCCTGCCCACTCACCCTCAGACATACAGGTAAGCAGGCGCTAGCAACATGGTAAGTTAGTTCTTGTTCATATTAACTGCTACAGGGAAAAAAAAAATTATTTATGACATTAGCCCAAAAATACATAAAGACGGGAAAAGACACCATTTCCCGTAAATGATCTGCATCTTCAACCATCTAAACGATATGAAGAATCTGACCTTGCTGTACCCTTGAAAATTTTGCTCCAGATTTTCCTTAAATTCCCCAATACAGGTTTCTTACCGCTGCCCTGACCACAGTGGAAGGCCACTCTGTCTGAAACCGCTATCGTGCTCTTTATCATGCCCAGTACAAAGTCCCTGCTGAAGAGCCATGATTATTAAGGGACTGGAGCATTTCTTGTATGAGAGTAGGCTGAGTGAGCTGGGATAGCCCAGGGAAGAGAAGACTCGGGGGGAATCTCATCAATGCTATAAATACCTGAAGGGAGAGTATAAAGAAGAGGGATCTTTTCAGTGGCGCCCAGTGACAGGACAAGAGATAGTGCACACAAACTGAAACACAGGAGGTTCCACCTGAACATAAATGAAAACGTTTTTAGGTCGTTTTGGGATTTTGTTTGTTTGGGTTTTTGGGGGGTTTTATGGTTGTTTTTTTTTTTGCTGTGAGGGTGACAGTCCTGGCACAGGTTGCCAAGGGAGACTGTGGGGTCTCTACCACTGGAGATAGTCAAAAGCTGTTTGGACAGCAGTGATACAGCAATATTATAAAGGTATTAATTCTTGTTGGAGTTTTGGAGATGTTTCATTAATGGCAAAGTATACATATATGTATGTTTAAAGTAAGTGAATCGTAATAATACACCGCAATGGTCTGCATTTCCCCTAAAAGCAGGAAAAGTTACTTACCTGTTAATTTTCATGTAACCTTGTTTCTTCTTCAAAGGAAGAGCAAAAGCATGCAGGAGGATGGACGACTGGTAACAGCCAAAATAACATAGGTGCCTTTTCACTATACTGCATGCATATAGCCCTGATTGTACAAGCTGTTATAGACTGGATGCCACAAGAAAAACTGACAAAGACAAAACATTGACAACTAAGTGCACTGCTTTTTTCACCTCATTACAGTCCATTACAGCCGCACACCTTTTCTTTTAGAACCACAGAATGATAGGTGTTGGAAGGGACCTTAAAGATCATCTGGTTCCAACACCCCTGCCACAAGCAGGGACATCTTCCACTAGACCAGGTTGCTCAGAGCTCCATCCAACCTGGCCTTGAATCCTGAGAACCAGACTGACTGCAAAAAGACAAAGTTCTGGCTCAGGAGACTGAGATGACACCTGCGTGAGCGAGCAGGGCCACCCCACGGGAGATGGCTTGTTGAGCAAAACAGTTGGCGCCGAGGACGCAGCGTCCACACTACATGCGCTTCAGGAACGTTTACTCAGGTGTCAGCATCCACGGACCAAATGCCCATTAGCAGCTGGACTTCATCTGTTGTACTCATCTTCAATTCATATTTAGTTAAAAAAGAATCCAGTGTGCAATCTCTGATACTGCTTCATGACTTGAAGTAAAGCACAGTAAACAGGAATGATTGGGATATTCACTTTAAAAGTGCACTCCTGATATAAAAACTAAGTTCAGAAAGCTGCTGGACAGCATGTGATTTCATGAATGTACATAGTTAATGCAGCTGCACAAAAACATGAAGTTTAATATGCTTACCTGCTTTGTTAGAATTCAGCCAAAGTACTCAGCCCTAGAATTTGACATTTTACTCTTTCACTTACTTTGAATCTAAAGAGCTGAATTCAAATCAGGTCTGGAAGAAGTCGTGCTGAAAGATTAGAAGTCTGTTTGCATATTCCTTTTGGGCTACTACTGTAGATTTAGACTTTAAGATTACTCTTTGATGTATATTTTCTATTTTTTTTTATCTATCCATTATCTTTGTCATAAGAATTCTCTATGAAGAAGCAATTTATCAGATTCAAATATATGATCTCTTCAACTGGGTGAAACAAATGAACTTGAAAAGGAAAGCGTGTGAAACCTCACATTTTTCTCTGAGTGGCAGGGTTTGTTGGCAAGAAATTGTCTTTATTTCTATCCATGTTTGCCCATTTCTGTAATGGGAAGATGGCTTAGTAAAGGTCATATTGTTTTATTATAGTACAAAAAAACAGCATAGGAAGCTTTGAACTGTACATCAAAGAAATGTCCCTACCATTTTAATAATTTATCTTTGTTTTATTACATGTACCACTTAACTATCTATTAATGTAGAAAGTGCGTAAAATGTTAGCAATTTTCACTTGGATCCAAGCCCAAAGTAATAGCTGAAATTATAATTGATGAAAACATAGTGCTTCAGCTGTTGGCTCTATGCCTCAGTGTATTTATTCTCAAGGAAAAGATTATTTGGAGTGAAATATAATGGCTTGAGAACACTATAAAGCTCCAGAAGCGCCACATATCCATTAGTGAGAAGGGAGTGAAGAACTGCTTACACAGATGCAAGATTTTCATCTTTTCTGCTTTCTTCAGATTTCCTGGGGAACCAGGAGAAAAAGAGATATGTAGCACACAGTTCCCACGCGGCCTCTGCGAGGCCTTCATATCAGCACCTGTCAAAGCTTGATCTACAAGTTGATTTTCTATGCAGTCACTCAGAATTGTTGCTCTCACATGAAACCTCCTTATCTACCTGCTCTGGTCATGATAGACAGAGGAGATCGTGGCCTTGGGAGGAGTTATCTGCAGACTTTCCCTCCCTCTTTTTCATTTACTTTTTTAAAGGGAAGCTGAGTGGTGTTATTTACAGCCCTGTTAAGGAAGATTAGCAGAACTCAGTCACAGTACTACAGATAGAAGTTTTATGACATTATTGCTCCAGGTTGAAGTGATAAAAGTACAGTGCTAACAACACAGCGCTTTGGTGTCTGCTGGCAAGTTATGGCAAGGAACATAAAGGTAAGAAAAATACATTTACAAAAGTATTAAAGGGCTACGATATGAATAGGTCCTTTTGGGTACCTAGTAATTTTTCTCCTCTTCCTCCTCCTCTTTCTCTTCCTTCCTCCTCTTCCCCACCCTCCTCCTCCCTTCCCCCTCCTCTTCTTCCTCCCTCCTCCTCTTCTTTCTCCCCTCCTCTTCTTCTTACTCCTCCTCTTCTTCTTCCTCTTCTTCTTCTTCTTCTTCCTCTACCTTCTCCTCCTCATTACCTCCTCTTCTTCTTCCTCCTCCTCTTCTTCCACCTCCTCCTCTTCCTCTTCCTTCTCCTCCTCATCTTTTTCCTCCTTCTCCTCCTCCTCCTCCTAACAGATTAACTGAGCTCTTAGAAAACAACCTAAAATATAGCACAAAAACATAGTTACACAGGGGACAGGATGGCGATTTTAGCTGTTTATTTTGCAGTAGATGGAAAGAAAAGAAAAGAGGAAAAAGAGGAGCTGGCTCTTATGTAGGGCAAACCAACCATTTTTGTTGTCTTTTCTGCCTTATTACTGAAGACTAGGAGCAAAGCAGAAAAGGCAATTTTCAGATCCAACAATCCTTGGTTGATATTAAGACTATTATTGAAGAAAGATCTCAAATGAACTCACAGTTTAATGTCAATAATCAACATAAAAATCTTCTGAAGACATCTTTTCAACCAAGCTTGATTATTGTTAAAAATCTGAGCTAATAAATGTTCTGAATGGAACGTCCATTTCATTTGATGTGCAATCACTGCCCCTTCC
>Ga0181612_101291_pt1 | contig 11572 bp, 4 predicted proteins | sample HoacroProtozoa21_FD_119630 | JGI IMG/M metagenome (GOLD analysis project Ga0181612, IMG submission 119630) | Hoatzin crop microbial communities from Cojedes, Venezuel. Combined Assembly of Gp0051906, Gp0051904, Gp0051908
AACCCAACACCACCATGCCTGCTAAACCATGTCCTGAAGTGCCACATCTACATGTTTTGTGAACCCCTCCAGGGATGGGGACTTCACCACCGCCCTGGGCAGCCTGGTCCAATGCCTGACCACTCCTTCAGTAAAGAAATTTTTCCTAATATCCAATCTACACCTCTCCTGACGCAGCTTGAGGCCATTGCCTCTCGTCCTATTGCTAGTTAGTTGGGAGAAGAGACTGCCACCCGCCTTGCTACAACCTCCTGTCAGGTAGTTGTGGAGAGCAATAAGGTCTCCCTGCTTCTCCAGACAGCAGACAGCATCACTCTTCGGTGATGCTCAGAGTATATGGGTGTTTGCATTGATCTGTACGTTACAAAGCCTGATGACAGCAAGCATCACTGTGAGAATTCATGCCCATATTCACTCTTCTACCCATGGTGAAACCAAGGAGCTTTTAGAGCTGGAAATTCCCACCTGAACTCGCCATGTCTCCCTCCCTCCCCCAAATACACTCCCAATGAGTCTGGCCCCGGCTTCGCAATGGATGGTGAAAATACGCCACTTGTTTTTTTGCAAAGTTCATAAACTGGGGTCAAAGTGGCAGTGACCAACCTGTATCAGCTGGGCTGCGCTCTCCGGACTGCCATGGCGATGGTCGTGCCCGTTGATGGCCAGCACCCGGTCGTTCTCCTGAAGCTGTCCATCCCGGGCAGCCACGCCGCCTTCCAGCAAGTTGAAAACAAAAACCCCCGGTTCGTCGGCCTTGCGGACCAGCTTTATTCCCAGCTGCTCGTCCGGGCTGCTTTTGTTTAGCACAACGTGGAAACTGTCGTCCCTGTTGCAGTGAGCGTCGAGGGACAGCCCGCTGTTCCGGCATCGGTACCGCTGCTCTCGGAGCACCGTCAGCCGGAGCACGTGGCAGGGTTGCTTCAGGATGGACAGGGCGTAGTGGTGAGGCACATTTTTGATGTCCATGCCATTTACCTGGAAGAGAGAAGCGTGAATCGGCGGCGGAAAGACCGTCTGATGGTCTAATGCCACTGGGACAGGGCAGATCTGTCTACACAGATGTCTTCACACGAAGTGACGTGCGCTATCTAAAACCATGTCGCGCAGGAGGCCAAGCTTGGGGTGCAGAACGGTCTTCCCCCCGAGGAAAGGACGTGCTGTACCGGCGCCTTCTGCCTTTTTTTTCACCCCCTTTCTCCCTGATAGTCTCCAGACATAACCATTATTTTTCAGCTTTATTATCGCTCTTCCCCAAGCTCCAATATCCTTTCATATATCTTAGTTTTATTTCACTAGCTTCTGATTTCACCTCGCCTTGCCAGCCGTTCCTTTCACTCCCACCACTTCCCTGCTGTTTCTCTGCTTCATTATCTCCCAGCTGTTTTATGTACAGTAAAAAAAAAATGTTCTGCACTAATGAATCTCTAATTAAAATGAAGATAAGAGCCTCAAGTAGAAGTTCAAATACCCTGGGTATTTTCTAGCAATTATGCTGACAGACTGCACCAGAGAATCGGGATTTTTATGTTTCTTTGTGTTTTCCAGGTAAGATTTAGCTCAGATGGCGGTAAAACTGCACGACCATCACTTCTTTAATTTGGCTGGGGAAAAAAAAGAGAAAAAAATGAGCTTCCAGTCAATCCCGTTATGTCCGTGTGTGTAAGAGTGACTCGGCATTGCGCTTTATCACCCTTAAATGAAAACCAGTTGCAAGGCTGCAATTCGTTGCTGGCTGGAAAACCTGAGTCAAGCAAGTTATTTCCATGTAGGTTTCCAATGCACAGGTTGAACCATTTAAATATTAAGAAATGTCTTGAAACTGCAACAGAAATGTTCTCTATCATGGACAAAGGCGTTGGTTTTGCAGACTGCCTGCGTGGGCACGACGGGGCTGTCCCCACTGCGGTCTGACGGGGGGACGGCACCCCTAGAGATGCAGCTCAGCTGAATTTAAGTTGCCAGCTTAGGTACAACGAACAGCCCGAGCTGCATCAGCTTGGGGCCGAAAGCACCGGGAATCCTTGCTAAATCCCCGGGGGGGGTCAGACATGAACAGGGAGAGCTGAGCCGGTCCACGCTGCAATCACAGCTTCCCACTGCAGCTCAAATAAGCCTTGGAGGAACAGTTTTGGCTCACCGGTGCTGCTAATTCTGCTGCTCTGTGCTGGCACCAGGATGAAAAGCCTCCCTGAAATGCACGACCGGGTGACACACACAGAAACGCAATCCACAGGCACGGTTAAACAGCGCCAGGGTGAAGTATGCCCACGTCACGATCCTGCGAAATCCCTTTGGCTGCAGTCTGCCAGACATGAAGGAGAAGGCATGCCACGGCCCTGGCACATCTCAGTTATCCTCAGCTGCCACTGGGGTCTGCGAAAACTAGGAAAGCACGGTGGCTTGCAGGTGGTGCTCTGAACTTCAAGGGGCAGCATCCTTGCTAATGACTCACACGGAGTCTTTAGTAGATATCAGTAAGGCTGGGAGAACTACTCACTAACCCTACCATCCAGGCATGCCAGGATGGACATCCAGAGTCCCACCTGGAAGACCATCCCGAGATACGCATGCCCAGGCACGTGGGACATGCCTGCCTTGCAGCCCACCCCACTTCCAGCTCCCATGGCCGTATCCCAGCTAATCCCACACTGGTTAGACCAGCACCAGTCTATCCGTGGCAGCACGGCCCGTGGTGAGCAAAGCAGCTGGCTGAAGTGTTTACCTGTAATTTGGAAAACCTCTGCTGGGCTCTTTGCCATCACTGGCCACAGTGTCACCACTATTTGAGCTAATTGATTGAAGCTGCTTTGGGTATACCTGGGTGAGCTTGCAATGTGAATGTACCCCTGCACTCCAGCTACACAGCGTCAAAGCACTGAAGCGAGGAGAAGAACTAGGGTTTCGGTTATTGCTCTTCTAAGGATTGAAGATCTAATAGAATTCAGCATCTTTGCAGGGCTCCGTGTCGCTGGGGCAGCTAAGAGTGCAGTTCTCATTCAGAAGCTATTGCTGAAGCCACTGCTTGCAAGATACATGATATTTAATCACCTGGCCTAATTCTTGTTCACCTGTTATACATTTTATAGAAACAGGAGCAGAAGTAGCAGCCAATGGTTAAAGCCTGAATGCTGTCCATGTTTGTTCTTGGAGATTTCACCTGGGGCTGCTGGTGGAGCAACACTCCCAGAGCAGAGCGAGCAGCGGCTCACCCTCTGCCGTGCTGAGCACCTCGCATGCAGGACTTCAGCTGGGTGCTGAAATAAATAACCCTGATCCAGCCCCTGTCACCTGTCCTGGTGTAAGTGGGGTGTGAGGCGATGGAAACCTCGCTCAATGAGGTTTAAGCCCACAGTAGGGTAGAAACAAACTGGGCGAAAAGCCCAGCCTCTGCTCTCAGAAAAAAACTTCTGTGCCTCTGGGTCAGAAACGCCAACGCTCTATCGCGCTACGTTGCATTTCAGATCTACCACGTTTGGGTAGAAATCAGAGAGGCCCAGTAGTGACTAGGAAAAATAAACAGATCTGTGAAATCATCACAGCATGCGGAGGAACCGAACGTCTTTCCGCACGCATTATTCCACCCACGCCAACAGGCACCGTCGCAAATCTCACCTCGTGATTGACTTACGCGGCTTTACTCTTTGTTGGGATACTTTTATCTCGTACCTCCACAGTACTGTACCTTTAATATCATGTCTCCAGGCAGCAATCTTCCATCTCTGGCGATCACCCCGTCTTGATAAATGTGCTGTATGATGATGTGAACCAGAGGAGTCTCGCTGCCTCCCACGATCCTAATGGCCAGGCTTTCCTGGGGATCTGTACGGTTGATCTTAATGCAGGTAATTTCCCCATCTGGAATCAGGTGATACAGCCTGGGAAAACCTGGGAATGCACATTATCAGGTATTTATTTGACGTCATAGCTTTGCTTTGTTAAAACACACGCCGCACAACTTCAGGTACCTGCCAGTTATCCAAACCAGGCTTCATGCACGGATGTGATTTACACTAAGTGGGGAGGAAGGGATGTGTATGCTTGCTGACTGGACTTGAAGGGATTTTTTTTTTAATTAATATATTCAAACTTCCTTTTTTTTCCCACTAAAAACTGTCCCAAACCTTTGATGTAATCCAGCCAGATGAAATGTACTTATAAAGTTACATGTCCTAACATTTTAAGGGAACAAGATACATTTTTAGTCAGCAGAGACCCCTCTGAACCAGACCACGGTTCCTTGCTGGCTCTTGAGCAGATGGGTATGGACACCTCGACAGACGTCCATCCCTGCCATGGTCTCACTGGTCGCATCCCAGTCTGGCCTGGGCAGCGAATGTCCTGCTCTAGTCCGTTTTTGGTGCCATAGCTGGGGACTGGGCGTTTGGCTTTGGACATCCAAGGAAGGATTTTTTTTACCTTCAGCTACCAGAAAGGCAAGATTTCTTGGGCATCCCAAAGCAAATAGTAGTTGCCCTACCAGAACCCTCTCCTTTCATCACTGCTTGCATTCTAGGAAGCAGAAATAACTGGCTCTGTATTAAAATGAAAGTATGCTCAAGGTGCTTGGAGGGAAAGCTCTCTGCTGGCAATCTGGGCGTGGGGCAGAGGGACTAATGGCGGGCAGGGCTCCTTTTTGTATTTATAATGTGCTGGATAAAAGCATCCTCTTCCAAACCCTACTTTTCAACAGGCACGTTTGCTTTCACAGCACATCACTAATGCTTTCTTTCCTTCTAGTTCAATTCGGAATTTTAATCCTCATTCAACAGTGAGAAAAGTTGAAGTAAAAGCACCAGTGAGTTTCCTCGCACAGGTGTATGACCCTTCAATTATTTTGAATCCCCCACATGTGAGAGACATCTTTTGAATGTTTTGTGTGTGTGTCCAACCCAGCGCATATATGAAAAACCTGTAAGTCAAAAAATTCAGTGCTAATATTTTTTTCAATAACCTATTTTAGAAATGAAAGTACAGTGACTGTTACTGAATAGCCGTAAAATGTTAAAGGAAAATTAACAGATCAGTATCGGAGACAGAATAAGTATTTTCTACTACAGGATTAGCAGGTGACAAACCAGCAAGGCACCAAAACCTTTTGGGAGAGAGCAAGGGGAAAGAAAGAACAGGGAAAAACCATGAAGAAACACCATGTTGCATCCCTTACCACTTCTTTGATCATATGCTCTCCGGGGCGAGAAGCTGTCTTCCTCCATGTCTGTAAAAAGCACCTACCGGTAGCACAGACTCCACTTTGGGGTTTTACAGAGAGTTGACAGGCAATAAAAGTCTATCTAGATAACTATACAGCCTTTATCAACCTAATATCCAAGTATTCACTTAGTTTATACTCTTGTAGTAGCAGTTTCTGCGCTAATATGGGTTTACTTCAGTTTTGCATGCAACTTTAATATCTTGGGAATGGAAGGTTCTTTATTTTCCCCATAATCCTCTATTTTCTGAACATTATTTGCCCAGCTTGCAGCTTGTTTGCTTCTCTCTAGCCTGCAGGTTGTGTTGGCTCCATCTAAATCCAGGGCTCCAAGACAAACGTGGAATTTGGTGATCTGCTTGCTCTGGCTTCCCTTACAGTGCGTGGGCACCCAAAGGGAGCGACACCCGCTCCACCGCTAGATCACCCCTGGAGGTGCTGAGCTCTCTCCTCAGCTGTGTAAGAGGAAAGGGGCAAGGAACTCCGGCATCTCAATGGGGAGCTTGAAGTCCGGCCATACAGATCACCAAGAGCCTGACCCCCACATCAGAATAAGCACACACATTTTACGCTTTCAGTGTGCCTGTGAGGGTATCTATATGTAAAAATGCAAATGATAATCTGGACCCCCAGATCTTCTCTGCACGGAAATAGTGTAAATAAATATCTTCGTATATTTTGCAGACTACCAAAGCAGTCCTGTAGCAGAACTACTCCCATTTCCCATTGGATGATGATTCAGCTCATGTCCTAACAAACGGTGCTTTCTGACTCAAGCACTCGTCCTCCCATACCTCGTGCTGAGATCTTTTTTAAAGGAATTGCCCAGTTACATTTCTTGACCATGGTGAACTGTGGACTGAACAAGCTATTGACACTCCCACGTCATTTCATTCTGTAATTATCGCAGGGCAAAATCAGAGCAAAATGGCAGTGAACAAGTCTCTACACTTACTTAAGACTTACATATATCTTTAAGTAAGGTATAAACTCATATATGTTTCTTTGCATCTTGAACAATGCCTTAACTTGTTTATTGTCTTGCAGTGGCACTTGGTGACTTTCAATACGACGTTAAGCATATTCATTTAGAGGAATTTTTAATACCAAATTTCCTTCTGAAGTGTGCAGTCTACAACAAAAATCTTCCCAAGAAATTTTTCTCGCCAGTCTGCAAGCTACCAAGGTTTCTCTTTTTGTAGTTAGCAGGATGTACTGCCTCACCTCCTGTCTTCATTTTGGTTTCTCTATCGAATATAATTAATAAATCGCACCATTCTCTCCTCAGATGTGCCAAGCAACCAAAATAACTCCATGAGCCCTTAATTTCTGCTCTCTTCATTGAAGACTTGCCTGTTCATTTCATCCTGGACATATGCATGGACATTTGTATTACCAACAACCTAGACCATCACAAGTGAAAGGCCAATGCCTATTTTTGTAAACTAACAGTAATTTTGACAAACTAAATACATAAAATACATGAATACATTTTTTTTCAAATCAGAAAATTAAGGTAACTTATTCACCGAACAGCCCGCATACATGGTGTGCAGTTTGACCAAAACCTACCGCGCCTATTTCAAGATGAGATGTCTGGAAAGCAACGTCTTCAGCTTGAATATTTCTAATGTATGTGCCATACCCAGAAGAGGTGGATCCTGCTCCAGCACCTGGTTGTGTACAGTGACTGGGACCGCGGCAGCCCAGTTTAAGTGACTCCAACTGGGTGGAGGGCTTGTACCGTTCACGTATACACAGCCTGGTGTGAGGCTGCAGTAACCGTTTGCACAGACCCCGTTTCAGAGCCCTTACACTCTAATTTAGCATTCTCCATTCTCTTTGCCCAGGTTTTCCAGAGCAGGAAAACCCAAGAGTATTGCATACCTTTCTTTACCATTTTAAATTTCCAGTCCTTAAATACCGACGAAGTGCTGAATCTAGAAAGAAGTAAACTTTCTGTCTTGTTTTTGGTGATTCTTGCAGGTTTTCCCACAGAGCGTTGTGTTTTTGTCATCGAGGGTTGTGTGGAGCATTCTGAATCTGTCAATATAATAAAATGTCATCTGCATTCAGAAAGATTGCCTGTGCTTTTTCCTCAAGCAACATTTTCCCTATGTTAGTGCGCAACTTTATTGATATTTTCAGACATCCCATTACAGTAACAAATAACTTAGGAGAGACCAGCTTTACTCAGTAAAATCCGCTTGTCTGGTATGATGTGGGACACCGAGCACTTGTTAGTATATTGGCCATGAGGCTGTAACACAAAATTTTAAGTATTCTTAATATTTCAACCCCACTGCTTATAATACTTGATGGTAGTGTTCCTTCAGTGCTGAGGTTTTGGCTGACTTCTGTGTGCATCGTGCTCCTTCCGACAGCACTGCCGTAAGGATAACTTCTGCCTTCATCCCCAGCATCCAGCGTGACAAAGAACCGTGCAGTGTTTGCTGTGACTCTTGAGTCCAGATTAACCAAAGGTCACTGTAAATGAATCTTGAGTCTCGGGTTCCAAGTCCTTATTTAGATCAGAAGGTCTGACTGACGTGAGGTGCCAGCCCACCTCCACAGACAAGGCTATCTGCAGGAATATACACTCCTGCTTACCGGCACCCGGTCACCGGAATTTAAAAGAAGATTGTGTAACGTCGTCTTGGAAAATTCTTGCATCTGTGAATGTCACATGCACTTGAACTAGTGTGGTACCTGGTTCTGCAACTCTTCCTTCCCAACTGATTTTCATTGAACATTTAATTCTCCCAGAGGTTTGGCATCATTTTGATTTAATGCCTTCCATTAACTCTCCAGAGATGCTGGGGGCAGGTAGAAGGCAATGCCAGCTCTAAAGTCTCTTCTTGCTTCGGGACATTCCTTTCACCAGAGGAGTCCCAAAAGAACTAAAATGGAACTGTTGTAGAGTTGAATGTGTCTCAAAAGAGTTGTGGATCTCATTTACAGCAGGCAAAATTTATTGGTCTGCAGTGGAGGAAATGCTGTAGAGCCAATCTTGTTCTCCTGGAAACTGCCTGGCTCACCGTCCTGGAGCAGAGTGCTTTGAACCAGTCCTCTAAGGTTTCCAGTAGCTGGTTTGGGAAACTGGAACTGCAGCTGAGCCAAAACTGAGAGAAACAGGAACCGTGTGGGATTCCTGTGGGATGCAGCCTTCCTGAGACAGGCGCTGGGCTGCCCTGTCTTGTCTTGGGGCTGGAGAAGCCACTTTTCTGCACATGGAGCACCTCCATGTCATGAAACAGTTGATACCTGGAGCCATCCATGTTTCACTTACCTTCTTTTCCTTCATGTACCTTTCCCAAACATTGAAGTATTTATAGTATCTATCTATCTGTTCCGTATCTAGATAAAATATGATGGGCTCAGACCAAACAGGAGACATGAGATACAGCCATACAACAGAAAAGTCTGTTCTGTTGTCCTGCCAGTGCCTGCCAGGGCTGCCTTGGTCTTGACTGCTGCAAAGCAATAACAGATGGTAGAACTGCGCCCACCATGAGACTCAGAAGAATGAGTGACTTTGAACAACATTTGACATCCTCAAGCAATTATAAATTCAATTTCTTTCGCAATGGCTTGACTGCAAAGTGGAACTGATGAACGTTTTTGAAAACCCGAAGCATGGCTCCCTTTTACTATAAAACTGTGCAGAGGTTTTTGAATTGCATTCCCAAATTCTTTCCTCCTAAATCGTGAGCTGGTTTACAACCTGTATTTGTAGATCAGTTTGAGCAAAGAGTAGATATATATATATATACACATAGTCTTTCTTGAAGTGAATTTGAAGAGCGTGATGCCAAACTAAGAGCACAGTGATGCAAATAAGCACAGCAAAGCTGGAGCAGTCTTTGCTCGGAGGTATTTTATCATTTAAGTAGATTGTCAAGGTCATTTACACTAGTAGATCCAGTCAGAAGACATTACATCTTAAATGCATCAGAGCTGGGAGGATGTCCCTGTCACCTTCCCTCATGTCTCAGAATGAAACCATCTCTTTTAAATTTTCCTAACTTCTACTTCAGACCTGGAAAGCTATTTGTAGCTGTCAGTGCTATTAAGGAGATTACGCTCAGGTAGATACCACAAGCTTGGGTGCTGCACTATAGACAAATACTTCTTTACATGGGTTATTTACAAATGACCAAATTGTTAAAAATGAGAAAATCTTAATGCTTCCTTCCCCCAAGCATTTTCTCGTCAGTGTCTGCACTTTTCATTCACTTCTAACAGTTTCTTTGGTTTGGACAATGAACATTTCTCTGCTGAAAACGTCACCAAGATGTTTAAACAGAGGAACGAAGAAAGCCTGAATCATTTAAACCCAAAATGGGTGCGTATGACATTGTTTAGACAAATCAAACCACAGGTTGCAAACCAAAATCAAGGAGTAATCTTCACAGTGCAGGACTGCTACCAGCTCCAGGCATAAGACAGCATTAGACTGCAACTATTTCTCTGCTGTAATTATAATAGAAATACATTTGCCATTATACATCATATTTTTCAGTGTCCCTGAGTAGCAATGGCATTTTCCAAAACCGGTACTGCATTCAGTTTCAAATTAAGCAGAATCAAGGTTATCTGAGTATTTTTTCCCCCGCATCAGGAATTATTATTTTTTCTTGTACTCTTGCAGTCACACTGCAGCTGGGGGCTGGCCCAACAGATGTATCAGCTTCAGATTAAAGGCACCTACACACTCTGCGGAGGACAAATAGTTAATTTGACATTGGTGCTACCGATGCTGAGGGCAAATACATAGCTATGTGCTATGGTTTTCGTTCTCAGAGATCTTTTGACCAAAATACAGGCAAAATGCAGATTAAACATAGACATCTGAACTACGATGAGGGAAATCTGAAAACTGGGAACAGATGGACTATAACTCGTTGAGTTTTGCCAAATGATCCGACAGCTTCGTTATCAACTGGAGGTTATTGGCACAAGCAGGGGTTATTTCACTCTGTGCCCACGGTGGGGCTGGCACAGCCTTGGCTTTGTTCCGGAAGCCTGGAGAGGACAGAAACCAGCGGAGAGGTGGTGGGCTGCCCTCTGAGATCCTGGAGCAATGAAGCTTGGCTGAGGTGGGTGCTCAGGGGGCCCCAGGCATGACCCCGTGAAACGTGGGGCAAGGCAGCAGCAGCTTCCACACCGGGTGCAGGGACCTCCAAGGCCAGGAGCATCTCCATTCCCAGGAGAGCGGAGTGGCAATGGGGAGACAGACACGTGGGGCTGCCTTTTCCGAGTGGGTTTGGGCAAGCATACTGCAGCTATCCCTAAAGATCAGCCAGCAGCTCTAGCCAGGAGACCAACTGCAGTCTGCTCGGAGCAGCTAAGCATTTAAAAAAATAAATAAAAGAAGAAAACATACAGAACTGGAGAAGAAAACAAGCCTCCAGCTGGCAGGATGAAGATAATTGCTACAGAAAGAGGTTTATTCATTTGCTCTGCCAACAAGAAGAAACAGAGAGAGTCTTTGAGATGCCATTACACAAAGCACCGGTTGCAAAGGGCTGAGTAGAGCTCCCTGCTGATGTTGTATCTCTTCTGCTGCAAGCTACTCGCGTGCGTTTTTTTGAAAGACCAAATTCCTGACCTGTGTAATCAAGATGCATTCTTTGCATGTGTAATTAGTACAGTAATTTAGGTACCCATCACTGTGATCTCATGCCTAAGCATAACTGCTCATTAAGTACTTACATGGCTATCTGGTTTTTCCAGTGCAGTAGAATACATTTGGAAGTTTACAAGCAGGCATGAAACCGCACGCAGAGTAAAGGACAGAATGACAACCTTGGCACTGTGAATAGGACCCTGAAGCAGCAATCACTTCAGGGCCCCATCATATGTCCCTTAAAATGGAGACAACATAGCTTTCCATTCTGCTGGAAACGTGAAGGCCAGTGCCACCTTCACACTCCCTTCTCTTACCATCCAGACTGTGCTGGGCTGCTGGGCAGGTGCTGTTGGCATCCATAGCATCCTCACACACTCTGGACATGAAACCACGCTTTGAGTGGAACAATTAGTGATGTCAACTGTAAGCCTAGGTAGAAAGCGGTCACAAAAATGTCCACTTCCCATCCGGGAGAGGTGTCTTTTGAAAAGACATGGAGAATTTCACTCCAGCTGAAGAAGGGCAAGCTTTTGCTTACAAGGGATTGAACAGTTGCTAGGGAAGGAGAAACATTTCTGTCTGCTCAAAGAGGGCTGTAGACTAATTATTTGCAAAATTTTGCTTTGGGGGGGGGGAATATTTGGGACAGTAAAGTTATTGAAGATCTTTCCAGGCCAAGGAGCATGTTCACATTATTTTTGTGGAAAAGTTTCACAATTATGAATTATTAG
>Ga0181612_147127_pt1 | contig 11572 bp, 6 predicted proteins | sample HoacroProtozoa21_FD_119630 | JGI IMG/M metagenome (GOLD analysis project Ga0181612, IMG submission 119630) | Hoatzin crop microbial communities from Cojedes, Venezuel. Combined Assembly of Gp0051906, Gp0051904, Gp0051908
AGCAACTTAGATCTATAAAATGTACCATAGCAAGGTGAAAAAACTAACAAAGCACTTACACATGGAGAAAATTATGTTAAAAAGAAAAATCTTTCTTTGGTTATTTTTTTCTTGGGGGAAAAGAAGAAGCCTACCAGCAACGCAAACAATTTACTACTCTAGCCACATACAATCTTATGATCAACTGCAGAGCAATATGGAAGACCAAAAGCTGTTGCCTAGTTTTCTTTACGCATTTGTTGAAGCCATATCATTTATTGAAGTGTGCCTAGTTTTTTCTGTTGCCTCATTAGGTCCTTTCACCTGCGTCAGAGGGTATTTGAGCAAGTTTATAGTGTAACAGCGCCATATGTTTGGAGCAGTGAGTTTTTTGCTTTGTAACCAGATGCATACTGCAGGATGTGCACTACATTTACAGATCTCCCATGTGAATATTTAGGCCAGTTAGTGGCAGGAGGTTGTGGTCTGTAGCTGTAATGTCATCTGGCACAGGGAGTTAATAGGTTTCATCATACTGCCTTGACTCACAGAGCTGCATTTCATGGAAGGGTCCCCACCTCACTTGCTCCAAGGCACCCTCCTTTTTTTCTTTTTCCCTTTGCCTGAAAAAAATGATAACCAGACATTGCAATCTACACCATAATTAGACACGTTATCTTCTCTAAACACTTAGTCTCAAGGATCACAGAGTTTGTGTGCCTGTGAAGGAGTCTCCCGTGATATTTAGGATGTGTGACACAGAGGAGCTGCAGGCTCATAACAAAGGGGAATTTTCTCTGCCACGGAAATTGACACCTTTTCCAATGGGCATTGTAAAATTGAATAGTAGTTCAACTGTCAGGGGGCTCACCTACTGATTCCACTGTGTTTAAGGGATCGTGGTTCAAGATCCAGTTGCAACAGTCACCCTCAGAATTACCTCAACACACAGGGTCTTATTTTATGAATGACTACAGTAAACAAAAAAAACCCCAAACAGGAGATAACTGTGCACTATTGACCAAGGTAAAGCAAGATTTACTAGCAGGTGGTGTCTGAGCTGCACTTTCAGAGACAGTGAGGTCCAGGTTTACACAGTAAATTTTGCATTGGTGTCAAAAGTTGAAGCAATTTGATGAGAGGAGAATAATGGAGTGGGGAGAGGGAAGGCAATAGGAGTGGAAGACTCTTCAGCTACACCTTCAATGGATGCCTTGAGCTGACAGCGAGATTTCAAAACAGAGAAATGTAATCCAGACTGGTGGAGTTCAGTAATGGAAAAGGTTTTGTATTTCCACTTCTTTGTGAAGAATTTTGCACATTGGAAAGAATTTAAGACAGTATATGGTGAAGGACAAAAGTCCCTGTTGGGATGAAGAGGTTGACAGGGAAATGATATGTTTCATAGATTAAGCTGCCACTGTGACACTGATAGCAATGTGTGAGTGGAAGTCTTCAGGAATTTTCACTTTGGTTGCAAAGGTTAGGTGGTACGAAGAAGATCTCAAAAGCCTTCAGCAAACAGCTTTACAAGGCAGGAAAAATCTCAGGGGTGGGGAAAGAGGGCTTCCATAAGGATATCTAGGAGACCCAAGGCATGTTTTGCCCGTATCTACTGGTGCTCGCTGCTACACGCGAACAGTGAGGACTAGGCTTGATGCGTTGTTTTAGAAATTACGGAGTGAAGCAAAATATTCGGAGAGATTTTCAGTGGGTGTAAATTACCCTTAATTGCTTGCAGTGAGGGGAACTATTCCTTAAAGCTGAGGATCTTATTCATGATCTGAATGTTTTCAACAAATCAAGATTGCCCCTTGGAGACAGCGCATAATAGTGTCTTTTTGACACTAGCAGATTGTTTTGGCAAAGTAGAGTAGTAACATTTTTCAGATTAGCAGTGTTCACTAGCACACTACTTCTACTATAGTGGCTTAAATATAGTTCAATTTCTATACAGCAGATGGGAGAAAATGTAAGTTTTAAGACATATATTGAATAAGGACGTTATTATTTTTTCAAAAGTATATTCTTCAGTCTGATGTTTTATATATTAACTAGCTATTTAAGAACACAAACATGAGTGATTAGGTATTTAGAGGATTTTTTTTATAATTTTTTTTTATTTTTCTGCCTGTTCATGTAGACAGCGTGTTAATAATGTTAGTTAATAATGTTAATGTTAGTAAGACATACTGCGTGCACAGTCCAGATCACATAACATACTCTTTGAATTACACACCAGGTTTTATACTTTACATTTTTCATATTTGTGATTTTCAGGACTATATGCAAAGTAAATAGGGAATACAAGCTTAGATGTAGAAGGTAGAGCCTAGTGCTTTAAATATACCAGCAGACTATTTTGAAAGCCTAAATTACTTTTTATGGGGGCAAAGCATGAGTGAGGAGACATGATTGCATTTTGCCTCTGTTTAGGGGGAGGGAGTAGCATTTTGGAGATCCAGAAACAAAATATAAAGGTGCACTTGTGTCCTAGCGTAATTAATGACATCAATTACAAGTGCAAATATTTCTCAGTTCTGTGTACTCTGAGTCCTGTTGGTGCAGAAAGTGATACCATTTTATAAAAGAGCATCTTTAAACACAAAATACAAAATGGTTGCAGGTCAGCTTTGCCTTCACTTCACGCTCAAGCCTGTAAACGCAGCTGACAGAGAAGGCACTGGAATCAGAGCACCGCATTCCCTCTATTGCTGTCAGTGTTAGTCATATCCACTTCTGCGAGTACAACTCTGAACATTGAAGTTATGTCTTGACGAGGGGAAAAAAAACCCAACAGCACCTTTTACTTTTCAGTTTTTATGAATGATGTGATGTTGATTATGTGGACTTGTGGACTTCATGCTTATGAATTTCATAGAACAGGTGATAGTTGAAGAGCTAGTTATGCTTGGACAGAAACATATTTTTTTAATATTAAAAAATCCATATAAATATGTATATCAGTAAGAAAGGTAATGACATGCAATTTAATAAATAATTATTCCCAAAATATAAAAGATTTTTAAACACTAGACACTTTTACTTCTGCTTTGGGAAGTATCGCACTCAAAAGGCAATGTGCTGAAAGAACTATAAATAAAAACCTAAAAAAAAGGGCTCTAATAAGAATAGAAAGACTTATCCTGAAGAAGGGGAGGAAGGGAGGGAAGAGGGTGTCAGAGCAGAAAGTGCTGCCACACAGCTGAATAAAAATAATTGGAATTCTGGAGACTGTGGTGAAAGTATTTGAGAATGAGTAAACAACAACAATTTTTTTTCTAGGGGGTGTGAGTATTCTGCTTTTCATCAGATTGTGCTGTCTAGCATATGGACTGGTTTTCAGTTGGTATTTTGGGTGCGTTTTTCAGTTATGCGCTGTGGCGTGTGGCTGGGGACCGTGGCACTCCATATGGTGGCTTTCATACTTTCCTGCAGGTGTAAAAGAAAGGATATAAGAGAACACTGTTCGCGATAAAGGTTAGAGCAATTCTAGTTTTGAAATGTCTGTTCAGAGCAAGAACAAGACATTTCAAACTGCTTAGTGAAAAGACTCTAACATATTGTAAATGTTTTACTGACATTTCTTAAGAAAATCCATTTCGTATTTTTATCTCTGTTAAATAACAATCTGCTGCCTCTCTGAAATAAACTGACAGTTTATCAATATCAGCTGTCTTTAACCTGATGTAACTTGGGCACAGTGAGGGAAAGACTAGAGGATGCACGAACAGCCTCTACTACAAACAACGCTTATCTTATTTGAACTGAGTGGTAGGAAGTGAACTGCTCATGGAGGAAGCACAGCTACTCTCCTTAACAGTCATAGCAGCCCTCTCAGTAATTACAATGTCATGTGGTCACGATTTACACAAAGGCCCAGATCAAAACTGAGGTATGACTGGTTGGGATTAATCATGTTAAACTATGCTCTGCTAGTGAGGATGACACCTGGGTGTTAATCCCGCTGTGAAAAGAGTCGGTCATGTTGGAGAGACATCTTCTATAGCTGTAGCATCACATTTCGGAAGTTAGGGTCTTTAGGTAAGGCATTGGCTATTGTTTTTGTGTTGCCTATAGGGAGACACTGAATTTTCACATATGGAAGCTTTCAAATTGCTACTGCTTAGCAAACATGCCCAGTGGGTTTGTGGTTTATCCCACCAGTCTCTAAACAAAGCCTTTCTGGTGCAGGGCAGTACCACAGAAGGGATTACTAGAAAAAGGCTTTACATATAGTCTGTAATCAGAAGAGCTTTTTATTTGTTTCGTGTTTCTGCCCTCTAGGTACCTTTGGCAGCACGATGCATAGGCGTTCTGCAGCTAAAAGAGCCTGGCATACTGAAAACAGATAGCCGAGATCACATTTCACTCAGTTTTAGTAGTAGTGGGTAGGGATATAATGATAATCTATCTAGAGCATTTAATATGTACGTGATTTAATGTCTAGCCTTTTTAGATTAATTAAATGTAGAAAGGATGAAAGCTTCTTTCTTCCATGGCTTCCTAAGTAGCAGCGGTTCACTCCAAAATAATGCCCTGCTTTCTGTTTTAATTCCATCCTCATTTTCACCTTGCATTTGGCACTTCTTAAATACTTCTCATCGGCCTCACAGCTCACTCAGACAAGGAGGATGCCTATTTCAGAGAGAGCGTTACTTACCTGGGGTTGATGCAGGTGATTCTTCTGAAAGGCAAAGCTACATTTGGTTCTGACTGACAGAACTTATACCTTTAAAAACCTTATACTAAGTTTTTACTTATTTATATTTTACTATTTTTACTTGGCCAGAGAAGGGTCACGATTGTAAAAAGCAGAAAAAAGACTTGTTTAAGTACTGAAGGGTTTTTTTTGTAAATGATAGTTTTTTTAGTGAGTTCTACCACTTATTAAATGATCAAGATTTTTAAATAAAAAAGGGACAAGATGCACAAAAAGATAAAAATTGTATGTGTTAGTGCTGACAAATCAGTCGTCATTAATTCAAGGTTTCATTGAAATCGCAAAATCACATTATCCTCTGATCTTTCTGAACATATTTGTGTATAAGTATATAAACCAGTCCAATGTCCTTCTTAACCATGCCTGACATTTGCTTTAGGAATGTAGTAAAAATGACTGGGGAGACTGAGGGCTTTTTAGCGGGTCAGGTTCAGATGAGAATAAATCGTAACATCTGGTGTACTGTGACTAAGAATCAATCAAATTGTTCTGATTCATCTTATATTCCTTTATTTTACTTTTCGGTTATGTGGAAGAGAGCTAAGCCAGCATATGTCCTTGCCATTAATACAACTTCTTGCCTGTAGCTGGTTTGTAAGTACGTCATGGTAATGGCAAGTAAAGCAGACTGTAGCAGATAGAGGAGGAAAAATCAAGCCAAATAACTGTGAATAACTACACTTGCTTTAATTATTTTGAAGAGAAAAAATTTCAGCATTTGTACTGGGGAAACAGGTGTATTAAGAGAACAGTCGTGAGAAAACTTTACAGCTATGAATACGGCTGTGTCAGCAGCAGTAATGCCATCCAAGGAATGCGCTCTAAACTCTGAGACCTATTATGTGAAGTCAACTGTTCTGGTGATGAGAAAAATTGTACATAAACATTTTTGATGCATTATGTGAAAGCTGCAAAGAATTTACATTCTATTTAAAAAGAAAAAAAAGTTCTGACAACAGTTCTTGTCTTTTTCCTGGACAGGTACCTATTACACCATTTCTAGGGTGAAGGCTATTCAGCAGTGGTGACTTCTTCCAATTGACCACTCCACAAATTATTATCTCTGGACTCCCAGCTGACACCCTGCCGGAGGCTAGAGCTACTGAGACAACTGGAATTGTGTCTGCTCTTGTCAAGGTTTTTTCTTTCACGGGGGAAAAAAAAAAAAGATGAAGTTGGGCAAAGTGGAATTCTGCCATTTTCTGCAAATACTGGCTCTTCTCCTGTGCCTTGCTGGGATGAATCAAGCAGAGCTCTCGAGGTCCAGGTCAAAGCCCTACTTTCAATCAGGGAGGACGAGAACCAAACGCAGCTGGGTGTGGAATCAGTTCTTTGTGCTGGAAGAATACATGGGTACAGACCCACTCTATGTAGGAAAGGTAGGGGATTTAAACAACCTTTGGAGAGTGCAGATGCTTGCTTTTTGATGTGTTTGTGTGGTGCAAGCTGAAAATTGTAATTCTGTTAGCACGGTTGATTTAAGGCAGGATGGGGCAAAATTTCCTATTTTGAAAAAGAAACGTGTTTAACACTTGAAAACAGCAACACGTTACATTCCCGATTCCTTTTGCAATTTTCCTTAAGAGCTCTACATATTAGCTGTGCTTCTTTAACGAGTATGATAATGAAAGTGTTTTACCACAACTAATACAAAGAAAATGTTTTGTTACTGATATGAGATGTATTTTTTTACATAGGAATAGGGAAACATAAGGATGTATCCTCTTTTACAAGAGCTAACAGTTGCTTCCAGAAAATACAACTTCTGGGTTATGTTGTTTGCTCCCTGACGATCAGCACTACTGAAGGCAAGAGAGAAAGCATCAGGTGTCTGGGGATGTGACAAGTAAAAAGGAGGACATGTCTGTGCTACTGCTTTGCTTTGACATTGTCTGACTGGCAGATTGGTACCTTGGGGGCCTCACTGCCCTCCGTGCTTAGCACAGCCCTGCGGCTTTACCTTCCCTCTGACGGGCACCAGGCCAGTGCAGAGCAAGCCCTTCCATCAGGGCATCCCAAATGGCTCTTTCTGCACGCCCGTCACTTCACATGGAGCACACTGAGCACAGCTGTGAATCTGGGCCTCAGCTCATTCACCGCCTTGTGCTGGTGGGTAAGACACTTCCTTCAGCGATTATAAAGGAAAAACCAACCAAACAACCAAACAAAAACCCCTCTTGTGTTTGTATTTAAGGTTTATGTGTAATCACCTTATTGAAAGAAAACCCCATTTTTCTATGCCATATCAGAATCAATAAATAGAGTTTTTTGTTAAAATATAGCAAATGCATAGAAAACAAAGGAGTGACAGCTTTTGACAGAATGGCTTGCTTACAGAAAAGGAGATGAAGTAACCTGAAATCCACTGCTTCAAATATATGAGTGCAATGAGTTTCATCTTACTTATTTCGTCCTACTGAGACAAAAAACTTGAAGTTTGTGTGAACACAGTTAAGCACTTAGAATTTAATCATGCCAACTGAATAATCAAGTTAAATAGGGAACTGCTCTTGTATTAGAGCTGTGGTTGTGTTTAGGTGATTTTCTGAACTGGGGCTGGTACTTTGCACAATTGAGCCCTTAAGAAAGGTGTGCTGGAATCAGAAATATTGTGTCTTATTACAGCAGTCCTGAAAGCTTTTGTTAAGTTTTAGGTTATGTAGCAGTTTTCATTCTGATGCCATGCAGCTGCTGCTTGTCTTCATAAGTTTGCCTTTTAGGCAAATTTATTCTCAGGTTGGAGCTTCTCTTATGCCTCTGAAAAATGGCGTATTTGGCATTCTTGCCCGGTGATAAAAACGGAGTGTAGCTTACAAATTGGAATTTCTCTCCTACAAAAGAAGTGTCTTTAAATACTCGACTGAAGACTGCTTTTGATTTGTAGCAATTCTCCTACTCATGCAATTGATATGTTATGGCCAAAGATGCCGTGACAGTGCTAGAGTACATGGTATTTGCATGTGGGCGGTTATTTTTAGCTTCACAGTCTGGTCTTTCCCGTCCTTTACAGGAGTCCTAGCATTCATAAGCAGATATCTTCTGCAAAACAAATCTTTTTTTACTGAAACAGTCTGTGCCCAGCCTGCTTTTGTATTGGCAGTATGAATATTTGGCTCAAGAACTCACATTTATACCAGCAATTCGTTTTGTAGGAGAAGCAGATAAAAATTTGCACTTGCAAAATGAGGCCCATCTTCCTGGAAACAGAGCCCTTGCTGAGCACCTTATAAGATAAGATGTGCCCAGTTCCTAACCTTCTCACTGGAGAGGCTTTTTACTGTGTGGTTCCTGAGGTGCAATCATGACCGAAGCTGCATTCCCACGCAGGGGAGCAAAGAGGTGAAGAAGTGGTTTTCTTTCTCTATGTTAACATGTTATGTGTAGTACCACTCTGAAGTGAGCAGCAGTCACCTTCCTCCCCCTCTTCTCCCTGTAAAAATATTGCCATCTTGTTTCAAATCCTTTGCAGGCAGGTAGGGACTGAGAAGACTGAGATTTGGATAAGAATGTTGGGGATTTTCTTTCGTTTTGTTTTTTTTTTTTTTTTCTCTGCTTGGTGAGGAAGCTACAGCAAGCAAAGAGCTGGCATTACTCACTTCTCTCATCAAGTGAAGTGGAAGCAGCAACCAGACTCTGCCTTGTGTTCTGCAGAGTGCTCTGCTCCTGGGGAAGTCAGTCCTGCACTGCCTTACATTCAGGATGTTTTGCAGGGTGCCAATCTAACTGCACATCCAGGAACAAGGAAGCTTCCTCCAGATTTTAAGGGCTGTGAGATAAAAATGCTTCAGAAACACTCAGGCAAATGGAGCTGCAATAGGGACTATTTTCTCCCTACCACTATTCAATTTCACAAAGCCCTAGGTGATCCTGTTTGGAAGGCAGCATTCAGGGAATGTTAGGGTTACAGGGCCAATCATTCAAGAGTTGTGAAATACCAATGTTAATTCCATGTTCAGCGTTAACTCTGTCCTCCTGGGTGTGTGCATTCCGACACTTTAATTACATGATCATGCAGGGTAAAATCCTGTTCCTTATGAATAATGTAACAGAATTCCTATTCACCTCAGTAAGATCTTTCACTTAAAATAATTTTTCAGTGTTTTTATGCCTGTTTAACAAGATTTTAGATCCGTATCTGAAGTATGTTGCAGCCTTCCTTCTTGCATCCTTACATCCATTTATTGGCAGAATGCTTGTTGTTTGTTTTTTGAAAAAAATGTCTTTATTTTCTTAAGGCTGCAGGGACATGTTTCTTGTGTCTCTCTGGAGAAACCTCTGGAGGACTTCCATTCGTTTTACACTAATAGGAGTCAGAGGTGACTGAGTTTTTTTGCCTCTTTTTTTTTTTTTTTTTTTAATGTAGGTCTTTCCTCCCCATGTTATGAATTTTAATCATCTTGGATTCAATCCTGAGTAATTCCGAGTGCCTCTTGGGAGGTGCTTAACATGTAATCAGATTGTGGACTGAACCATACACAATTTCTTTCTGTCCATCAGCACACCATTTATTATGTTCACTTAAAGGGCTGAAGCTTTTAACTATTTAGCCCATTTACCTGTTCAGATGGGAACTGTTATCTTCCAGACATGCCATGTAGGAGATGAGGCAGTTAACTATGATGCTAATTTAGCTAGAAGCATAGGTGGCTTTTGTTTGCCTGAAAATGTTTACTATTGCTTGGTAATATGTTTTGTGAAATGCCTTACTCTGTGTTTTCCATGCAAATGACTTTAATGGACTCTATTTGGGAATAAACAAAATCATACAGAGCAGTTTTAGAAGATTCAGTTCATAAACATCTGAAATTAGGAAAAAGTGTATGCTATTATATTGAATATTTGAAAAGCTGTATACAATCTTGTAATCAAAGTCTATATGGGTGCACATTGGCAAAAAGGGATGCAGTTAAAGTAGAACTTAAAAATTTTGTTGGTATCTCTTGTTTTTTTTTTACGTAACTGTCAGACATTCACGGTCTGCTTTTGGGTATTTTTTTTTTGTTGTTATTTTTAGTTTTGTTTTACATGTACTACTGTAAGAATGTTAGTCTCCTCAAAAGCATTATAATGACACAAAGTCTCAGCCAGTAATCCTTTTCTTTTTATTATTAAAAAAATTTAAAAAAAAATCAAAAGAAGCCACAAATCAACCTGAAGAAGTGAAAGAAGGCTGTAACCTCCATGTGAGATGCTGATTGATGGCTGGCTTCACTGTTTTCTTTTGGATACAAACTAAAGCTCCTTTCTCAACGGCTCTGTATTTAGGTGTAGTTAAAAACAGGGACAATTTCAAGCTGTTTGCTGAGTTCAACTCTTTCTTAAAATGTCACTAAGATACGAAGGACTCATAGTAAAGGAGAAAGAGAAAAAGCTTGATTGAGCACAAACCCAAGAAGTTGATATTCAACTTTGAGAGGCTCACTGGTACTTCTGAAAAATAACACTTGGAACTTGTAAGATGCCCTGCCTGTAGATGTTATTTATAATATATGGGGAAGGAAAGCATAAATCCTAACCCGCATTTTCTAGGTGGTAAAGTCAAGAAAAAAAGGTTAAATGAATGGACTAATACCATGTATCTTGCTAGAGCTCACAGTCATTGCCTTCCAGTTCTATTTCACCTGCGTCTTTGTTTTTCTTCTATTTTAAGACAAAAATTCTTGTTGGATTCAGTTCTCAAACATGGACAAAAGTGCATAAAAGCTAATATTTGCATTACTGTTTTCTGAAGTAGTACAGAATGTGTGAAGCTTAAAAAAAATACAGTGAATTTACACATTTCCTGGAAAAATTGGTGCATTTAAGAGAATTTACGGGTTTGCAGGCAGGGTGGAGAAACGGCTTTTCAAGCAGCAAAATAAAAAGAAGTGCATGTTATTGTCAGTATAGAATGTGGTGTCTTTTTTCCAGACTCATCATTTCGGGGGAAAGGTGGCTGGATAGGGGAGGATACTGTTTTTTGGTTTGGTTTTTTTTGTTTTTTGTTTTTCCCTGAAGGTGTTGGTGAATGTGTCAATAGGGTGACAGAATTACTCACATATGATATTTATCTGTCGTGTGACCTTCTGTCAAGCCATACAGATATACTCAGAAGTAGGGCTCTTTTTGTGGATCATAGCCTGACACTTTCAGATGCAGCTGATCACTTTTTGACTGACTTGAATAGTAAGTGTCTTTGCTAAAATACTTGAAGGCAGTGAGTACTGTGAAAGCACCGGCCACTCAGTCAAACTCGGACCGGTACGCGGGAACATCAGCTGCTGAGAAACTGAGGGAACTTCAGCTGTGATGAAAGAGCTGAGGATCTCTCAATAGAAATTCGACCAAATAGCTTTTCTTCTCTTTAGAAATTACACTACAGCAATTCCACTGACCCTTTGGGAAATGGAGAGGAGATGGGGTGAAATTACGAAGGCTAAATGTAGGTAAAGGAGGCCAGGCTGCCTCATTTGCAGATACCAGAGCAGTAGGTGTGTTGGGTGCGATTCTCTGGAGGGCTCTGTCCCTCCCGCTGCCTCGGGAGGCAGCTCCCGGGGACCTGGACACTCTGTCCAGCCTCAGCCTAGGGTCTCACCCCTCTGAGCGTCCTGTGCATAATAAATGCTCGCGTCTGCTCTGCAAGTAAGCTCTCGGGCTGAGAGTAGCTACAGCTCTGCACAGGTTGGTTTGTTTTTTTTTAATTTATTTTTTGCCCCTTCAAAGTGCTTTTGGGAGAAAAAAAACAAACAAGCCAACTATTCTTCATCTGTCATTGTGGACACTATGTGGAAAACAGAGATGGCATAATGACTCTGAGAGAAACTTCCCCTTTATTACAATTTTTTGCTACTTTTCTATTTAAGTTATCTTTACTTTTAGCATAATCTTTGA
>Ga0181612_172727_pt1 | contig 11572 bp, 10 predicted proteins | sample HoacroProtozoa21_FD_119630 | JGI IMG/M metagenome (GOLD analysis project Ga0181612, IMG submission 119630) | Hoatzin crop microbial communities from Cojedes, Venezuel. Combined Assembly of Gp0051906, Gp0051904, Gp0051908
GGCTCTGCTGAAGTCAACAGAATAACCTCTGTATACAAGTGCTCTCTTAGAGTGCAGAAAAGACAGCGTATTTATTTCTGAACAGGATCTATGACATGGTACTTTTTACATATTGCTGTAATGGTTCTTTTATAGTTCCTATAATTTTCTGGCATGCCAAATGGGGGATATAAGTTTTGTGATTTGATTTTCTAGCTTCTGGTGTACTGATTCTTACCTAAAAAGCAAAAACTAGCATGTTTTCAGCATTGAGCACAGAGACGAGTTTTGCCATCTGGGATTGCAGAAAGCAAAGAAGAGGAAAAAAGATACTGTGTGTCTGAACATGGAAATATGAGAGGCAACCAATACACACACACAGAAGCAAGTAAGGCAATATTCGATGTACAGCCACATCTAGCACTGAAGATTTGTTAAAAGAGAAGACAAAAGATGCCAGCTCAAACCCAAACTCCTTTAGATGTCAGCTTTTTCAGGATCAAGCTCTTGAAATCTCTCAAGACAAAAAAGCAAAACATCCCTAAACAAAGAAAATGCAGTGAAAACCAGTCTTGGATATGTGTTAAATACAGCATTGCCTTGAGGTAAAACGGTATGGGGGAGAAATTAGAAAGGTCATCACTCCTATGGCTTTATTGCCATGGAGTCCCAAACTATGAAGTTTACTTTAACCAAAGCTTAAATCACTCTCAAATGAGTTCCTTTAAGGAAAAGCAGGAGTTAAAAGAGAATGGGAAAGCATAAACAAGTTGAATGTCACAGCCTGGTAAATAACAACAAGTAGCAGTCCTCAAGGAATGGCTGCGGATTTCAAGGAGACATGGACTCAAGCAGGATGTGAGTAACTCCCATAGACTTCCCACTATCTTTAAGTAGGCTCCCACTGACGTTATTGGTATCCTGTGGCGAGAGAATAGGACCAATATTTTTAGATTTGTGTACGCTGGCTATTTTCTGGAGTTACAACACTCGTGTATTTTTAGTGGTTCGTTATATTAAGCCGAAGAGGCTTTGCGTGGTGTTGTGTCATACGCAGTGTGCGAACTTCCTGGAGCTCATCTGTTCCTTTGATCCTACCAGCCACAATAGCAGCAGAGCTGACTCATCGGCCACCACTATTTCTTCCTTAATAGGAGCTTCCCAGGTAGGCAGAAATGTGCCAAGCAGGGGATGGTAGCGGCCATACCGACTCCGAGTCCGGCACCGACATGACGTCCGCTGCCAAAGGGAAGAATCTGAGCGATATCAGAGATATTGCAGATATTTCATGTGTCTGCCTTCTGATGTTCTGTAGTGCTGCTATGTCACTGTATCCTAAGCATATTTTTCATACTTTGCAACTACGGTAATGTCACACTATAGTAATGACAATTTTCTTGCCAGGTGGAGCTCTCTGTGCTGACTGTGTAGATGACAGGGTTTATTAGATTGACTACAAGGCCTGATGCATATTTAGAATTAATAATTGAATGCATCTTGACTAAGATGATACAGAGAGCTAATTCCTAGGTGTTTTTATGTGTTTTGCTAGGAAAGCCTGAAGGTCAGTTTTCCTTTGTAAAGTTTCTTTGACTTTTCATGTTATGATTGTTATTAAAAATAATAAAAATACGATGTTCTACTAAATCTGTATTTCTCTCACTGCCTTCCTTTTCATTAGTGAACACTTAATTTGTGTTGTCACTAACACATGCTAGCTGTTGGAAAACCCAAATAAAACTACACAGTGCCTCATGACAGACAGACCATTTCCCCACTCCTTACTGCTATACACACAATCCTTCATGACAGCTGTTTAAGATACATGGTACTGACTTTCTCCATAACGCCAATATCTTATATGAATTCGCTAGAAAAATAACACAGTACTACTTTTAATTTTGAAAACAAGGGAGTGACTAAATTCTTATGTACAATATTTTGAGAACAGTTATATAAATTTATGCATTTCAGCAAAATTTGCAAAATATTTGAGTTAATCACATAATGTATTTTAATATATATTTGTCACCATTTTCTGTACAGGCTCTTCAGACCAATCCCCTCAACATACTGTACCTCAAAGACTTTCAGCAGTTTATGAAGCAACATGACTGTTGTCTGAGAGGGTTTTTTTTTTTTGACTTGTCTCTCCATTTTCTTTTTTTCCTTGTCTCTCCATCTCTCACAGTTAGAAGCCAGTGCAGCAACCATTTCTCTCTTTCTTGTTTGTGTGTGTGTGTGTGCACATTGGACCGCAAACTTCTATTAGTGAAAGCAGAGCTGGAGAAGAGCATCTCCTTATACTTGGAGCAGAAGCTGGTGACATCTGAAGTAACGCAACACACTGAGCTACAGTGCACGGATGGGAGGGCAGTAAGTTACCCTGGTTCAAAGTATGTTTAAGATAACATTTTGGTTGGCTTGCGACCGCTGCGCTGTGGAAGCTCGCAAGCTAAGGAAGGCTGGGCCTCATTAATAGTTGGATGGGATGTCTCCAGACAGCGTTAAGATTTATTTCAGAATGTTGCAGTAGTGGCTTTGTAGCTGGCACTTCAAATTGGTGCTGTCTCAGTGTTTAGTGTGTTGGTAGGGATACAATACTGCAAGAGAGAAATGGCTGTATTTTCAACTACTTTGCACAGTCTTCACTTCAGCATAAAAGGCAAAAGTCCGATTCAGGAGGTAAGAGCAATTGTTTTAGCACTCAAAATGCCCTGTTGCTAGTTGTAAGTCTGGGAGAAGGTTTAACTGTAGTGTCCTTGGCTAAGCCTCTGCTTGGGTTCTTTCTGCCCATGGGTGCGGTTTCACACGGGGCTTGAATCAATCTGAAACCACCTTGCTGGTGTGGCAGGAGTAGACCTGCTCTCCTCCACCACTTCCAGGTACGTACTCCTTACTTTGGCCTACTCTGGCTGAAAGGCAACCCTGCAAAACATAGAGGTAATGCAGAAATGAGCAGATGGCTCAACGAGGTGGCCCAGATGATGATGCAGCTGCGTGATTTAATGATGCCAGCACAAGGGATGTGGTGGGGACCCATGGCTGGGAGCAAGGCAGGGCTGTTCTACTGGCCACCCCCAGTCTCAGGCAACTGCTGAAGCAGTACCCTACAGTCCCTCAGTGGTTTAATTCTGAGAAGACATTCTGTTCTTTCTGTCCCAGGCTTTTATGTGCAGGGCTATTTGCATCAGCTGTCACATCCCCTCCAAGGGTGGCTGCTGAGAGAATGAGTGACAGGTCTTCATTTATCTTCCATGCAAAGGGTGCCGGCCTTCCACAAAATAAAAGACCAAAAGTTTTCAACTGCCTTTGTTTCCACAGAATCTAAATCCATTGAGATTAAAGAGCTCACTCCTACAGCCCGTCTAAGGACACCGCAGAGAGTATGCGAGGTGTGGGTTACAATGGGAGCATTTGGGATGCCACCTCATTTTTTCAAAACGTTTGGCTTCCCAAATGCTGCATGATGCACAGGAACTGTCTCCCAAGAGGCTTTTTCCTCCTTTGGGCTCATTTCTAGGGGATAATCTGAAGTGCCCTGACCTACTACTTGTCATCATAGTATGTGTGTACCTGTACATATAAGTATATAAACACAAACATGTACACACACAAACTCTCCTGGCAAAAAGGGAAAGACAAGCTGTTAATTACAGAAGCAATTCTATCACTGCATGAAATTTAAAATGCAGTGGTTTATTCAGAATATTTTATTACTATTTCTGCTCTGCTTTGATAGATGGCAACTTCAACAAAAGGCAGGAACCAAAAACAGAACTGTGCACCAGCCAGTGATGAGAATGGAAACATCTGTCTCTTCCTTCCAAATGTCATCTCCAGACCAGCCTCCACTCATGCTGCTCTTCCAGGCAGCGATACATTGGAAAGCATTTCACAGCTTCAACTGTTTTTTCTATGCACAGGAGAGATGCCTGGTCTCAGCTGTGTAAATGTTTTAACTGAGATTCATGCCTGGCTATTCAGGTCACTGCTTTCTCTTCCGGCCCACACAGGCCAAAATGCATCTCTATAAGCATAAAGTGTCCAAAATCAACACAGTATTTTTCACTCGAACACACCCATGGCACGTGGCTCACTCAAAGTACAGGGTACAATGCCAAGCACTAGATTTGTACATTTGCCTGATATGAACTTAGCATGATTTATAAAAAGAGATGCAATAGCCCTGTTGTGTGCCTTTGCAAATCTGACTTGGCAGGAACCCTTTCCAAAGAAGAAACCCAAGGAAACCAAACTCTCCCTTCTGTCTTAAGAAAGGACTAATCTAATCTAGAAGTGCTCTCAAAATACGCAATTTATATTCAGAATTACAATGTGTTTCTTTCTGAATTCAAGTAACCCTCTAGCTCCTTTACTGGAAGAATAAAACAATTTTCCTTCCGCTGTTTTGACTTGTATAAGGGTTTTAGTGACACCTTGAAATACAATAGCAGTTAAATGATAAAAACACTTTCGGTTACAGAAGGACCAAGGTAGCTCTGGAGGGAGGTTTAATCAATGCACAAATTTTCAGGGATTGTGTTCCCACATATTCTCATTCTGCCTCCAACACTTCACAGTGTCAAATGAAGGTAACGAAACCCAAGGCACACTCTGCTGTGGTGCCAAGATTCTCCTTTTTTTGGCACCTTCCTAGAGCTTTTTTTCTAAAATACAGTGTAATCATAAAACTAGGAACTTTCATACTATTTTTACTGAACTTAATGAGGGGATCATGAGGGTTTTCATGGTACAGACTTGAGGACCTTCTGAACTCAGTGCCTAGGCATTTTGCCGTTCGACAAGTCCCCTGTGGGGTGAAAGAGGCCATGTTCTCATCACTCAGGAATTTATTTTGGTATTTCAGTAGCTCATTCACTGCCACAAATACCTATCCTTGTTGCTTGAGACTGCAAGGCTAACTGATTGTTGGGCACCCAGAGCAGGGCTCCCAAACAAACGTCCACGAGGCCGTTGCTTGCATCTGGTTTGGCTCCTGGGTATCCTGCAGCGCTGGGCTCACAGACACTTGCCTGCTGGCATACACATGGGTGACAGCAGCACTACAGCCATACCCTTGCCTCAGGACCTGTCAGACCGAACATCACCCAGTTTGTGACAAGGAAGGCCAATCTAAAAAGTGGCTCACAGAAGACAAAAACAATATAGAAGCTGAAAATATTTTTTTCCTGAGTTTCTTTTCAAGTTAAGTTTTTATACTGACATTTTAGGGCAACTGTCATGTTGCCTCAACCCCTTCAATTCAAAATTGCCTCCTTGTCTTCAATTAACTATATATTTGTAAAAAGATACATTAATATGGCCTTAATGCTGGGGGGGTTTCAAATCATATACCAGTGCAGATTACCAGACTGTGAATGAAAAATATATTACTTTTTAACTCAAGGTTGAGATGCAGAAGGGGAAGCTTGCGTTGGTGAAACATGAATCATTTTAGCAACAAATATTGTACCACACTCAAATTCTTCAAATTCCATTTAGTTCCACTTGATTGCTTTTTTTTTAATCTCACATTGGTACGAGTTGCCACCTTTGGTTCAGAAAGATAAGGTACCAGGACATGTGGAGTAGCTACAGGAGAGGTTAGAGCTAGACAGTGAAGTCCTTTTCACTATTTTGGCTAGCTTAAGGAAAGCAATAAAGCCACCCAACAATGCATAAAGCAGAACCCAGCTTGAATGAACTGGATCATTTCCATAGACCAATTTGTCTCTAAGAGGACCCGAATACTCATGTTGCCTGTGTCTCCACAACTAGTTACAAGAGGGCTAGAAGAAGTGAGAAAAAGCAAGCAGTGGAAGCAGCTGTTTCTCGATGTTCTTGCCTGGCACTAGGACTGGTTGAGGGCTTGCCTAGAAATAGGCCACATGCTTTCTTAGTGTGAGACCTGGAGTCAAAGAAAGACCTCCAGATATTGCAGCTGGATCCCAGGACACTGTTTCATTGTGTTAGTTCATATTGTTCTGAACTGATTTGTTTGCCACTCTGTGTCTGCTATGCGTTCTCGCCTTTTGGCCTTAGCTGGGTTCACCCCATTTTCCTCGTGAGGTACCTTACCTGGAGGGTTAACTTATTCCTGTTTCCCCCAGACAACTCACTTTGCACTAACTAGATATTCAGATTTCTATCTGAATGTAAGGCTTCGTATTGGAGTTTTTGGAGTAGAGAAGAAATGAAAATATTACCTAAGTCTTGAGACATTTCCTAACACTTTCTAGGCAGTAGGTGTAATGTTGTGTTCTAACAAGTGACATAGTAAGTCATGGTATTAGTGTTTTCCTTATAGTAGCAACCAGTGATTCATAAACATTGTGCTGGCTGCTGCGAAAACACTCACTTGTCCTAAACGTTTTACTGAGCCAAGATTAGTGAAATGTAAAAGGAAACATGAATACACTTATTATCAATAGGAAATAAAAAATTAAGAGTTATTTAGAGCTTTTCTCAAGTTCAGACACACGGCCCACGTCACAGCTCCAGCTCCCTTGATGCCAGGCCCATGCTCTAGTCACCAAAACTATCCTTCTCTTAGTACATCTCCAAAATTGGTGACTTCTCCTCCAGCACAGGACATTACCAGGTGCTTCCAGTCTGAATGATATAAATAAATCAATTTTCTTGTTAGATGTGCTAGAAAAGGATGCAGATTATGTCTGACATTTTATAATGTCATAAGCATATTTTGGTAACTTTGATTATTGATAACCCTTATAAAGGCGTATAGTGCAGTGGTAATCTCAGAAGACATGATGTGGTGGCAGCAGTAATGCAAGGTGTTTCAAGTCCGCACCCTGCTTGTTCCTACCCCCCGAACTGTGCCAGCACAACTCTTACTGAGACCCTGCTGTGAAAGAGATCAAGGAATTTGGAAAATCCTCCCCCGCAACATTTTTTTTTTTTTTAATTTAAAATAAAATAATATTCTCCTAGAGGTAGGAATGAGAGGTGTTATACTGGAAAACCTGAAGCTGTGTTGCTGCTGAACACTCTCTACTCTGAAACGTTTGATGCAGAAAGGAAATAACAGGAAATTTCATTTAATGCCTGTGTTACATGTCCTGACCAACACTATTTCCACAAAAGATAAGTGAGTATGCATCTTGAAAATGAGTCACATTTAATGAAACACACAGGCTGAATCCACCCTACATAGCTCCCCGTGTTTTGTTGGACTTTATCTTATAGTGAGTTGTGAATATTTCCATGCAACAAAACATCTACGAAGGCCCATGTTTTACTTATGATCCCAGGCAACAATGTGCTATTCTATTACCATGCTAATTTTGAGAATTGGATGCCAGATGGATAGAACAGGCTGCAGAGTATATCTGAAGCTCGGAGAGCTGGTATCTTGTGTGGGATATACAATACAAAAAAATTAAAACAAAAAGACAGAGAAGAAAATGTTAAGTCTAGAGTCGCCTAGAGGTACTTCATCAGTTATATAGTGCATGTGAACAAAATACTGTTAATTAATGAGGGTGAAGATGCTCTTAAGGAGGAAGAAAGAAGACTATAAGTCTGGTACAGAAGATAACACAGCCCACTCAACAAGCATCCACATTGCAAGCCTGAAGCAAAACCCAGAACTGATGATAAAAAAGCCCATGAGAGTTTCCAGTGATCTTAGTGCAGGAGATAAGTCTGAGAAAGAAAATACAACAGCACATTACCCATTACATAAAAGAATATTCTAGGTCTATCTTTACATATATCCTGTCTCTCCAGGAACAGACAATGAAAAAGAGTTTGCTTTCCCTATTTTATTTTCCCAGCAAACTGTGGCCAAAGGTTGTAACCATGTTGTCAGAGCACTTGATGCACTTGCTTTTGTTGATGTCTCTACAGTACCATTTTGAACTTGTTTGTAAAACGTCTTGCAATGATGAGTTCAACATGGTAGTCACAAACATGGCATTTCCTTTTACTAAGTTGATGACTGCTCTTTTCATTTGTGGTCTTTTATTTCTTGTGCAGTTGGAAGGAGAGAATGGTCATTGCTCCTTCTTCTTCTGTATGTTATGTTTGATCTGATGGACTCTCCAATGCCTTTTTTCCAGACTGAAGAGTCCTAGTCTACTCGATCTAATGTTGCACAGAAATCTCCCATGCTTTTGACCATTCCTGCTCCCCAGCTGTACTTTCTTTCTAGCTCTATCACAGTCTTTCTAGAACTACGTGCAAGATCCACAGCGTGGAGTCACCAGGGATTTATATTACAGTATCATGCAATAGAACTTCTCCTTGCTTTTCATTTCTCTCCCAGTAATTCCCAAATGCCTTTTTGACTGCTGGCCTCAGATGGCTTTTTTAGACAACTGTAGAAAAGGATTGCAAGGTCTCTTTCATGAGTGCTAGCTGCTCACACAGCGATTTCACAGTACAGAAATTCTTAGGGCTCTTTCTCCTTTTATTATGTATTATTTTGCATTTACTGACTCTGAACTCAGCCTACTATTTTATTAATATATTTACATTACATTTTTATTACTGTCAGCTGAAGATCTTCACAGTCGTTATAGTTCTGGGTACCTTAAATAATTTTGTAGCAGCAGAAGACCGCCACCCCTAAAATTCTAGATGATCCTAAATTACTGGCTTTTGTTGCCACTGCTCACAGGGGAGAACAAATCTCATTAACACTTTGATCTTATATGTTTATCATATCAAGGGTATATTCAATCAATCTGCCCTTTATGTAATGCAGAGAAGGAACAGATAAACAGTAAATCAGACATACTGACAGAAGGACACGTCCGTCCGATGAAATGGATTTGCCTGTTGTAGCTCAAGTCTGGGTGAAATGAAACCAAAAATGTAAAAGAGCCAATAGTACAAGTTAATTATATCAGCAACTACTAGTGGACTCCAGAGATCTTTCTCTCTGTCTGCCATGGGTATTCAGAGGAACGTGATGTCTCTACAGCCCCCAGGGCATTTCTTTGGTCCATGCATACAGAGCTGCTGTCCCAAACTGAAGTTACTGAGGATTTATCTCCACCAGCATAATAATCCACTTTAATTTGTAAGCCTGGTTGCTGGACTCTTCACGTGTATTATCCATTGTGCCAGAAGATAAACTGCTAACTATGTAACTATGGCAATCCTTCAGTGATTCCACACAGAAAATGTGTAAAAGAAGCTGTGTATGGTGTTTGCCTCTGATTCTTCTATGTAGTTAAAAAACACAAGATTTATTCTCAGTTGTTGAACCAGCCCCCCTTTCTCGTCTTCCTGACAGCTACTTGTAACGTCTGTCAATGCTTAGTTAGGAGTGCACCAAGACACAAAGAGTGCTAGGACAACTACCCTGAGCTACGTACTCCATTGTCAGGACGCTCTTGTCTTGGCTTTGAAAAAGTATGTTCAATGGGAATAAGATACAACTAAGTGACTTCTTTATGGTTTGGAAAAGCATATGTTGGAAAAGGCTTGTCTCTGACAAATGCAGTTTCTTCTTTAAATAACACCAGGGGAAAACCCTGTCATAACTCTTTTTAACTACTGTAAGACAATAAGCTACTCTACCCAAATAGCATATGGCATCTTTCTCATTGCAACCTGCAGTCTATCTCTCTGACAGGCTTCAAAAAGTCCTCATAGTCACAGGGGGACAACACTGACAGATCCAGAGCTCAGGAAAGTGAAATGAAAATTTTCCAACTGTTTCAATGGGAACAGATCTTGTCAAAAGAAGGAAAAGGATAAGAAGATGGAATTTCAGCTGATGGGGGTAGGTGGTCCTTCTGCTGCCCCAGAGAGACTAATGTATCTACCAACAACTGCAGAAAGATGTATTTCCTTCAGTTTTTTTTTTGTTTCTTTGTTTTTTTATGAATACTTGCATGTTTAGGGACAGTTCTGTTTTAATGCCTAACTAGTGTTGAAAAAACAAAGGAAGGGCAACTGGCTTCACTTCCAAACTCCAAAGAAAATTAAATGCATAATGTTTTTTTTTTAATTTTTGAAAGTATCTCATTAAATACCATCAAAAATAGCAATTAAAATCACAAACACAGGCAAGCAATTACTGTTGAACATCACGAGAGCCCCAGTCCTGCATGCATTTATGTGGCAAGGTCTGGGGCAGCCTGCTGGAGTAACTGCACCTGACAGAGGCTGCATGCCTGAAACACATTTTTATATGAGAATATTTGCACGACCTGGGTGTTAATGCACTTGTTTTCACAGGAGATGACATTTTTTCCACGTATCTCAGGCTTGATAAAAATCCAGCTGAAGTTAATGAAAAAGATCCTCATGCCTGTAGAAGTCAAATCAAGTCCGTAAGCAAACCTCATCACTCTCAGGTGTGCAGTGCAGCAAGTAGCTGTTCTTTGGTTTGTCCTGTTTGGACAAATATCTGTCTGATGGTGGTCAGGTAGGGCTACCTAGAGCCTGTAATCCAGTACAAATATTTCCACACTCGGTCTAAATAACAAATGCTGGATGCGTGAAGCAATGTAGAGAGGTCATCTGCCTATGAATAGGCTGGTGCTGTGGGGGGTTGTGGTAGGGAGAGAAAGAAAGGGAGACCAAACCACCCATCACCACTGAGTCACTGCAGGGCCCTTACTTTGAGAGGGGAAAGGGAGGAGGCTGCCCATTGTGTCTGCATCCAACTTTGACCCAAGTCTGCATTTGCAAAGGTGATTTGGATATCTCTCCCATTACGAAGCAATCTGCAACATATATTTGCCTCTACATTGCTCTTTAAAGATCAGGATTTTCCCTTTTTCAGACTGACAGATATGCACAGCTCTAGACAACCTTCACTTCTTATGGACAAAACCCACATAAGGAAAAACCACTGCCACACACAACATCATGCTGAAAACTGCTAATGATTATGGTTACTCAAAAGGTATAAAATAATTCCTTCTCCTCCCTTTTCCTCCAACATCCTGAAAAACTGAAAAGAAGCGCAAACACCACAGTGTAGTTTAGGTGAAAATATTGCTGGTTGAATTAAATATCTTGGATATTAAATTACTTCACTTGCCCATTTTGTTAATTGACCGTGAGTGAGGCTTGCTTGGTACTTGGCCACGGCAGATTTCTGTTCAGACTTGTAATCTGGGTGACTATGAAAACCCTGTGTATACTTACATGTATATATATAAATAAAGGTATAATCATATTATGAAATCAATAACTAAAAATTTCAGGCTTTTGTGACTGACTAGCATCATGGGCAATAGGAGGTACCAGAAGTGTCCCCAGTATTACCTGAAATGCTAAAAGCTGAAGTTATCCTAGCTACAACCACATTATATCTACAAGATTTAGAACATTTACGAAATGGCTAGTATTACCCCCGGAGCCTTCTTACGCTTGGCATGACAGCGCGGTACTGCTAGGAGCAGTAAAATCATCTGTGAGAGACCATGTCAAGGAGATCCTGAGTAGGGTAACGGTCTTCTCTTCTCTGGAGAACATGCTTGGGTCTATGACAACTGGGAGACACGGGGATCATCTGACCCATTCATGCAGGACTGAACTTCCCTTTCCAGTGTCCCCAGGGATCCAAGCTCTACGGCACTGCAAAGCATTTTGATGGGATGCCATA
>Ga0181612_133358_pt1 | contig 11571 bp, 8 predicted proteins | sample HoacroProtozoa21_FD_119630 | JGI IMG/M metagenome (GOLD analysis project Ga0181612, IMG submission 119630) | Hoatzin crop microbial communities from Cojedes, Venezuel. Combined Assembly of Gp0051906, Gp0051904, Gp0051908
CAGCATTTGCAGATTCTCCACCAGGGCATAGTGGTTTGCAGTAGGTCCATTTTGTTGCCATCTCTCCCTTTGTTTTATCCCTCAGAAAAGCTTACTCAGCATTATGTAAGTTCTATGCCGCAGAAGGCATTTGTCTCTTTGTGAACACTTTTCTAATATTACCCTTTACGAATGCTCCCATTAAGGAGTTTAAAATCTTCTTGAGGTCTCCAGGCTAACACAGTCTTAAGACTGACAGTGTTTTCTAGCCACCTCTAACACTGTCATTTCTTTGAATTGCCAAATTCCCCTCTCACCCCTGTTCTTACAGGCACTACAAAGAGTTTCTGAAGCAATTTAAAGAATACCTGACAGATTCTGCTGGAGCTGAATATCTTCACAGTGGAATGGAGAAGTCAGCAGGGAAATGGAGAGCATGCAGCTGCATCCTGCTGTCGCAAGGCAGTCTGGTTTAATTTTCATTCAGCTGCTCCTAGCTGGTCACCTCCATGCTCAGCTTCAAATTCTAATCCAGCACCCCTCATTAATTAATGAGCTTTGCCCAGTTGGAATCTGCTTACTGGGGGTATGCGTGCCTGAGATGAGCAGCTTCTCTAGAAGTCTAATATCCTCAGCAGGAGATGGTCAGTAAACACAAATGCGTGCATATGCACTAATTAATATGTAATAAATACACTTAATAATGCCAGTGTTTAAAAATTGGCTCATAAATGCTGACTGGACTCAGGGAGCTGCAACGATTCTTAATGAGCAATTATGAGTGATGACTTCCTTCTTCTTCAGTGCTTCGGAAAATGTCTATCTAGTGAGAGTGTGAAATAAAGACTTGCAGGAACAAACGGAGCAGCTCAAACTGTGGCTCCTTTCCACCAGCCACCCTATGAAGGGAATGATTTCCTGTGGTAACCAACTTCACCAGCGCTTTCTGTGGCTTGTCCTTGCCCTGGTCCCACTGACATTAACGGGACAATATTTCAGAGGCCAGTTAGTCACCACTAGGTAGCAACATCCTTCCTTCTTTTGCAGTATGGGAAGAATTTCAGCTGCATTATATTATGCTTCAAATCATATTCTCACTGTCCTAAGACATAGTCCAAGTTTTTTCACTCTGTTGCTGAACAAACCACTGTCACACTTTCTCTGACCTTTGTAAGGAGGCTACTGATAATATTCTCTGTTCATTTCAGAAGAACCCAAACACTCATATAAAAATAACCCAGAAGGCACCTGTTCCCTCTTACTCTTAGAGCAGAGCCCTTGAGGTGTTCAGCGACATCGAACTGGTGAGCTTTGCAATGTCTGCTCAGAAGAGCGAATGCAGACTGTGGATGGATTAGAGGATCTCTTGAGATCCTTTTAAGTATGAATATATGGGGCCATGGCCAGAGCAGATCTGAGTATCTGGAGGGTGTGAGTTTAGCAGGCGTTTAGGGTCAGGAATGCAGAGTGCATGTGTTTGTAACACTCTGCTTTGGAGATTATCTGTAAGGATTAAGTCTGGAACTTCCAGACTTGAAAGCATGTCTCTTTTATTGTAGAAAACCAGACATTCATAACTTCCATTCCTGTTTGAAGGCAGAAGGTAACCAGCCTTGCTTTCTTAACACAAGTTGTACAGTGGACTGGAGACAGCTCAAATTTGATTGCAGAGCTACCCTTACATTTTAGATGAAGTTATCTGAGAAGCCACTAAGGTTTTCAGACAATTGACTGCCATGCTTAAAATACAGTGACAGATGCTCAGTGCTGAGATCTATCCCTACTAACGAGATGGAATGAAAAATAAGTATTTGGATGTTAGAAGGTTAACGTTAGCAGCATCAGCCCCTCTGAGAGATCCCAAATCTCAGACTGCAACTGCCTATCATTTTGTAAACTTTGAACTGAAGCAACTTGGATAATAAGTTAAAACACTGACTTACTTTCACTGATTGTGAGCCAATAAATTTGCCCCCTGCTACCTCTGGACAATTTCATCTTTATTGTTCTCTTCTCTCTCAAACTGCTCAGACACTGCAGAAAAAGAGTGAACACAGGTCATGGTGTGTTTGGGGATTACCTTTAGGTTCAGACTAATTTGAAGTCTGGTCACACTATTTCTGAAAAACTAACACATGATTATACTTCATTAGTGTTTTTGCAGACTGCAATAATTTTTCTGAAAAGATAATTGAACTAGACAGGACTCTTCCTGAAACTTTACTATAGAGTTAGTTGTGGATTTACATCTTCGTTTACCAATGAATGATTTGGCTGTCAAATGAAACCTCATCAGCGATATGTTATGTTATGTTTTGTTATTTTTTAGCTCCATTGGAATGTGTGTTTCCACTCTTCTGGTAGCAGTGTGATCAAACGACAAAAAACAATATATCCTTAACAGTGTTAGGTTCTGGTGTTCTGTCTAACTAAGACTAGTTGTTCACTGTCTCACCCCAGAAGCCAGACTATGTAAGGGTGGTGAGCTCTAGTGCAGAACAGACTCAGACTGAAGTACCACAGAGATCTTTCTGGGAGCAGTGCAGGACTCAACTACAATCAGGAGAAAGGTGTACGAAGAACTTTAATCTTGGATTCTGCTCCAGTTGTATTAGCAACAAGGGGCAAAATCCAACTGCAGGAGGAGTTTTGATATGCCTTGGCTCTCTTTGCCAAGAGAACTGCTCCTTTCTGTTGCTGGCCAGGGGCTATGGTGTAGATGAGAAGTGACTGAGATGACAGTCACATGGATAAATTTGCTCTTCCCTAGTACAGTTAACACCAGCTGTCCAGGAAAGCTTTTCTGTTAGAGGAAGAGCAGCAGTAGGCATTATCCCTAGCGAAATCCAGAAAGTAGAACTACCTCCCATGGCTCCTTATGTTTTCATCACAATCAAACTCTTCCGAATCTTTTTGCAGAAGGGCATGAAACCACACGTTTTCTTCTATCCAGCTTAATTCACTGTAGCAACTGCTGTTTAAATGGATACAAATCAATCAAATGCATGCTGTGTGCAAGAGACCAAATATCCATTTCTGCTGGCTACAAAGGAAATATTTGGAAGGACACTTTCAGTTGATCTAACACCTCTTTTCTTATTTCCCTGAAGTCCACTTCTCTTGTCTGACCATAACAGAAACAAAGATTGTGAACATACAGTGTCAAAGGCTGGGCTCCAAACATCAGCTGCATCTTCATCAAAAAGGCATGGCCAAGTAATCTGACCTCTCTGAGGGGCCCAACAATCAGTCCAGCCACAAAGACATTTAGACTTTGGTAATGGTGCAAAGAGACTTTTTCTTCCAGGAAGATGTTTTCCCACCTCTTGATACCAGTCAGAAGTCACTGACCAGGTCAACTACTTGCAGTCTGACAGCAAATCTTCATAGGCTTGGACTTTCATACGGTTTCATCTCAGAAGCATTTCATAGGCTTATTTTGCAGTAAGAAAGATTCAGGTATGTACTAGTAAGGTGGTGCTAGTCTGTTCCTAGACAACTTTTAAAGGAGAAAGAACAAATTATCAGCTTGGAAGCCACTTCTCATCTCCAACCAGTTGAGACTCCAATAATGGCAGCTAGGCTTAGCTCAGACTGCAAATGGGTTCTTGATTAACATATCCAGTGAGAGCGTTACTATTCAGGTTACTGATGGTGATAAAGTAGGTCATTAACAATGAGCCAGGACAAAGCAAGTGATTTTAATAGTTGAAATGTTATCCTCTCTAAAGAAGTCATAATAATAATGCAATATTATTGAGCCTTTCTAGTCTGAGGGCATCTGTCATCTGCTGAAAACTGATAGGGCAGAGTACATTTGAATTTCTTCTGCAGGAAAGAAATGATAAAGCTTTATCGCTGCTCTCTTTTTTCCTCTTTGCTGAGTGAACATGCCAATAACTGCATTTTGGCCCTTTTCTTCTTATGTTACTATTTTTTTTTAACCTTGCTATGCATGGGAACTCGTTGCTACACAAGACAATACTGATCTGTTACTACGGATTTACTGGCTAGGTTGACACAAACGTAGGGTGACCGCAATAGCACACAGATATTCTCATAGCAGAAGTAATGAAAGAAGTAGTCTTAGTAAAGGTAAATCTTCTTATTCACGCTTTGTTCTTCCTATTCATTTGCCTGTGAGAAATCTACACCAGAAAGTCCTATTCTCAATGTGTCTGAAGGTGTTAAGTGTTCCTACTGACAACCACTCACAGATGAATGGTCCACAATGAAAGCGCCAGAAGCACCTCTCTTCCTTTCCAAGAGTGCAGAAAACATGCAGCTTCCATAGATTTCAGTAGGATCACTGAATATTCAGCATGTCAGAAACAGCACAGAAAACATTGGCAAATAGTACTTATGCATATGGGTAACCTAATAGCATCTGAGCTGGCACAACAGTTGTTCATAATGCTGAGAACTGAAATGACATTGCACAATTTGATACCCATGCTCTGAAGCACAGCAGCACTGACTTTAATACAGTGCTCAGATACACACAGGGTTTGGATGACTCACGAGACTGAACACACATGATCTCCAGGTCATTTGATTTAGGTCTCTATGACTCCTGAATCTGGTAGCAACATAAAATGTAGCTCTAACTCTCCCACGCATGTTTGTTTAGAAGGGACAACCTGCCTATCAAGCTTTATGCCTACCTAATGTATATTCATTAATGATTTTTTTAACATGATATCATCTCTTACTTTGCAGACACAGACCTGCAGTAGTAGAAACATGAGTGAACTATTCATGTGAGAACACATTTGAAATGTTGATTTGGGCTGCACCCAGCAAATGTTGCCTGGATTTTTAGAAAGGAAAGGGCTAGTTAATGTTAATGTATACAAATACTTACCCAGCCATCTAATTTGATCTGCTTTAGAACTTAACTCAACCTCCATCATCAGACTGTGACTTCAGTTTAATCAGCTCCTACTTCTTAATGACTGGGATGATTAACATACAAGCAGAGGATTTGATGTGCAGTTTGTCTGGTGTTAGTGGAGGACAAGACCTAGTAGGATTTCTCCTCTCTACTTTTCTCCCTTTACCAAAATGTGAGGTTTCTCATATGCTAAGCATAACCCCCAACCCATTATCAATTAGCTTGCTATCAGTAAGTAATTATGGGATTGTTGTAACTACTACTACTACTACTACCCTACAGGAACAGATCAATCCCAGAAAATGATCAGACGTGATTATAAAATATGTGTATGCTCCCCCCTCCAAGATAACAATTGAAGCACCCCCATTAGCTCTTCTTATTGACATACTCATGTCTATGACAGTCAGGTGCCTCAGAGTGTTAGGATCTGAACAAATTCAGCTATCTCTTCTGCAGGTATCTACTTTTCTCTGAACAGCTACAGCATAGGAAAGTACTGGTTAGTAAAACATCAGCATGCTTGCAGGAGTTACTGCGTGTTACTGCACACAATTGCTCAGTAATCACCAGCATAATTATGATTATGTGCAGTGGGTGACACAGAGTGACTCTTCCAAGTCACCAGTGTATACTCAGGATAGGGGTAGATGGATGGGCAGAAGATACTCAAGAAAAATGAACTGATGTACCAGATGTAGAAGACTAAGTCCAGTCTGCTATATTTGTGGAGTCTAAGAGTTGTGGAGTAGATGACTGAATCCCACTGACTACAGAGTGAGAGCATAAATAGTGTCTGGACAAACAAGCTCCCAGCTCAGGAACCAATCATCGAATTGTGTTCTTTAAAGATGACTCATATTTAATGTAACATTCTGAAACCATCTTGGTTTTGGAAGATCATATCCAGAGAGGTGTGAAGTCCTACAAACTGCCCCTCATGTCAACAGAAGTTACAAGTGATGAGCAGGTGTTCAGCACTTCTCAGCTTTATGTCTAATCTTACTATAAACTCAATTATTAATAACTCTGTTTGCCAAAGAAATGCCCATACCACCTCCTACTCATGTCCTCTAAATGTAAATTGGAGCTGGTCTTGTGTCAGCTAATAACTGAGGTGCTTGCAAGACCTCACACTCCCTAAGCCAAACCATACCTTTCAAAACCTTCTGTGCCTTCTAATCTGGAAAAAAAAAATAAAAATTGCCGGATAGTGTTACAAGTCTTATTGTTGAGTTCCTCATATGTCCCGCTCTGTCACTTCTGCTACCATAATGCCATGAATTCAGTCCCTGCCAAAAAGAGGGACCTGGCAGATGTGACTTCTAGTGGCCTGAAGAACTGAAACTTGCTCTGTATTAACGGCAGGCATGAAAATCAGAGTCGCTGTTTCTCCTGTTCTCATGCAGATTCAAGACCTTTCATGTCCCCTAACAGTGATCCTGAAACTCTCTAACTCAGAATCTCTGGCGCTTATCTTGAACTGAATGTTTTTTTTGAGGGATATCCTTGATTATTGTTCGGCTTTGCTTGTACCAGTAATGCCACATCCTTCATTGCTGTCATGAAACCAAGTGGGGTTCTTGTGATCTTTGTATGTCTCCTGTGACCCTACCATGTCATAGGACAGCTTTAAGTATGATTTCTAGGCTTGGTTAAAACAAATACTTTAAAACAAAGGCTCTTTATAAACCCTTTTTCCATCAGGTAATATCTAAATAATACGCTGTTTCCAAAGCCTGGAGGCAGCTGTTTGCATCTGAAGAAATGCTCTCAAAATGAATTTGACAGCTGCTATTCCTGTGGAAGAAATCACTCATGCAAAGTTATTCCTGCTCATGGATGCTTATCTTCCAAGAGCTGGGCAGAATCCACTTTGGACTGAGATCACCTTTCCTGCCAGGCTTGTGCCAATGCCTCTCCCACATGCCAATCTTTTTGGAACTGCTCTTACACTCCTTAAACTGAAAAGCATATTTTAGAGCTGTGTTATTGTTACTCCTCATTTCCCCCTCCTACACAGCATGAAATCCTAACACACAATCAAGCGACTAACCCCAGGACCACTATTTTTAATGTTCTCCTAATGCCTATCATTAGGAAGCGTAAATGCCAGAGACTTGTCTGGGTGCCTTGTAAAATAAGTATATCCAGCTTTGGGGACAAATTATACCAGCTGTCCAAAAGCAGAAGAGGCTGCTCAGCAGGCACACACAGAGGGAAACTTTGGCCAAAACCAGCACGATGTTCTGTGCTACCTGAAATGCCCATGCAGCACAGCGCTTTTATCCTACAGCAGTATTGAAAAACCTCCCATGCAGTGAACTGCTTAATATTTCATTTATCTGTTGCGTCTTGCCAGGGTACAGGACCGAGTTAACTCTCCAAGATTTTCAATACAGGAGGTTAATACAAACCCAGCACATTTCTTCCAAGCCCTATTGTACTCAACAACTAGAAATAACAGCTTGTCTGCTTCCTGTACAGTAGCAGCAAAGAAATAGTGGGCCTTTAGAAAGACAACCTGAATGCAAGACAGTCACCTTCCTTATAGCTCCTGCTGGCTCTCGTCTCCAATTATAAAGGAATAATTCACTATCCAAGCTATTTCTACAGCATTTCAAACTGGGCACTGAAGTATCAAAAGTTATTGTTAGCCTGCCATGCTCCCAAGAAGGGAAATAAGGAGGAGATAATAGAAAGACAGAAATGACCCAGATCAGTGAGATATTCTTTATGGTTTATCACAAAGTATTTTCCCAAGAGACCTTCATGTCATTCCTCATGCACACACACGCACAACCCAGAAAGGTAACGAGGGAGGGAAAGCCACAGTTTGCATCAGTACGGACACTGGTTTCCTTCAGGACATTTATTCCCATAAAAATACATTCCCTTTCTACCTCAGTGTGCATGGCCACACTTTCTCCTCTAGATGACACTGTGTCTGCTTGGAATCCGGAGCTGGAATACCAGAAGGCCTTCAGCACTGGCAAAGTCATGTGGAAGAAAATTGCACCAGCACCTGTACACACTATTCTTGTCTCCAATGATTTCTGCACAGTTCAGAGTTGCTTGCTTAAGGACTCAGAGCCACTGAATCTCAATATCTGAGCAGCAGCTAATATATTTCTGCAATTCAAGGTGTGAGCAAAGATGCAGAAACGGTTCACGTATGTATATGTCTATGTATATACAGTTACCTCTTGGTTTGTCTGTCTGTGTTTAAAAATATCAAGAAGCCAAAAGCTGCAAAGCAATCTGTAGCCCAGGGCAAATCTATTTACTACCGGGTAAAATTCCATGCAGGAGTGGACTAACAGTACTGACAAGCTAGAAGAGTAAAATAGGCAGGATCTGAACACTGCAAAGAGTTTGATAACTAGATTTTCAGCTGACTGCATGCACTCTCTGGATCCCTCTCGGGGAGAGAAAATTCAGCGGAGAAGAATTTTTTGGAAGTCAGGCTTGCATCTGAACTCCCCTGCAATGCCTCTGATTTCCCCAAGGTTACTCCCTATTTACTGGGAATTAATTGGGGTCAGATTCAGACTCAAGACAGTTCAAATGCATAAATAGTACAAACAGATTAATTAGCAAGAAAGCAGGAAATAAATGCAGATGGCTCTAAGGGAATTAACAGAAATGCCACTGCTTTTAGTTTGAGCTTCAAAAGTTGACAGCAGGACTCAGAAGCTCATAACGCTTTCCTGACAGACTAAATTTCCTTCCTGTTTCACCAGCTAATGTTACACACTCCTCTGGGTGCGATGGCTTCAAAGGATCAGACCAAAATCTGGATGTAAAACACCTAATAAAAACACAGCAAGGTTTGGGGGTATTTTCCTGCTGGCATCAGTGCACCATTAGTCATCCGTTGATTAGGAATATCTTGCGAACAAGACAGAGCACAGGGCTAGCACAGATGGGGAGGAGGTAGTGGACACGCAAGTCTGAGCTTCAAGGGCAGGAAGAGTTACCTGTCTTCAGAAATCTGGAAGGAGACTGCACCAGGAGTGGGATGGAGAAGGTGAACTGTGAAGAAGGTTCCTTGATGACTCATCACCCTCCGAAAAAAGAAAGAGACACCTTAAAATTGATTCCTCCCTTCCTTGTTTGTCTGGAAGATGCAAGAGTGAGATTTCTTAGCTTGCTCTGAACATGGGCTGCCAGTTTCACGTTGCAGTGTCAGAAGGCCGATACCAGCCCAGGTGTCTACAAATTGAATCACAATTTTGCTCTGTGTAATGAATAAACAAACCTTCCTCTGTGAGATTGAATTAATTTGGATTTATTTGCCTAGGTATAGACACTGCAGATGTTTTAATTTAGGCAGTTTGCACTGTCAAAGTGGCTGGGCTGTCTTCGCCTTCAATTTCTGTCCATGCAGGCAGAATTTAGAGTGGCTATTGCAGGATTTTTGACTATGGCAGGGACAAATCCAGCTGAATATCATCAGAGGAAAAGAAGTTAAGTGAAGTTTAACAAAGGTGCATGGAGTGGTTGCCATAGCAAAAGTGATGGAAGCCTCTTTGCTTTAGCTGTTGAGACTAGGGCTGACAAGTGCATGTGATACTATACTCTCAGGAGCATTTCCACAGCTGGGATGAGCGTTTCCTCTAATTTCCACTTTCCTGATCAAGAAATGGATTGAGAGAGAAAGGGACAATTGAGGAAGAAAACCTCCCACTTCTGAAAAGAGACACCAACTTTGCAGAGCTCAGGGGAAAAGGAAGAGGCTGCAGATTCAAGCGGGAGAAGTTGAAAGACGTCTCCCTCCAACTGAGACCTAAGTGCACTGATTCAGTGAAATACCCTTTATTTTAGCCTCAGAGTCCCATTGCTTGCCAATGGATGTGTTGACCCAACCTCGCTGTGGATCTGTCTTTAGTTTCTTGCCTCAGTGAGGACTCAGATCCCAGAAGCGAACATGATTGATAGTTTACAATTCTCAGCTGAATGCCAAGTTTGGCCCATGAGGTCTAATTCCATTCTGATGTGCTGCTTCTAGCTTTAACTGATAACTCCAGGGAGGGCTTTGGTCCCACATTTGCTTTTGTCCCATGGAGGAAAAAAGAGAACATTGAGGAAAAAACGTTTACTTCCTTCCTTTTCAATGTTCAATTTTTATGTTCCTTCACTTCCTCAAGGTTTTTGTTTTCTCAGATCACACTCTATCAAAGGCTCTAGTTTGTGGGTGACTAATAGGTTGTTCTGTGTCCTCTCATCACTCACCCCCACAAATGCTCCTGCCATACCATCCTCATGACGGTGGGTGGGTGTGCTGGAGCTTCCACAGATCACTGATAATTGGAAAAAAACCAAAGTTGTGTCCTTGCCTGGGTCAGTCCCTGTTAATGGAGTGCTAGAAGCTTGGGGAGAGCAGGCTGCAGGTGATGCAGAGGGAAAAAGAAGGGATTTTTAAGTCACAGAGTACCCATTACAGGTACACAATACTTTTGCAAATCATTTAAGCTTCATTTTACAAATTAATATTAATTCTATGTGTTCCTTCTGTTTCTAATAAATATTGTGGAATGTTGCTGTCCTGGGAGAGCTTTCCAGTAAACAAACAGGCTACTTCCACCTTCTCTTGCTAAAGCTGGTTTTCAAGGCTAGCACATTGTGGGCTCCCACTGGTGTTCCCAATACAGAAACTCCACTAAATAATATATTTTGGGGGCAAATAAGCTACAAGACTGTCTGGAGACAGAAGTCTTGTAAACCCCTCTCCTTACAGGGCACACATCTAGCTTCCATCAGCCCTTGCCTCTTAGCAACCTATCATTCACTGTATAATCAATTTTAGCCTTTTAAATCTGCATCTGAGCTCCCATTCTGTTTCAGCTCATCTCAGTAGAAAACCAGAAACCAAGAGACGGGGTTGAGTTTTCTTCTTTCAAAGTCTTTCCTTACCCTCCACTGATTTCTCTCTTGCCATTTTAATTCTGTTACTACAGCAACCTTGTATTTCTTGCTTTGGCAAAGTTGACATGTTAGCATGGGGACACACAAGGCCTCTCTAATCAGCACTTATGTGGTCTAAAGCATTTAGCTCATCTGCTCAGAAGACTTATTAAAATGTTCGACCCATCTGCTGTGGGAGGCTCAAGTGAAACTAGAGCCAACATTTTCCCACTTGGTTTCCTGTCATGCAGCCTGACCAAAGCCTCCCATTTCAGCAACACACAGCAATGGTGTGTCTCTGCCATAAGGTACAACACTTGCTTGTATGTGGTCTTTTGACACCCTTAAAAGGATGTCAGCTCAGTCTTCTGCAGCGACTGTTGGATAAAATGCTGTGCTGACATTTGCCTTTCAGAGTGCTAAATGCTAGAAAAATCATTTGACTGCAGCACAAGAAATTCAGAGCAACATCTTTCAGAACACTCAGAGAGAGACATTTGTGGCAGCAGGATTCCAGAGAGCTGGCAAAATGGATGTGACCAGCCGTGAGGGGGTCCTTCAAAGGAACTATGCAACCTGGTGGCAAGCTAGCATCCCCTTTTCCTACTTTTTAGCATCTAATTGTCTGGAGAGCTGTGCAACTTGCTCTGTTCAGTTTTGATTTACTCTGTCTCTCTTGTCTCCCCCAGAGGAAATATCACAATTTCCTTCAGTTCCGTCTCATCATCTGATACTGTTCAGTCTGCCTATAGGTGATCTGTGTGATGTTGCCTCAGTCTACGTCTTTCCTG